>Ga0207968_100478_pt1 | contig 15001 bp, 15 predicted proteins | sample LakWasMet21_HOW5_2_FD_183867 | JGI IMG/M metagenome (GOLD analysis project Ga0207968, IMG submission 183867) | Freshwater sediment methanotrophic microbial communities from Lake Washington under simulated oxygen tension - Sediment Metagenome... | ecosystem: Environmental > Aquatic > Freshwater >...
CCCAGTGCAGCGGAGCGCGAGCGGTTCATCCCCGCGGGTGCGGGGAACGCGCAGGCGGTACCGGCGACCCGGCACCGGGCAACGGTTCATCCCCGCGGGTGCGGGGAACGCGTTTAGTGGCTTTAAATACCAGTCGCCGCCGTCGGTTCATCCCCGCGGGTGCGGGGAACGCCATTTGGCAGTTTGACGCAGTGGCAGAGCTTACGGTTCATCCCCGCGGGTGCGGGGAACGCCCATCCCCACGCCTCAACCACTTCAATAATCGCGGTTCATCCCCGCGGGTGCGGGGAACGCTGAAAAAATACAACGGTCATCGAGACGGAGTGCGGTTCATCCCCGCGGGTGCGGGGAACGCTGATCGACGGTATAACAACATTTGACGCCCTGCGGTTCATCCCCGCGGGTGCGGGGAACGCAAATCCCTGGTCTCGCCATGTCTGAAACATGCCGGTTCATCCCCGCGGGTGCGGGGAACGCGGTCCAAGGCCATGTTGCCCTGCGTGGCAATGCGGTTCATCCCCGCGGGTGCGGGGAACGCGGTGAAGGGCTTATTTTGTCATCGCTGCTGATCGGTTCATCCCCGCGGGTGCGGGGAACGCCGGGTTTTTTAATGCTGGCCTGTAGACGATTTGCGGTTCATCCCCGCGGGTGCGGGGAACGCTGATTTGTTTGCTCGCCACAATGACTATTAATCGGTTCATCCCCGCGGGTGCGGGGAACGCCTAATGGTACTGGGTGCCAGCCGGTCAACTTGCGGTTCATCCCCGCGGGTGCGGGGAACGCTTTTTTCTTTTCGGTTTTTTCAGGGGCCGGTGCGGTTCATCCCCGCGGGTGCGGGGAACGCCACGAAAGGGCGGAGGACGACCCAAAGCGAGGCGGTTCATCCCCGCGGGTGCGGGGAACGCGCCAAAGGTGGCGAAATTGGGCATTACACAAACGGTTCATCCCCGCGGGTGCGGGGAACGCAAATCGTTTATATCGCGGCTGTTAATCATGCGCGGTTCATCCCCGCGGGTGCGGGGAACGCTCATTGTTTATTTGAGTGACGTGCAAGTTAAGCGGTTCATCCCCGCGGGTGCGGGGAACGCGGAGGTACGACTAATGGATCATCGATACTAAACGGTTCATCCCCGCGGGTGCGGGGAACGCTCATTCGTCGTTGTCCAGCAGCATTTCTCCTGCGGTTCATCCCCGCGGGTGCGGGGAACGCTGGCAATACCTATATCGGTGTTACCGTTATCGCGGTTCATCCCCGCGGGTGCGGGGAACGCTACTAATAATCCGTTTGATTTTGATCCCGGTTCGGTTCATCCCCGCGGGTGCGGGGAACGCCTTTCAGTCACCGCTTGAGTACGCAAATTAACCGGTTCATCCCCGCGGGTGCGGGGAACGCACATGGCGGCACCCAGTGCAGCGGAGCGCGAGCGGTTCATCCCCGCGGGTGCGGGGAACGCGCAGGCGGTACCGGCGACCCGGCACCGGGCAACGGTTCATCCCCGCGGGTGCGGGGAACGCGTGGAGCGCGCTTACAAAGGCGTAATTGATACCGGTTCATCCCCGCGGGTGCGGGGAACGCGAGTTGGGCAAGCGGCGGCGGGCAGTCACCGGCGGTTCATCCCCGCGGGTGCGGGGAACGCCAATAGCCATACCATTAGCATTGATGCGCGCTCGGTTCATCCCCGCGGGTGCGGGGAACGCCTGTTTAGAGGCGTGGAATTGCTAGCCGAGGTCGGTTCATCCCCGCGGGTGCGGGGAACGCTTGAGGCCGCCATGTCCACACCCATTACCAAGCGGTTCATCCCCGCGGGTGCGGGGAACGCTTTGGCCAATGCGGCCTTGGCTTGTTTAATCACGGTTCATCCCCGCGGGTGCGGGGAACGCATGATGAAGCTAGTCGTTAACCGCCCGGCAACCGGTTCATCCCCGCGGGTGCGGGGAACGCATTGAGGTCGCAGGCCGCATTACTGCCAGTAGCCGGTTCATCCCCGCGGGTGCGGGGAACGCTAGACCCACTTACGGCGCCTGTATTCACATTACGGTTCATCCCCGCGGGTGCGGGGAACGCAACCGTAGCGCTTGTGTGGGGCTGATCTCACCCGGTTCATCCCCGCGGGTGCGGGGAACGCACGCCTCAACACTATCCCAGTGCATAGGCTGGCGGTTCATCCCCGCGGGTGCGGGGAACGCGGGAATTATTCAATTGAATTTGCACTAGACTGCGGTTCATCCCCGCGGGTGCGGGGAACGCTCAAACCCGATTGAAACAAGACAAGGAAGCCACGGTTCATCCCCGCGGGTGCGGGGAACGCATATATCCTCTAAATACACTATGCAATGTAGACGGTTCATCCCCGCGGGTGCGGGGAACGCAGTCCACAGTAATAATCTGCTCATCTATCAGCCGGTTCATCCCCGCGGGTGCGGGGAACGCGCGTTGGTTTTGGTTCCTCTGCTGCAATACTGCGGTTCATCCCCGCGGGTGCGGGGAACGCAATTGTTTGTTCCATGCCTTCGGGCTAAATTTCGGTTCATCCCCGCGGGTGCGGGGAACGCTAGGTTTGGTAAGTCAGGGACGGTTATTAAGGCGGTTCATCCCCGCGGGTGCGGGGAACGCCAAGATGTGTTCCCTGCGCCTAAGCCAATATGCGGTTCATCCCCGCGGGTGCGGGGAACGCTTCAGGTGTGGCCAATTGGTCCTTAGGTTCATCGGTTCATCCCCGCGGGTGCGGGGAACGCTAATTCTTGTGTCTGTCTCAGTTAATAAACTCCGGTTCATCCCCGCGGGTGCGGGGAACGCCTGGCGTCTTCTCGTGAGCCGACGTTTTTTTTCGGTTCATCCCCGCGGGTGCGGGGAACGCAGCAAAAGCCAGGTGATTAAATCGCCCCTGCCCGGTTCATCCCCGCGGGTGCGGGGAACGCTATAGACATTTGCGGATTCTTCGCGCTGCTGGCGGTTCATCCCCGCGGGTGCGGGGAACGCATCAACTGCTTGTGGTTCGGTCATGCTCTTGACGGTTCATCCCCGCGGGTGCGGGGAACGCATTGAACAATGCGTTGCCGTTTATAACAAAATCGGTTCATCCCCGCGGGTGCGGGGAACGCCTTTACCGATGGAAACGAAGTCATGGGGAAAACGGTTCATCCCCGCGGGTGCGGGGAACGCCAATTCAATTATCCGTTGAGCAACTCGAATATCGGTTCATCCCCGCGGGTGCGGGGAACGCCAAAAAGTTTTATATAGATCATGGCCGGAATCCGGTTCATCCCCGCGGGTGCGGGGAACGCGGTCGCATAAATCACGCTTACGCTCTGGTAAAGGGTTCATCCCCGCGGGTGCGGGGAACGCAATGCATGACGTAATCATTTGACCATCAGAACCGGTTCATCCCCGCGGGTGCGGGGAACGCTTTTCATCTTACTTGCGCTTTGGGTTATGTTTCGGTTCATCCCCGCGGGTGCGGGGAACGCAGACTCTAACGCGGCTAACCTTTCGGCTATTACGGTTCATCCCCGCGGGTGCGGGGAACGCCGTTCTGGCGTATTACCGACAACAATTTTCAACGGTTCATCCCCGCGGGTGCGGGGAACGCAGTTGCTGGCAGGCAATGAATGGACGGCACTGCGGTTCATCCCCGCGGGTGCGGGGAACGCACATTAAAAAGCCATGCCAAGGGTGAGATTAACGGTTCATCCCCGCGGGTGCGGGGAACGCTTCATACTACTGCTGGTTCTATGGGGCGAAAACGGTTCATCCCCGCGGGTGCGGGGAACGCAATGATTATCATCAAGCCGACCGCCCACCTCGCGGTTCATCCCCGCGGGTGCGGGGAACGCGTAATGTTTACGGCCATTTCTGAATACTGCCCCGGTTCATCCCCGCGGGTGCGGGGAACGCAAAATCCAATGACTTTGGCAACATTTCTTTGCCGGTTCATCCCCGCGGGTGCGGGGAACGCAATCAGACCCAGCTTATATTGGTATTTTTAGGCGGTTCATCCCCGCGGGTGCGGGGAACGCATCAAACCGATTTGCGGCGATACCGCTTTGGGCGGTTCATCCCCGCGGGTGCGGGGAACGCATGATGCAGGCGTTGCGGGCCTTAGCTAGTAGCGGTTCATCCCCGCGGGTGCGGGGAACGCTGCTGCTGACCGCGCTGCGATTGAGCAAGACCCGGTTCATCCCCGCGGGTGCGGGGAACGCCTTAATTTATACAACGAGCTGATGCCCACCAACGGTTCATCCCCGCGGGTGCGGGGAACGCACTTATCGTAACTTATTGTTAGATAAGAAGAAATAGAGCCTCTAAAAATCTACCGATTTTTTACGGTGTTTTCCGTGTTGTTAAAGAGCTGGTTTTTTGTCGTCTTCGACGGGGAAAAACGACACTAATTTCAGGCCGTCTAACTCGACCGGCAGGCGCCGGTTTTTGCCTAAGGTCATAAAATCGAAACCGGATTCAGTGTTGGTCGACCAGGCCATGACGGCGTTGCCTTCTTCTATTCCTTTTTCAATATGCGACCAAATCATGTCGCGGACTTTGATAGACAGGTCGCCGACGTAAACACCGGCGCGAATTTCGATCAACCAAACTGCTAAGCGCCCGCGTAGCCTGGGCGGGGCATTTTCAAGTACGATGACCAACATCGCCGATGCTCTCTGGGTTAGGAATGGCTGGGGCGATATTTTCTTCGGTGGGTTTGGGGACTTCCAACTCACCGGCGGCCAGCACTTCTTCAATGGTAGGGATGATTTTTCTGAGGATTTTGCTTTGCCGAAAGATGTCTCGGCACATCAATCGCACTTCTCGCTCCGGGTCATGATAATTCTTTGCGGCGATTTTGAAGGCATGAGGGATGATGTCGTCGAATTTGAACAAGTCGGCAATGTCATAGACAAATGACAGCGGTTTGCCGGTATGGATAAAGCCGATGGCGGGCGCATAACCGGCTGCCAACACCGCCGCTTCAGTGATACCGTACAAGCAACTGGTCGCCGAGCTGATGCAACGGTTAGCGGTATCGCTTTTATCCCATTGGGTGTAGTCGTAGTTGCGACCGTTCCACTCGACACCCGCTTGCTTGGCGAGCAGTTGATAGGTTTTTTTGACTCTAGCGCCTTCGATGCCGCGCAGTTGTTCGACACTGCGGCGTTCCGGCGGTTTTTCGCCAAAGCGGATTTCGTACATTTTGCGGACAACTTTTAATCTTGCCGCGTCGTCCAGCGCCAGTTTGGCTTGATACAACAACCGGTCTGATCGCGCGCCTCCCGGTTGACCGGCGGCATACAACCTGACGCCTGCTTCACCGACCCAGACTAATAACGTCCCTGCCCTGGCCGCCAGCGCGGCGGCATGATGGGAGACACGTGTGCCCGGTTCCAACATGATGCAAGCGATGCTGCCGACTGGAATATGGGTGCGAATGCCGGTTTCATCAACGACGACAAATGCGCCGTCTTTGACATCGATCTGGCCTTTTTGAACAAAAACGAGCGATACGCGTTCTTTCATGGCAATGGGTTTGAGAGGTGGTAGCATGGAGTCTATCCTTTGCGTTGTTTTTGTCGTTACGACTGAATTCAATTGGAGAAAAATTCCAGTACTGAGCGGCAAACCGTTCATCTTAAAAAGAGCAGTTGAATGCGTAGAAAACCGTTCGTGCTGAGCGTAGTCGAAGCATGGAAGGTTTTCTACGCATTCACCAATTTGGTGAGCCACCTAAATCCCGTTCAACCCTTCGACCAGCTCAGGGCGAACGGAATTTAGATGACTCACCTGCTCTTTCTAGGTTCATACTTCGACAAGGCTCTCCTGAGAGTAGTCGAAGGGCTCAGTACGAACGGATTGCCTAGTAGCATTGCTATTTCGGTAAGTGAATTTTTACGAAATTATTGGCATTCTCAGCTGCTAGAAAGTTGTTTTTCAGCTTTGTTAATGAAATCGATCAAAAATAGATAAGTCTGCTCCGCTAACAGTGTGTGCAATAACTCACTGTCTATGGTCAGGTAATCATGAACCAAGGCATTGCGCATACCGATCACTTTGCGCCATTGCTTTAATTCATCTAAGGACAAGTTGCCAAGTTCGGCCAGTTTGTTAAAACTGTCATAGGCGTCCAGGGGCGGTTTTTTATGCTCGGCTTTTAACCAGTATTTTGCCGTGCCGATGCAGGCTTCAATCAACACTTGCAAAGCCCGCTCAGCCGCCCGACGTTCAAGCCGATTAAAAGGCCGTTGCTTGGCGATTAGCGATAACGCATTGAGATCTTCTAAACATTCGCGACTGTGTTGTTCGATAGCGACGAGGTAATTTTTAAGCATAATCCAACTCCCTGCGGCTATGGATGCGCAGCGTTTCCTGCCAACACCTGTTTTCATCGCGACAAAACAACACCGTATCCGCCTGGATAACTTCCCACGCCAATAATATCGGGGCTTGGTTGATGTCGATCACAGATAACTGGAAATCATGCACCCCCAAGGCCTGCTGCCAATCCAGCGCTAAACATTCGGGCCGCAAACGTTTTTCTACTGGATCATCTTTAATAAAACGTTCGAAAGCAACCGCCAAATCGTAATCGCTGTTTAGATGATCGCGTCCTGTTGCACGTGAGCCGTACAGCCATACGACGACAATATCGGGATTTTGCCGGGCAAGTTCGGCAATGGCGTTTAGGTTATTGTTCATAGAGGTATCGTGCAAATCGATAAACAGGATATGACCATGTCATTAAAGCGCTCGGTGTTGCCGCAGTTGCTGAAACGCATAGTCAACGCTGACGGTTCTGCCCTCGGCAACAGCCTGCTGACTGTGTGTCAACATTTTCAATAACGCCAACGTTTCCTGAGTCTGCTCAACATCAGCCACCGAACGAATCATCATGGAGGTATCTCCATTTTGGGTAATCATCAGCTAACCATAGAAAGCAATTCAAATCCGTCATTTTTAGCCGCGTTTCGATCAAACGTGTAAGTAACCTTACAGCCAAACTGCTGATTAATCGCCGCCAATAAACAATCGGCAAACCCGATCATAAATCTACTGCACCCTTGGCAATAGCATCCTCAATTTCACTTAAAGTTAAGGATTTTGGAGGAGCAGAAAGCATTCCTTTCAACTTGGTGATCGACGAAGTGACGGGCAATAACTTAATTTCGCACTGCTCGCCGACAATAATTTCGACAGCATCACCCGGTTGCAACCGCAACTGCTGCCGGACTGATTCGGGGAGAGTAATCTGGCCGGTAGAGCTCAGGATGGCTTGCATGGTTTCGCTCCAAGTGTTCTAAATGATTTCAGCTTCATGAGTTACCAATCGCCTTGGTTTATAACTACGGCTTTCAATAGAAAAACATACAGGAATATCATTTAGGGTATCTGTTCCCTCTTGAAAACTTTTCACCTCTTGCTGATAAGTAAACGCTTGCAGCGGTTTTCCAGATAAAAACTGATTACTTACTTCCTCAATATTTTCACATATTCCAGCAAAAACAGGGGCGGATGGAATACAAGCCTTGCGTCCTAACCATACCCCCCATTTCGGGTTTTCAAGGTCTGCTTTTAAATTATTAGCAAGCCCTGTGGGCATGTATAGCAATACTATAAATTCGGCATCACAAATGTATTGCCGATAAGTCAACGCATCTTTTAAATCACCTTTAGCTGTTTTAGTGTTAGCCACAGTATGAAAATCCTCAATGCGCCTAACTGAAATAGGCGTTTTCCTATCTCCAAAGGGTAGTAACTTAGGGATTGAAATGGCAGTCATACCACAAGATGAAGCTTTACTAAGCCATTCATTTTCAGCGACTGATCCACGGTCAAGCCCTTGGGCTGCACAGCAAAGCCCCAATACCCCGCTTTTACTTGGAAAAAGCCCAGAATTCCGGTAAGTGTATTGGCTATCCAATCCCCACGCTTGCATACCACCAGATAACCGAATGACAAAATAAACGTTAGCCAACATGACTAACCAACTCCGCAATGAATTGATCTACATCTTTTTCAGGTAAAACAGCACGAGCCAATTCATTTTTATCAAGTTTCCACGTAGTGTTTTGCTGTGACTCTTCCTGTTTAAGTGCTTCGATAGAAGCCTCCATTAAACCTTTTCCAGGGGCGGTCCAGATTGGTTTTTCAAAAGCATTTACAAATTGGATAGGATGGCCTTTTTCACGGACAATGCCTAATACATAAGCGGGGCGGGTATAGCCATTCATAGAGTTTTTACGACCTGAATTAGAACTCGTCATACCTGGAACGGCTTCCAAAGTGGCTTTAATAAATGCTTCGACAACTTCCTTGCGCTCATCTTGGGACATGCAAGCCAAATGTTTTTCATCCGCAAGCATATCCAAGTTCAATGCTGCAAAACGATAATAAACAGAGGAATTGAATTCTAAAGTTCCCGTCATACCCGCCCCAGACTCGCCTTCTTTTTGCCAATCATCGACCGCAGCAAAAAAATCCAATTCATTGTCAACTTTGTGCGTTGAAATGGGGTGATTAAACATAGCGGCCCCTTCAATGGTTAACGAATGATCATTAGCCACCATGCGACCAAATAATGATAAATCGGCAGCATCCTTTAACGCCTCAGCTCCAACATTTTTAACAGCTTTTTTTGCTAAGGAATCTATCTTCTTTTCAAGAGCAGTTATCTCTTTTTCTAATTTTTTCTTAGCTTCACTTTCAACTTTTTTACTCTCATTTTGTTTGTCCACCATTTCTTGTAATGGGCATTGTTCTCCATCCAACTTTTTCAACTCATCATTGAATTGATTTGAAATCGCTTGCAACTCACCAACACTGGTGTAATGAAGCGTTTTAACCCTAAGTATCCCGCTCTTAAGCTCTGCATCGGCATCTAGCTTTCCAATGACAGTAGCAATTGCCTTTGCTGCTACCGTTGCTTCATCATCACTTTTCCCCAGATCAATTAATGCAGCTTTAAACTTATCAATCAGTAAGCGGCTACGATTACCCTCAAAATGAGGGCTGATTTCATGTGCATATTCCCGAATTGCCCGTTTCCAACTCTGGCTGGATACCCTGGCACGTTGCACACCGCCGAAAAAAGCAGTTTTGGGTGAGCCTAAATCGTCACGATTCAGGCAAGTTACTGGGACGGATTGCAGAATATGTAAATCAAGATGTTTCATTATTAATTCCTTTAGGGGTTAAATTTGAATAGGTTTAATCAATAGCATTCCGAAGCCAAACGACTTAGCAGTACCGACTCCTTGGATAAATGCGGATTTGAACAGTTCAGGATTGGTGACTAGCAACGCGCCTTTAAAACTTACGCCAATGTGCAAACCTCTGGTGTTTTTACGCCAAAATTCATGATTCTCACCATTTTCTATTTGCAGTGTGACTGCATCCAATAGTTGAAAACCGTGTTCTTTAGCTTTTCTTTGCAACCATGCAGTTTGGCTTTCTTTATCAAGCAAAGTTAAGCGTTTACCATGCTTGGTATAGCCGCCGTTTCCATTTTCCTTTTTTACCGCTCTAGTTGGATTGGCGTATAAATCAAATGCATAGGTTGGTTGCGATAAAAAGGCGTCGTCAATTGTCAATGTGCTCCATTGCTCACCATTACACCAAGACGGTTGCTGAGGCGAAAATGCAGAAAGAGCAAGCAATTCAATATATTGAGGTTTCTGGATCAACCGAGTTAAAAATGGCGTTCTTTTTTTGCCATCACGATTTTTTTCAACCCAATCCCTTAATTCTTCATGATGGGAAAACAGTTTCCATGCCGCTTTGTGCCAAGCATAACTATCATTGATTTTTTCATTGGCTACTTGTTCATAGCTCAAATTAATCTTCACTAATTGCAGCATCAGTGCTTTCCTCCATATGAATAGTCCAAAATTGTAGCCCCCAACGTGTTTTTATCCCTTCTTTACGATAGCTATTCCAACTTGTAAGGTCATCCAGTAACTGTTGGTAATTGACCGGGATATCATCCCGTTTAGCACGCCTAACTAATCGGGACACACGAGCAAAGATTTCTTCACCATCGGCAGCCAATACATATTGAAAATGTTTTGAGATAGGGCCTGACTTACCTTCTTTCATTTTTTTAATCTCATCATCATCTAAGAGCTCGCGGCAAAGATCACCGAAATTACCTTTATCGGTGTTATTAGGATGATGTGCGAAAAGTCCAGCAATTGTTTGGATTACCCTAGCATTATATTGATTACCAACCCCACCAAACGGATTCAACAAAGACCAAGTATATTGCGCTTGATGAGCAATTAGCCCTTTACGCAAAGTTGCCATTTTTCCTCGGTCATCTTTACCATGTATTAGAAACTCGATTAAAGGATTCATTTTTTCTCCTTAGTTTATTTTTTTTGTTTAGTACATAAAATTGCCCAACCAGCTACATAAGCACGAACTTGCCTGGGGGTATTTTGGGAACAGAGGGTTTGGTAGGTTTCTCTTACTGCACTACGTATTGCTCGTCGCCATTTGGCTTTAGCTTCTGCACGTTCTTTATCGAATTCTGTTCCCAAAAGATCGATGTATTGCATTAAAAGATGTCGTTGTTTTTCTAACAGCGTCCAGTAGTGGCAGATAGCTTTATTTTTGAAAATTTCGTACTTCTTTCGATCTATTTCTGAAGACTTACCCTGCGATTTTCGTTTAACTAAATTCTTCCAGTCGTCATCTGTAACGACTCTGTATTTTTCGATTGCCCTAAATAAGACAGAAGCTCTTTTTTCACAGTCGCCAATATTTTTTTCATAAATACCTCTATTTGCTTTCGCAAATAATGCTGGTGAGATATTTAAATTAGATTCAACTAAGTCCAATATTTTTGCTACGTTCTTGCTATCCCTTAATTGTCCAAGCACCATAATATCAACCGATTCTGTTGAACAAATGTTGCTTAAACACAAAGCCCCTCCAAAGCTGTTCTTTTCCCGTTTAGAAGAAATAGCTGGTATTTCTCGCCAGGGCTGAATATTTCCTGCTCTTAGTAAATAGTATTTATCATCCTTACCTAACATCACTGTTGCAGAAGGTTCGGGTTTGAAGTCTGTGTAAACTTGCTTACTATCTGTTTTTTTCTTCGGTTTTGTCGAATAATCAATGCCATTGCAATATATAAATTCGCTACTATTAGGAATTAATTTACAAAATCGACTTAATGGAATGAGTCTACCCAAATAGGTTTCTTTTGCATTAATCAAAGCAACCTGATCATCGGGCTTAGTTGGCATACTTTCCCATATTGGCAATCCCCATTTTTTTTCACCAAAATAGTCATCAACTTTTTCTTTATCCAATAAATTTGCATGGATTGTTTTAATTACTGATTCCTTTCTAATAAACGTATGCAACATATTTTGATTTACACATGGTGCGTCCAATGCGCCATTATTATGAGTAATTAATTTACCCTTCCATTTAGCCGCTGATTGAGTCCCAGAAGCCGAAAAATTTAAAAAAGTGAGCATTGAAATAACAAGCCTATCGTCACTTAAAAATCTTTCCTGAGAGCTTCCTGCCAATGGGCTAATCGCAGGGTGGTCGAATAGAGTAGAGTTAACACCTGTCGCAAAGGTGCTATCTAGTTTTGTGACTGATGGGTTCCCATCAGCAGTTCCAGGCTTTAAGTCTGCAATTTGCAAAAAAGGTTTTTTAGCATCGTAAAGATTAAAACTATCCTTCCCTTTTCCATTTTTCAAATAATCCAACACTGCATTCGGAATAAGCCCCAAAGCATCATCCCAATCGTCAGCATCTACTGGCCCATCCAGAGCCGTCTGTGTCAGGCAGATTAAAAAGCGCATGACGCTGACCCGTTCATGAGGCAGCAAGACCAAATCTATCCACTCATTCGGTTGTTGAAACAGCTCATTCAAGCTAATCAGCTTTGATGTATTGCTTTTATCTATAATGGGCAGCCAATTGTCAGTCACAAGATTCATCAACGCCTCCTTTGGTATAAGTCTGTATAACGCCCATTTCCGCGCTCCATGTTAGTGTTAAACCAGATTTTAATCCGGCAATTGTTAAGGAATTTGTGTCAGGGCACCGTAACGCCAAACAATGCTGCCCTTTTAAGTAAAACGATAATGCTGAATCTTTCGGTGATTGCTGGAACGGCCAAACATGAACCCGAACAATATTTCTATGAATGGCTCTAGCATCTTGGATATTGAATTTATCAATGGGTAAGGGAATAACCGCCCCATCTAATAAAGTGATTTTGCTTGCTGATATTTCTTCGACAATTAAGAGCGGTAAGGTTTCAATTTCAATCAGGCGTGTTTGCTTGCCTTCTTCATCTTCCAACGCGAGCTTTGCAAACAATAGGGTGTTACTCAACGCTAATTTGGTTTCTGCATATTCGGTGCCTTTTAAATCACCCGCCAATTCTTGCCACGCCTCAGGTTCATCGTCGTTATCTTCATAAGTCGCGCTCAAAATATTGCGTATATCCGTATTGCCGGATTCATCAGCTAAATTGATTTCTTTATAGCTTATAAAAGCTTGATAACTTTTTAATAAGACATAGGGACTATATATTCTGGCTTTATCCCCTAAGGTTTGTTTTATTTTCAGTGCGGATAACTGTTTTAATTCATCAAGTGATTTTTCTTCTTGCTGTAACCAAAACTCAGGTTCTGTAATCGGCCGCATAGACGGCAAACGGATGTCTAAATGCCGCCACAACCGCCCTATGCGTTGTAACAGCATATCGCTGGGGGCCAATTCACTGATTAATATATCGGCATCAATATCAACACTTTGTTCGACTATTTGAGTTGATAGCAGAATACAGCCACCAATTTTGCTCCCCGTTTTGCCTAAACGGTTCATCCAGTATTCTTCTTGCCTTTGTCGGACAAAGTGAGGAAAGCGTGAGTGTAGCAAGCCAATCTCTAACTCATTTTTCGGGTCTTTAAGTTGTTGATATACCGCTTGCGCCATTTTTACAGTGTTGCAGACCCATAAGACACGCGCCCCTTTTTGCGCCATTTCAATGGCATCTTTGAATAACTGCTCGGTTGTTTTCAGTTTGACTAAAACTTTTGGCCTCGGTTTAGGCAAAGAAGTCATTGGCATAATAATTTCACCTGTAGTTGTTTTCCCGGTAATGAGCGGGTAATCCGTAGCGGCAATATCGTTTTCTTCCACTTCCAGCAATTTGTTTCTGACTTTGGGTAATAGGGTTGCGGAAAGGATGATGATTGTGCAGCCTAATGCCAGTAATTCTCGACATAAGCAATTAATCAACGTACCTGTAAAGTGGTCATAACTATGTACTTCATCAATGATGACTACCTTTCCAGCAAGCGCGAACCGCCTGACAAAAAAATGTTTAACGGCCACAACCCCCATCAAAGCCTGATCTACTGTGCCAACACCAAAGTTAGCCAATAATCCCCGTTTTGCCGAAGCGAACCAGTCACGGCTGGTTGTAGCGTCACCGTTTTTTTCATTGAGAAGAGTTCTCACTGGTCGGGGCTGATAATAACTTTCTTCTAACCAGGCATTAGCGTGGGCTAAACGAGTAGGTGGCGAATCTGTTGCTATTGATCGTACAAATTCATCTACTCGTTCATGAATACGGTTTGAGGTTAGTTGCGTAGGTAACGCGAAATAAATTCCCGATGCTTGCTGACTGCTAATTAACTGATAAGCACATGCAAGTGCCGCCTCAGTTTTTCCTAATCCCATTGGCGCTTCAATAACGTAAATGCCCGGCTTGTTGATTACAGCCATAGCACCAATTTGCATGTCATTAGGAGAAAAACCGAATAAGTCTTTGAAGGTCAAGTTTTTAACGATTACAGGTTGAGAAAGTCCAATGCTTTCAACTGCTAACTTTGCTGCTTCTTGGCTTTCCGTTGAATTCAGTCCTTTGTCTATGGGAAAGTAATGCTCATCTGAACCTATCCAGTCAGCAACACTGGTGAGTCCCATCAGCCAAAAAGTCATGGCATCACTTTTATCCAGGCCTATTTGCGGGATGATTGTAAATTCCTGTTCCAGCGCCGCAATTATTCCACTTCGAGCTTCTTCCCAATTATCAACATATTGAGCAAGATTACTTTTATCTAGTTTCTCCGATCTATGCATCCGCCCATGGTGCGCTCCAGCAATCATGGACCATGCTGTTGCTTCGCTTGAGCTAAAGTTACGAAGCTGGAGCAATAGCTTTATGGAAAACTGGCTGATGGCTTCGTGTCTTTGATCGTAAGTTTTCCATGCATAGCGTTCGGCCTCCAACGTTAATCCCTGCTGCTCCAACCAGACCATACATTTATGAAGAAAATCGGGCGACCATTTTCCGACATCATGGATTGCTGCAATTATTGCAGCAGCCATTGGTGATAAATCAACGGGAATTAACTTTCCAGATCCAACCAAAGCACTGGCAACCCAACCAACATGACGACAATGTTCAAAGACAGATAAGCCGGGGTTTCCATTTTCGTCAGTTTTGGCCCAACCTAGTTTTTCAAAATCTTTGTCTATCATGTCAGTGCCAATGAAAATGCTTAGTGATTAAAAGATAAGCCGGGCCGGATTCGGCGTTTGCTTGGGCTTTGCCCCAGTAGCGGTAATACAGTGCGTCTTTCATGGGTTGCCTGTAGATATATTGATAGAACGATACCTGACATACATCGTCAGCCGCCAAGTGGTGTGTTTAAACTTTGACCATGGAGTCATTGTTATGTGTCGGCAATACGATGCACTTGGTGTAAACTTTATACTAGCAGTTACTTGTCATGCAATCTTTATTTGCACATACTTATGACCGAAATTACGCAATACTTTTTCAAATGGGATGTTAAGCAGCGTTTAACGTTGCTGGAAGCTACTGTTTACTGGACTGGGGAGCTGGTGACCGGTTTTCTGACTTCTACTTTTTCAATTAGCCGGGTGCAGGCGACTAAGGATATTGCGTTGTATTTGTCGTTACGGCCGGATAATTTGCGTTACGACCGTTCGCTGAAGCGCTATCTGATCACC
>Ga0207968_100479_pt1 | contig 14990 bp, 11 predicted proteins | sample LakWasMet21_HOW5_2_FD_183867 | JGI IMG/M metagenome (GOLD analysis project Ga0207968, IMG submission 183867) | Freshwater sediment methanotrophic microbial communities from Lake Washington under simulated oxygen tension - Sediment Metagenome... | ecosystem: Environmental > Aquatic > Freshwater >...
TCTACACCCCTGGACGCCGGTGCAGCGCAAATGGCTGGAACGCCTGGCCAAACAACTCGTCCACGAAGTCGTCATCGATCAGCAGTTCGTCAATCGCGTATTCGCCAGCGACGGCGGCGCGAAAACCCTCAACAAGATGCTGAACCAGCAACTGGACAGCGTGCTGGATGCCTTGAATCGACAACTTTGGCAAACCGGCTGATGTCGATGCAATCGACATATCGCGAAATTATGTATGCTAGTTAGCGCTTCTATGATACATAAAGCACTTTATGTATCCCTAGTCATACGCAATGCACTTTATGTATGAAAAAATAAATTTATTCATACATAAAGTTGTTTGCGTATGGCAGAATAGAAAAAACAACTTTGTATGATTAAACGCTAGAAGCAGCACATAAATTTTTTGAAAATGAAGCCCTATCTTCCAGACGCTTTACCGCTGAAAAACCTTGATTATGCTCAGCTCATCACACTGGTCGGCGAAGCCAATGCCGCGCTTGCCGAGTACAGCGGCTTGCTGCAAGGCATCGTCAACCCAGCGATTATGCTATCGCCGCTGACCAATCAGGAAGCGGTGTTGTCATCTAAAATCGAAGGCACTCAGGCAACCGTCGAAGAGGTGCTGGAGCACGAAGCAGGCGCAGAATTCGATCAGCATAAAAACGCAGATATTAAGGAAATTCAAAACTATCGCAAAGCATTGCTGCTTGCCCAAGGAGACTTGGCCGCCGGACGCCGGATCACGCTAAGCTTGCTTCTTCAACTCCACCAAATTCTGTTGGATAGCGTGCGAGGACAGGCAAAAAATCCTGGCGAATTTCGCAAAGAGCAAAACTGGATTGGCCGCCCTGGTTGCAGCATGGAACAAGCCAGTTTTGTACCGCCTTCGCCGCTGCAACTGCAGGATCATTTGGAGGCTTGGCAGGCTTACCTGGCCACCAACGATTTCGATATTCTGGCGCAAACCGCTATTATCCATGCGCAATTCGAATTAATTCACCCTTTCAAAGACGGCAACGGACGAATCGGCCGGTTATTGGTTCCACTGTTTCTTTATGCCAAGGGAAGGCTCCCAAGCCCGATGTTTTATCTGTCGGATTATTTGGAAAGTCATCGCGACGAATATTACAGCCGTTTGTCAGCCATTTCCAAGGAAGGTGACTGGACCGGATGGATCAAGTTTTTTCTGCAAGCCATTACCTTGCAGGCAAAAAGCAATGTTCAGCGTGTGCGGCTTATTATGGACCTATACGAGCAAACCAAAGACCAAGTGCGGGAACTGACGCACTCTCAACATACCACACAATTGGTAGATACCTTATTCGATCGCCCCATCTTTCGAGTGAGCGATTTTGTGCAACGTTCCGGGATCAATAAGCCCACCTTGCATGGATTGCTGCGCCAGTTAATGCAACCTGCCGGACCACTCACGATGCTAAAGGAAGGCGCCGGACGCCGGCCGGCCATCTATGCATTTCCACAATTACTCAACATCTGCGAAGGCAAACCGGTTCTTCCGGAAAGCCATCGTTAATCATTTACCCCCCCGCCATGAGCAACAACGAAATCGTCCAAAAACTTTGGAACCTGTGCGACGTCCTGCGCGACGACGGCATCAACTACTCGGATTACGTCACCGAGCTGGTGTTGCTGCTGTTCATCAAAATGGAACACGAAAACACCGAAGCCGGCATCCTGCAAAAACACAATTTGCCGGAAGGCTGCCGCTGGCCGGATTTGACCCAGCTATCCGGTTTGAACCTGCTCAACCACTACCGGCAAATGCTGCTGGACTTGTCCAAAAGCGACGATCATCTGATTGCCGCGATCTACGCCGACGCGCAAACCCGTCTGCGCGAACCGCGCCACCTGGAACAACTGATCAAAAGCCTGGATGCGATCGACTGGTTCAGCGCCCAGCGCGACGGGCTCGGCGAAATGTACGAAGGCCTGCTGGAGAAAAACGCCAGCGAAACCAAGTCCGGCGCCGGTCAATACTTTACTCCGCGCGCGCTGATCGACAGCATCATCCGTTGCGTCAAGCCTCAGGTAGGCGAATTGATTCAGGACCCGGCCGCCGGCACCGCCGGTTTCCTGATCGCCGCCGATGCCTATATCAAACAGCGCACCAACGATCTCTACGACCTGAAGGAACAAATCCAACGCTTTCAGCGCAATCAGGCCTTTGTCGGCATGGAACTGGTGCCCGGCACCCGCCGCCTGGCGTTGATGAACTGTTTGCTGCACGGCATGGAAGGCGACGACGAAGGCGTGGTGCATCTGGGCAACACCCTCGGCCAGCCCGGCACGCAACTGCCCAAGGCCGACGTGATCCTGACCAATCCCCCCTTCGGCACCGCCAAGGGCGGCGGCGGGCCGACCCGCGACGATTTCACCTATGCCACCAGCAACAAGCAACTGGCGTTTCTGCAACACATTTACCGCAGCCTGAAACCCGGCGGCCGCGCCGCCGTGGTGCTGCCGGACAACGTGTTGTTCGAGGCCGGCGTCGGCACCGACATCCGCCGCGATTTAATGAACAAATGCAATCTGCATACGATTTTGCGTTTGCCCACCGGCATCTTTTACGCCCAGGGCGTCAAGACCAACGTGCTGTTTTTCAGCAAAGGCACGGCGGCCAATCCGCATCAGGACGAAAACTGCACCGAAAAAGTCTGGGTCTACGACCTGCGCACCAACATGCCCAGCTTCGGCAAACGCACGCCGTTCGGCGAACAGCACCTGAAACCGTTCGAAGACTGCTACCACGCCGAAATCCGCCAGGAAGGCGATGATCTTCTCCCCCTCTCCCTTGAGGGAGAGGACCGGGGTGAGGGTGAATCCCGCTGGCGCGGCTTCTCCCGCGACTGGATCAAAACCCAGAAAGCCGACTCGCTGGACATTGCCTGGCTGAAAGACCGGGACAGCGTCGATGCGGCCAGTCTGCCGGAGCCGGACGTGCTGGCTGCCGAGGCGATGAGCGAATTGACCGAAGCCTTGCGCGAGCTCAACGGCCTGATGCAAGCCCTGGGCGCCAATGACGAAGCCAAAGCGCAACGGGATTTATTAGTGGAAGCCTTGGCTTTGCAGGAAACCCCATGACCGACATCCTGCCACGAGACTACCTAGAATGGCTCGATAGCATCAAGGGACAAATCCGTGCCGCTCAACAAAAAACCATCCTGGCGGCAAACCGGGAACTGCTGCAACTGTATTGGACGATCGGCCGCGACATTTTGCAGCGCCAGCGGCAACAGGGCTGGGGGGCAAAAGTCATCGATCGACTGGCGAAAGATTTGAAAACCGCCTTTCCCGAGCTGAAAGGCTTTTCTTCCCGTAATCTCAAGTACATGCGCCGCTTTGCCGAAGCCTGGCCTGATCCCGAATTTGTGCAGCAACCTGCTGCACAATTGCCGTGGTTTCACCACTGCACTATCCTCGATAAAGTACCTGGTACTAAAGAACGCCTGTGGTACATGCAGAAAACCGTTCAGCACGGCTGGTCGCGCAATGTGCTGGTACATCAGATCGAAAGCCGCCTCCTCGAACGTGAAGGCCAGGCGACCAGCAACTTCGCTCAAACCTTGCCTGCGCCGCACTCGGAACTGGCGCAACAAACCCTGAAAGACCCTTATATTTTCGACTTTTTGTCGTTGGGTGAAGCCTTTAGAGAACGCGAACTGGAACGGGAGTTGACCCGGCACATCAGCCAATTTTTGCTGGAACTGGGTGCCGGCTTTGCTTTTGTCGGCAAGCAAGTGTTATTGGAAGTGGGCGGCGAGGATTTTTACCTAGACCTCTTGTTTTACCATCTGCAACTCCGCTGTTACATCGTCATTGAATTGAAAACTGGCGACTTCAAGCCCGAACATGCCGGTCAGCTGAATTTCTATCTTTCCGCGGTCGACAGCCAATTGAAGACCGAACACGACAAACCGAGCATCGGCTTATTGTTGTGCAAAACCCGCAACAAAATCATCGCCGAATATGCCCTTCGCGACAACAACAAACCCATCGGCATCGCCGAATACCAGCTTGCGCAAGCGTTGCCGGCGAACCTGGAAGACAAACTGCCCAGCATCGAGCAGATAGAGCGGGAGTTACAAATGGAACCGGACAACGAGGCGCATGGAGATGAGTAATAAAACGGCTTGGATTGGCGATAACGCAAGCCAACAAATTCAGGAACAGAGTGCGAAGTATGGCGGCGGGGCGGAAATGTCGGGTTACGCTGCGCTAACCCGATCTACGACTATGTCTGTTATATGGGTAAATGCAAATCTAGGCGACGTCTGTACCAAATTAACAGACGGTTCACATAATCCTCCTGAATCCATTACATCAGGTTTTCCGATGTTAAGTGCCAGAAATGTTCAATCTGGGAAAATTGATTTTTCGTATGACTATCGCCTAATTTCACCTGATCTATTTGAAGAGGAAGACAAGCGAACTCGCATTGGTGTGAATGATTTGCTTCTTACTATTGTCGGTGCGTTGGGCAGAGTCGCTTTAGTGACTGATGGTTTGCCAAAATTTACACTACAACGAAGTGTTGCAGTATTAACTGCACCGAAACTGCATCCAGAATATTTTCGTTATGCCCTTCAAGAGCCAGATTTTCAAAAGCAAATTTTGGATAACGCAAAAGGAACAGCACAGAAAGGGATATATCTTAAAAAACTAAGTACACTTGAAATAAAGTTACCTTCATTCGCCGAACAACAACAAATCGCCGCCCAACTGGACGAACTGCTGGCGCAGGTAGACAGCATAAAAACCCGCCTCGACGCCATCCCCAAAATCCTCAAACGCTTCCGCCAATCCATACTTTCTGCTGCGGTGAGTGGAAAATTGACGGAGGATTGGAGAAAAGTTAACTCTGTAACACAATCTGATTTTAACAGTTATCCCACTGGAGATAACCTCCCAATTAGCTGGAGGATCGTGCCTTTAGGAAAGTATGTGGAAAACTGGGACAATGATCGAGTGCCTGTTTCTTCGAAAGAGCGTGAAAAACTTAAAGGTGATTATCCTTATTATGGTGCTTCAGGACAAATAGATACTATCAATGGTTATACCCACGATGGTGTTTTCGTTTTGATTGGTGAGGATGGAGCCAATCTATTGGCTCGAACTAAGCCAATAGCCTTTTCTACACATGGAAAAATCTGGGTAAATAACCATGCACATGTCCTACGCTGTAAAGATGGTTATGAAAACAAATACTTTGAATGTGTTATTAACGCGCTTGATCTTACTCCATGGGTTTCTGGTTCAGCACAACCTAAGTTGAACCAGAAAAATATGAATCAAATCCCTATTTCGATTCCGCCCAAAGAAGAACAAACCGAAATCGTCAACCGAGTCGATCAACTCTTCGCCTACGCCGACCAAATCGAACAACGCGTCAAAGACGCCCAGGCCCGGGTCAACCACCTGACCCAAGCCATCCTCGCCAAAGCTTTTCGCGGCGAACTGACCGCCGACTGGCGCGCGCAAAATCCCGAGTTGATCAGCGGCGAAAACAGCGCCGAGGCCTTGCTGAAGCGCATCAAAGCCGAACGGGAGTCAGGCAAATCCGGCAAAAAGTCCAAGGCATCCTTATAAATCCAGGACGGGGAACCGCTTTACGTTGCCCGACATTCGATTAGACAACAAAGCAACGACGCTAAAATAACCTATCATTGCTCCAATTTCACCATCAAAATGTCGGGCACAAAAACGTGCCCGACCTAGCTCAGTAAATATCAAGACAGCCAATCCATATGCAGATTCCTGAATATCACAGCTTATTTTTATATGACGAAGGCTCGGTAGATGCATGAGTCAAGCTTAAGGATCAACCCGCTGCCATTTCCAACAAAAGAATGCATCCCGACGAGATTCGGAAACGGGTGTCATCGGATTCAAATGGGGGTGATGTCCTGAGTAAAAAGGATGTCACCTTCGATACCTTTTAAGGTGACTGTCATGATCAGACTGTCGCCGTCGATATCGACCTGGCCGAAGGACTGCAATCCGAACAACGGCGACAGGTTCGGTTCGGGCGAGGCTTTTTGGAAGATCACTTGCGGGCCGAAAGTATCGTCGAGCTGGTGCGGCCCGAAGCTGCCCGCATTCAAGGGGCCGGCGACAAACTCCCAGAACGGCTCGAAATCCTTGCAGCGGGCCTGGGCCGGATCGTAGAAATGCGCGGCCGCATAATGCACGTCGGCGGTCAGCCAGACGGTGTTGTTGATCGCTTCCTGCTTCATGAACCCCAGCAGTTCGGCCAGTTCGAATTCGCGCCCCAAGACCGGCCCGTCGCCGTTCGCGAAACTGTCAAATCGCGGCCGGTTCAGGTCATCGCCCCCGTCTCGCGACTCCAGCCCGAGCGGCATGTCCGCCGCGATCACCTTCCAGACCGCGACCGAGTTTTTCAGTTCGGCTTTCAGCCAACGCAGTTGCTCGCGGCCCAGATAGGCGGTATCAGCGTCCGGCTGGGTCTGTCCATTATAATTGTTGCCGCTCCGGTACGAACGCATATCCAACACGAACACGTCGAGCAGAGGACCATAAGACAATTTACGGTAAATCCGCCGCGCCTGATCGGCCGACTGCAAACGCATCGGCGCATACTCCATCGCGGCCTTCCTGCCGCGGACGATCAAGGTTTCGATCGCTTTTTCGCGGTAGCGCGGATCGCCATCCAAATCTTTCGCGGGCGACCAGTTGTTCGTGATCTCATGATCATCCCAAAGCCAGACGGTCGGGACTTCCGCGTTGAAACGGCGCAGATTGTGATCGAGCAGATTATATTTGTAGCGGCCGCGAAATTCGTCCAGGGTTTCGGCGACTTTCATCACTTCCGGAATCACGAGGTTGTGCCAGACCTCGCCGGTTTGGGGCACCAGTTGGGACTCTTGTATCGGACTGTCGGCATAGATGCCGTCGCCGCAATGGATGAAAAAATCCGGCTCGGTTTGCCGCATCGTTTCAAAGATCCGCATGCCGCCGATGTCCGGATTGATGCCCCAGCCCTGGCCGCAGGTATCGCCGGACCAGAGCAAGCGAATGCGCTGCCGGGTATCGGGCGCGGTCCGAAAATGGCCGTAGCTGGGCTGACTCAGGATGTGTCGGTCGTGGCTGTCCTGAAACAGCACCCTGACATAGACGTCTTGCCCCGCCGGAAGCCCCGTCAATTCGATACGGGCCGTGTAGTCCGTGCCGGCCAGGGCCAACGGCCCGGGCTGCACTTTGGCGTCACTAAAGTCCGGCCGCAAACTGTATTCGACGAGCATTCGGCTGGGCCGATCGGAACGGCTCCAGATGATCGCCCGGTCCCGCAGCACGTCGCCGAATTGAATGCCCTGCGCCAGCGATGGCTGCGCGAAGATTTCGCCACGTCGCCCCGATGCGGCGGTACCGCCGCGTCCGCTGAGGGTCGGAACCAGCCCCGCGCCCACCAACCCCGACGCTTTGATGAAATGGCGGCGGGACCTTTGAAAATCGTTCAACATAGAACCACGCGGACTCTTGATACCGCCCCGTATTATTGAAACCCGTCATGACAGCATCATGACCGGATCGTGAAGGTACCGAGACAGTTAAGAGGCCATGGAACAGTCACCCGGCATCCCTTACGAAAACGCCTAAATTGACTACACTTTACCCTTAACATAGGCACGTGACCGCCATTTGGCGAATTGACATCACTCGGGAGAAAAAATGAAACTGGAGTTACCGCGCGCTTTTCGGAAAGATTTTAATCTGCATGGCTTGATATTTCTGAACGGCGAAGAGCGCAGCATCATCGTGAACAATCTGTCGATCACCGGCCTGCTCGCCGAACTGGATCAACAAAACAGCGCCGAAAGAGACATCAAGGACATCTTCTATTCGCTGAAAGCATCAACCCGGGTCGACGTCTTCATTCCGTCGATGCGACTGGCCGGCGAGATGGAAGTGATTCGCGCCGACACCAAAAAAGACAAGATATTGATCGCACTCGAATTTAAATCGATTTCCTACGATGTCGAGGACTTTATTTATCGCCGGAAAGTGTACCGCAAAACCATGCCGGGAACTGGCCGCATCCTGTTGAACGGAACCCATCATCCCTTCACGGCGGTGAATGTATCGGTCGAAGGCCTGATGATTCGCCTGAACGGAATCGTAACGGTCGCCGAACCCGGCGCGAAGGTTTCGTTCGAATTCGACACCCTCGGCATGACCGGCGAGGCAGACATCATCTGGACCGAACACACGCATGCCAACGAAACGCTGATGGGCCTGAGCTATGTGCATCTGCAACACGGCGAGCCGCAAGGCCTACCGCGTTTTGCTAACCGCTGAGCCGAAACGGATCAGCCTGAATGCCTGTCCCCGCGGGTCCCGCACCGGCCTCTCCGGCCCTCGTGATTGATCGGCATTGTTACCGCTTCATCTAACATCGTCCCAGAAAACCGGCCCCGCCCGGCCGGTTTTGTCTTGCCGAACTTTTCACCCTTTCATACATCCTTTATAATTTCTGGATTTTATTGATGTCGTACTTGCCGTCAAGGAAGACTTCGACGTTCTTATTTGTTAGAATCAGTAAGGAAATTAATGCTTGCTCCAAAAGGTCCAAGCGTTTTATTCGTGTCGTTTTCCGAGGTATCTTATGCAAAAAAAGCTTCTTGCCATTCTTTGTGGCGCCCCCCTGCTCCTTGCGCCTGCTTGGAGCCAGGCCGCTACCGATCTGCCGCCCAACGGAAAAACCGAACTGGGCGCGGTGGAAGAAGTCTGCTCCAACTTCACCGACCCGGAATGGCGCAAGGCCCAGACCATTGACGGCGTCGCGATTCAGGAGTCACTGCTCTGCAACCCGGACAACCCGGCCGAAGTCGCCGCGTTCGTGAAGGGCACCAACGGCATTTCGATGGATACGTTGATGCAGACCCAGCTCGCGGCCGACGCGATCACGATGTCCGATGACATGGACGGCGACGGCGACCCGGACAAATACATCATCAAGCTCGAAGTGGCCGAACTAAACGGCCATTCACCGGACATGAAGGACCCGACCACGACCTTCGACATCGCCCCCGGCATTCAACCGACTTTCTGGGTGTTCGCGCCGAAAACCCGCGACATGTCGACATTGAGCCTTTACGAGCCGATCGCGAATCCGCTTTTGCGCGCGCCGTCGCCGGTGATTCGCGTCGAACAGAACGACATCGTCTGGCTGGTGCTCGAAAACACCCATTACCTGCCGCACTCGATCCATCTGCACGGCATCGACCACCCCTACATGGATCACATGGGCACCGGCAACGACGGCGTCGGCCAGACCAGTTCGATGGACGTGATGCCGGGCGGCAAGAAAACCTATGTGATCAAGCCGCGTCAGGCCGGCACGATGTACTACCATTGTCATGTGCAGCCGCATGTGCACATTCCGATGGGCCTGCAAGGCATGTTCGTGATCGAGGAGAACCGCCCGAACAACTGGCCGCAAGTCTTCAACGTCGGCGCGGGCCAGGTCCGCCACCCCTCGGTCGCGGTCCTCGAAAAATACAACGCGGAATATGACCTGCACTACCAATCCGCGGACAAGGAACTGCATGAACTCGCCCGCGCGGTCAATGATCCGCGTCTGATCGCGAAAAAATTGAATCTCGATTACGACGTGACCGAAGCGAAGGACGACTATTTCATGCTGAACGGCCGTGCGTTCCCTTATACGCTGCGGGAATCGCTGGTCGTTCTGGAACAGGACCAGAAGGTCAAACTGCGCGTCTACAACGGCACCCAGGAAACGATCGCGGTGCATATCCATGGTCATAAACCGACGTCGACGCACTACGACGGCGTCGATAACGGCCCGAACTCCTATATCACCCGCGACGTGCACGGCTTGACGCCGGCGCAACGGCTCGACCTGGAGCTTTCGGGCGTCGATGACGGCCTGCACAGCTTTGGCGAAGGCGTCTGGATGTTCCATGACCATGTCGAAAAAGCCTTTACGACCGACGGCGTCGGCGAAGGCGGCGACATCAGCCTAGTCGTGTATAAAAAATTCCTGAACGAAAAAGGCATTCCCTCCCTGCATGGCATGAGCCTCGCGCCTTATTTCACGAAGGAATTCTGGCAGAAAAAATACCCGATCTGGCAGGACATGGACGCCTGGCACAGCCTCGGCTTTCCTGACGTGAAAGCGGGCTACCAGCCGGCCAAGAAAGCGGTTCAGATCGTGCAGCCGAGTTCGGTCGCGGCGCCGACAGGCTCGTCAGCCGTTGCCGGCCAAGCGCCGGCGGCCGCCGCGAATCCGGAGGGGGGATCGGCGCTCGGCAAACTGATCTTCGGCCTGTTGCTCGGCCTGTTCAGCTATTGGGCGGTGGTCAAAAGGGAATGGCTGCTGGGTATGTTCAGAAAACTGATCAAGAGCAACCTCGATAACTGACCGGAGGTAAACACTTGCTGAAATACGGCGCAGGGAAGCGCCGACTGTTTTTGCTTTGTCGAGGCAAACCCGAGCCTAATCAAAATCGGCTCAGGCGGAACAGCGGACGGTGTTGCTTAGGCTTCGTTTTCGTTCAGATACAACTGCAAGACGGTTTTGGTGCGGATATTGTTTTGGCGCAGGTGCCGCACCAGATTCATGAACATCTCGCGCAACACAAAATAACCTTTATCCGGATTCTGATCCATAAACCGTATCAGACTCGGTCCATCGATCCTGACAATCTCGCAATCGGACAGCGCGATCACTTCCGCGCTACGCCGCTCGCCGTCAAACATCGCCAACTCGCCGAAAAAATCGTTTTCCCCGAGGCGCGCCAAACTCGCGGACAGTTTGTCCGCGTCCGACAGCCTTGATCTGACCTGCACTTCGCCTTGCAAAATAAAATAAACGTCCTGCCCTTCGTCGTCTTCTTCCAGAATGATGTCCTGTTTACGGTACACCGCCTTTTCGAACGGCACGATTTTCAAGAAGAGTGGATCGTCAAGTAAAGTCAATAAATTCATCGTTGCCCTGTTCCTGCAGAGTTGAATAATTAGCCTGGACTTAATAGTAGCAGAATATCCACTAAATTCTTGCGGATTAGCAAATTGATGCTTCGGCTTGAGCCAGAAGGCGTTTGCAAAAAAAATTTGGCGCGACAAGGACTCGCTACGGCAAGACCGTTTGCAATTATCTTGCTTTAGAGACGATCCAAGAGGAATTTTTTTTAGCTGCGATTGTTTTTTGATACCGAAAGTACGGCACAAAGAACAGAAGATGAAAAAACAAAATGGCGGAGAGACAGAGATTCGAACTCTGGGTGGGCTACAAACCCACGACGGTTTTCAAGACCGCTGCCTTAAACCACTCAGCCATCTCTCCGTGAGCCGGATATAGTAACCCAACGAGATTTTATTGCAATCCCCTGGACACAATTTTTTTACGCCAGGCGCAACCTTTGCGGTGATTTTTTCGCCGCTGGCGCGGTCCAATTCGATTGTTATCTCAGCCGAATCCGAGATCATCGAACTCTCTCCTTGATTCTAAAAGCCTTTTTTGAACGCCCATTTTTTCCCACCTCGGCCTTTCGAATTTAGCCGCGCTTTTTTCTTTTAAGCACTACATCTTGTGTTACTATAAACGCAAATCACCACATATAGACATTTCCTCAAGCACAGCCCCCTTTACCTAACTTGCTGATTTAATGTCGTTTTACCCCCCTTTCACCTACGATCCAGCAGAGAGTTCGCCATGACCGCACTTCTTCATGTCATCCCCAACACCGTGACCGAGATCCCTTATCAGGATGCTTCCCTCGATATCTGGGATACCAAATACCGCCTGAAAACGAAGGAAGGCGCCGCAATCGATGCGACGATGGACGAGACCTATCAGCGGGTAGCCAAAGCGCTGTCCGAAGTCGAAATCGGCAAGTCGAAGCAGGAAAAATATTACAAGGAGTTCCTCTGGGCGCTGCGTCAGGGCGCAATCCCGGCCGGCCGCATCGTGTCGAACGCGGGCGCCCTGGAACACAAGCCGGCGACCTCGACGATCAATTGCACCGTTTCCGGCATGATTGGCGATTCGATGGACGACATCCTGGCCAAGGTACACGAGGCCGGACTGACCTTGAAGGCCGGCTGCGGCATCGGCTATGAATTCTCGACCCTGCGCCCGAAGAACGCCTATGTCTCCGGCGCCGGCGCCTATACCTCGGGGCCGTTGTCGTTCATGGACATCTACGACAAGATGTGCTTCACCGTCTCCTCCGCCGGCGGCCGCCGCGGCGCGCAGATGGCGACCTTCGACGTCGGCCATCCCGACGTGGTCGAGTTTATCCGCGCCAAGCGCGAAGACGGCCGCCTGCGCCAGTTCAACCTGTCGCTGTTGATCACCAAGGAATTCGTCGAGGCGGTCAAGAACGACCAGCCCTGGCCGCTGTCGTTTCCGGTCACCGAGAAGGAAGTCAAGACCGACAAACTCGACCTCGGCGACAGCAAGCAGATCCTCTGGCGCGACCTGCCCGGCAAGGCCGGCTACATCGTCAACAACGACGGCCTGGTCGCCTGCCGGATCACCAAGACGATGCCCGCGCGCCGTCTATGGGACATCATCATGAGCTCGACTTATGATTATGCCGAACCCGGCTTCATCCTGATCGACAAGGTCAACGAGATGAACAACAACTGGTTCTGCGAAAACATCCGCGCGACCAACCCCTGCGGCGAACAGCCTTTACCCCCTTACGGCAGTTGCCTGCTCGGCTCGATCAACCTGACCCGTTTCGTGGTCAAGCCGTTCACCGGCGAGGCGCATTTCGACTGGGACACCTACCGCAAGACCGTGCGCATCTTCACCCGCATGCTCGACAACGTGGTCGAAATCAACGGCCTGCCCTTGGCCAAGCAGCGCGAAGAAATCTTCAGCAAGCGCCGCCACGGCATGGGCTACCTGGGCCTCGGCTCGACCGTGACCCTGCTCGGCATGAAATACGGCGACGCCGAATCGCTGCGCTTCACCGAGGAAGTCACCAAGGTGCTGGCCGTCGAAGGCTGGAAGGAAGGCCTGGAACTGGCCAAGGAAAAGGGACCGGCGCCGATCATGGAACACCTGTTCACGGTCACCGGCGAAATGCTGCACAAGCGCCCGGAAATGATCGCGGACGGCTACAAGATCGGCGACCAAATTCCCGGCAAGGTGCTGCACGCGAAATACAGCCGCTACATGCAGCAACTGGCCGGCATCGAACCCGGCCTGGTCGCCGACATCGCGCAAGTAGGCTGCCGCTTCACGCATCACAGCTCAATCGCGCCGACCGGCACCATTTCGCTGTCGCTCGCGAACAACGCCAGCAACGGCATCGAGCCGAGCTTCGCGCACCACTATGCGCGCAACGTGATCCGCGCCGGCAAGAAATCGAAGGAAAAGGTCGACGTGTATTCGTTCGAGCTCCTGGCCTACCGCGAAATGGTCAATCCGAACGCGATGCCGTACAGCGACGAACCGAACCAACAATTGCCGGCTTATTTCATCGCCGCCGACGACGTCACGCCGAAGCAGCATGTCGACATTCAGGCCGCCGCGCAAAAGTGGATCGATTCGTCGATCTCGAAGACCGCGAACGTGCCGACCGACTACCCTTACGAGGACTTCAAGTCGATCTACCAATATGCCTATGAAAAAGGCCTGAAAGGCTGTACGACCTTCCGCTTCAATCCGGAAGTGTTCCAGGGCGTGTTGGTCAAGGACAAGGACCTCGAAAACACCACCTACCAGTTCACGCTCGAAGACGGCCATGTGGTTGAATTCAAAGGCAACGAGGAAGTCGAATATGACGGTGAAATCCACACCGCCGCGAATCTGTTCGATGCGTTGAAAGAAGGCTACTACGGCAAGTTTTGATTGAGGAATCCGACATGACACATAAAATCAGCAAAAAAATCGTCGGCTACAAAGTGCTGACCCAGGAAGACAAAGTCGCCGCCGAACAGGCCGTAGTCGAGACGAAACAGCAGGCCCTCGAGCGCATGCACGAAAACGTCGAGCGTCCGGAAGTGCTGGTCGGATCGACCTACAAGATCAAGACCCCGCAGTCCGAGCACGCGCTGTATATCACGATCAACGACATCATCCTGAACCAGGGCACCGAACACGAAGAGCGCCGCCCTTACGAAATCTTCATCAACTCGAAGAATATGGAGCATTTCCAGTGGGTCTTGGCGTTGACGCGGGTCATCTCGGCGGTGTTCCGGAAAGGCGGCGACGCCATCTTCCTGGTCGAGGAATTGAAAGCGGTGTTCGATCCGCGCGGCGGCTATTTCAAGAAAGGCGGCATCTTCATGCCGTCGCTGGTCGCCGAAATCGGCCACGCGATCGAAGCGCATCTGAAGCACATCGGCATGATCAAGCCGGAAGCGATGACCGACCACCAGAAAAAGCTGCTTGACGAGAAGCGCCGGGAGTTCGAAGCGCTGCATGGGACATCGGAAGGCCAGGCGTTTCCCGAAAAGGCCGCGCTCTGCAATAAGTGCAGTACCAAGGCGATGGTGATGATGGATGGGTGTATGACTTGCTTGAATTGTGGGGAGAGTAAGTGTGGGTAAAAAAACAGCCCAGTCGTATCGATACGCCTGTCCGTTTATCATGAAAATATGGGTGATATACGGATCCGTTTAATAACTTGTTAGGTCACCTATGAAGCCAGTGGATAGAGCTACGCGTAGTATGTGGAGAAGTCTTAATTGGCGCGATCCAAGTGCATAGGATGGGCTGAGGTACGAAGCCCATTGATCGCGAAAGATGGGCTTCCTTCGTCAGCCCATCCTTATATCTTGATTCTGAGTATTTAAAGGTTCAGAATCCCCGACTGATCATCGGGAGGGCAGCGGGGAAGTCATGCCCATCCTGAGGCTTGAAAGCCTGTGTCATAGATTGAGCTCCCCGCCGCCCGCACTGGCTATCGAAGTTCGAACGGTATACGAAGGGCACCTTGCTGTGACCCTGTATGGATAAGGCCGAACCC
>Ga0207968_100481_pt1 | contig 14971 bp, 16 predicted proteins | sample LakWasMet21_HOW5_2_FD_183867 | JGI IMG/M metagenome (GOLD analysis project Ga0207968, IMG submission 183867) | Freshwater sediment methanotrophic microbial communities from Lake Washington under simulated oxygen tension - Sediment Metagenome... | ecosystem: Environmental > Aquatic > Freshwater >...
GAAATCGAACAATTTCAGAAGCGGCGGTTACATCAATCAGAATTTTAATTTTTCTTCGGTTAAATCGGATTGCCAGAATGCTGAGATAAAATACAACGTCACGGCGATTCTCCGTTATGATAGTAATAACAATCTGGTGTTTTCTCCACCGGCCATCCTGGATCAGAACCTGAGATTTTATCCAAAGATTCAGACGGATACCAACGGCTACCTTTCACAACTTTGTACAAAAATTAAAAATAACGAATCGATCAGCAATACGACAGCTCAGGGCAGCTCAAAAGTGCAGATCTCGTTTAACAGTGATGGTCTTGATTATTTTCTGCTGATGTATTTCAACAGACAGTCGGATGGAACATACAAAGTGGATAGTGCAGAACAGTTTAAAGTGCGCACTCAGATCAATTTTACAACGGGCAAGATTTTGGGAATGGATGAAGTGTATTCAACTCAGAAAGTCTGTTCGACTTACGACAAAGCAAAGAATTCAAACTTCACTCAGACGTTTATTTCTCGTTAATGTATTTCAGAATTTTGTTGAGTACGTCGACGTTCAGGTCCGTTCCTGCACCGAGATTGTCTTTCTTAGGCTTAAGTCCCGCCGATTCAGCATTTTTTTTGATCGTTTCAGTTTGATTCTTATCGACAGAAGGCATATTGGAAGCGGAGCTGTTTACCTCAGCATAAAGAGAGGCGACGTTGCGGGTTTTCTTTCCGCCCGTATCAATTTCCAGGTATGAAGAGACGATGTTGCTGAAGTGAACCAGTTGCTTTAAGTCATCCGGACGTTGGGCGATCTCATCTTTGATCTTACCAATTTTAGTTGCATCGTTTTGAGCATTGATGCCGTCATTGGTTGTTGTCTTCTTTTCAATCTTTGCGGCCATTGATTTAATGAGAGCTTCGCGCTCATTTGCAAAGCGATCTTTGATTTCCTGTCTGATTTTTTCTATATCAGTCGCATTTTTGGTCATCTCGCCGATCTTTTTATCGTCGTAACCTTCTTCTTTGAGGTATTTTTTAACTTCATTATCGTCTTTTAATTTCTCTTCCAGATTTTGCCCGAGTGCATTCTGGCGAAGAGCAAACTCAGCAAGGGCCTTCTTTTTTTCTTCAGGATTCGTTTCGATAAACTTTTTGCAGGCCTCTGCATTTTTTATCTGTTGTGTCTTTTCGTCATAACAGTCGGCCATCTCTTTTTCGACGACTTCCTTATTTTTCTTTTCATAAGAGTCTTCGATTTCTTTTGATGTCACAGTCGTTGCCATGTCCGGATTGATTTTGTCGGTGGCCTCAACGTTTCTGGTTTTCATCAGGGCCATGGTTGCGCCGTTGCCGAGCTTGTCATAAAAATCTCTTTGCTCATCAGCGATGATAAGACTTTTTCTGGCGGTTTTGACGAAATCCATAATTTCGCACGCACGGGTATGTGATTTATCGTAATCGTATGTTGAAGCCCCTGCGTTTGTTATATTAGACTGGGGCATGTAACAAATCTTACTCACCGACGTGATACAAGACGTCCATCTTTTGGAATCGCGATTGGGAGCACTCTTGGAATCAGAGGCCAGGTTGACTCCTTTAAGAGATTTGATGTTATCTCTCTTGGCCGTGGTGGCATCACTGCTCAACAGGTAAAGCTCACAAGTCGTTTTATTGCCGTCTTCATCCGTACAATCCTGAGTCGTTGTGCTTACTGAATAACTGGATGTTTCCAGACAATAGGCCGTAAAAGAATTGACGATGGATTTACCCAATTCCGTTTTATAGAGGTCGATAAACTTTGAATGATCTACGGCCGCCACTGTTTTGGTATCTTTGCGGGCATTTTCATCACCGAGAAGAGCTTCTTCCAGTTTTTTCTCAAAAACTTTGGAGAGTGCTTGAACCGCAGGATCGCTCATGTAATCAATGGAAATATTTTTTGATTTGGTCGTTAAGCCATTTCCACTTGTCGAATTGGTTGAAGCAGGCGATCGACCGCCGGAATCAGGCTTGGCCGCATTTTGCTGGTTATAGGCCTCTGTGACTTTCTTCTTCAAATCATCTTTAAGTGCGGGCACATTTCCAGACCCACTCCAAAGGCATTCAGAAATAGATTCAAGTGGCAGATTTAATTTTTTACAGGCTTCGTATTGGGCATCCACACCTGGAATGGAAAGCATGACTTGAAGAGCGCCGCCTTCAGTACCGTCGTCTTTTATTTTTTTGGATTCACTGATACCTGCATAGACAGACGATTTCCCCTCCGCACTCATGGCAGAAAACGGAAGCAGTAAAAGCAGTAAAGTATGAAGGGGTTTGAGTTTCATTTTCTCCCTATATTGTACCAATCTTATCGGATTAAACTGAATAAAACTGTAATAGGGGAGAAAATGATGAAACGGCCGCCAAGTATATGAGGCAGTTTAGCTCGTTTTTTTATTGAGGAAGCCCAGACCAAAGACCGGACTGTCGGAAATCTTCTGGCGGCGTTTATTGTACTCCTCAGTGGTTTTTACCGAGGCATGGCCTACATCGCGGGAGACTTTATAAAGATCCATTCCGTTATCAAGCGCTGAACCGATATAACTGGCGCGCGCCGAGTGCGGAGAAATGCGCTGATCGATACCTGCTTTTTTACACCAGGTTTTTACAATGTAATCGACTGATTTAGGATTGAGTGGTTTCACGATATTGCCGTCGAGAGGATTTCTGGTGGGTCTGAAAATCCAGTCTTCCGGGTGAAGGTCTTCTCCTGAATCTGCTTTCAGGTAATCCAGGTACTCTTGAATCACTTCCACACATTTCGGGTGCAGCACTTTGGTTAATTGCTTGCCGCCCTTAGCGCGGATTTCAATCAGAAAAATGCCTTCGTTTTGCGTGAGATTTTTCAGGCGGAGATTGATGAGCTCGGCCTTTCTGATTCCCGTGGTAAAGAGCGTATAGATCACGGCCTTGTGAAGAAGTCCCGGCCCTTCCAGCTCATTGATAAGATCAAAAAGGCGAGTGACTTGTTCATCCGTCAGATCGTTGGTTGGCTTTACAACTTCCTGACGTGGGCGTTTGATACTAGTCACCGGATTGAATCCGATAATGCTTTTTTCAACCAGAAAATCAAAGAAGCTCGAGTTCGCCGCCATTTTGCGGTTGATACTTTTAGGCGCGAGTCCGCCATCGTTAAGCCAGTTTCTGAAAGCGACAAAGTGCACACGTTTGATATCGCCGTATGAATTCACAGTCGAAAAATTATCTCGGATAAATTCAAAAAACTGGGTGATATCACGGCGGTAACATTTGCGTGTATGTTCAGAAGGGAAGTTCTGGAAAAACTCGTATTCCAATTCGGCATTAAAAGAATTTTTGTTTTCAATGATCGCCAGATCGTTGGGCGAGAGTTTTGGAGCGAGTTTTTTTAGGGGCATGTTCATAGGTCTATTTTAAAGGCGCTTGAATCAAATGCCAGACTGGGAAAAAATCGCTACTTTTTCATCAGGCCGTCATCGCCACAGTAAGACTCTCCACGGCCTTTCTCGATCGCCGTATAGTTGTAATAGAGACTTCCGCCTGAACTCGTATTGGGTGCCTTAATGGTATCAATGATTTCATTGGCTACTTTTGGTCCGACCATTGTACAGCCTTTGCTCAGATAAAAAGGGTAAGGATCAGTTTTCAGAGATGGTTTCACATCATCACTTGAGGCCACATCATTTGTGACATCCGGAAACGAGTGCATGACGACGGCACGAGCATAAGATTTATCGTTTACACCTTTTTGCAACCCGTGAAGTTTCATCGAAAATTTCCAGCGTTGTTTAGGATCTGAGGATCCGTTTACGCGAGCTCCAGTGATGAAAAAACCGCGGGGAGTGGCGTTTGAGCCGTCTTCATTGGAGAATTCAGTCGCCTGCGAATCGCTTTCGGCGACTCCTTTTTTTCCGCCGGCCCCATGAGAAGAATAATAGGATTTCACTTTACCCGTATCGAGATCGAGAACAAACATGCGTGAATCGAAATAGTTTTTATTCAAATCATTGATCGTTATATAGCGCTGATTTTGAATTTTGATTCCGTTTTTTCTTGAAGGATCACCAGACGCTGTGAAATTCGTCCCGCGATTTTTGTCATAAAAACAAAGCGCCTGGGTAAGAGCTACCGGATCTCCGCCCAATTTCTTGAAATTGGCAATGAGTTGTGTGCGGACTTCATCAGCATCAGTGTCATCTTTTTGCGTAAAACCCACTTCCTGTTCATCGCCTTCTTCAGGTTTTTCATTTTCTTCATTGGTGGAAAGTGAAACTGGGGTAGGAGACGGCGCTAAATCGGGAGAAGGTCTCTCTCCCACAGCATTGGAACAGACAGGGGCGGGTGGCATGACAGAATCATTGACTGTTTTTGTGACGTTGATGGAGAGTAAATTTTTTAAAGACTCCCAAATATCGGTTAGAAGTCCGGCCGAGGCCACATGGGAATACGTTAAAAGGGAGAAAATAATGACGATTTTTTTCATTTTTTCAAAACTCCATCCTGACCATCGCGTTCGATAAGATCCGTTTCCATGGCACATAAAATGTCATCGGATTCATTTAAAACGATAAATCCGAGATGTTTCGGTCTGATTTTAAATTCGCTGATTTTCTTGATTAAATGAAAAGGCGCCGTTTTATTTTTCAAAAGCTTTAGATCCTCGATTTTCACGACATCATTTTTTTCATTTTTCCAGACCAGCTGAATTTTTCCCGCCTGAATTTTTGACTGAACCGAAAGTTCCGTCAGATTGCCGGAAGATTCAGAATACGTTTCTAATAAAGGCGAATTGTATTTGCCATATTTGCCGTAAATTTTGATTTGTTTTTGAGCGCATGATTCCGGTTGCGCGAAAGCGCTGAAACTTACCGTGAAGCTTACAATGAAACTTACGGCCGTTAAATTGAGAATCCAAAAAATGTTCGTCTTAAACTTCATGCTGTCATTATACCATTAAGGCCGACTGAAGAGATTTCGGGGTCGTTTTAATGGTCAAATGGGCAAATATGTTCTACCCGATAATAGCAATTATCGGGTAGAGACAGGTAAGGGCTGTCCCTGACATCACCAACTTAGATTTTCCCCCATTGTGACCATTCCTGACTGCCGTTAAAATCAGACATATGAAACTTCTTATTTTATGTGTGTTCACAATCTGTTCCTTTGCTTCCATTTCGGCGGAGAAAAAATTAAAGCATAAATTCAATGACAACGTTCCATTTGATCTCATGAACAATATGCAGAACTGGATTATGTTCAGAAGGCCTGGCGATTCCATGGATTTTGCCGGCGGAAAACTTTATCGTATTGATGAAGGCGCTCGTTTTGTCGATGCCATGGGTATTACAGTCGTTATTCCCAAGGAACGTCCGGACTATAATTACATCGCCAACAAAAGCCCCGTTCTGGCCAAATATTGGGGTGAAAAATACGGCTTTAAACCGCTGCCGCCTGATTACGAATACGACAACAAGACCCATGTCGATGACAATTTATCGTATTTTGACAGCATCGTCCGGGCCCTTAAAATTTTGCGTGAAAAAGAGGCCGAAACACGTGCCAAAATTAGTGGTCATACGGGCGTAAAAAAAGATTTTAGCTGTGCAAATATCGGAATTGAAGTTGAAGAATCAGCGTTGGCAGAAATCAAAAACTTATGCGAAGAACTCAACAAATCGGGGATAGATCATCAAACCCTTTTTAAGAAACTTGTAAAAATAAAATCAGATCTCGATGCCCGTGGAAAAAATGATCTGGTCATTCCGGCCGAAGATCAAAAATTCAATAAGGATTTCTCCCCTTTTATTTTTAGACTTAAAAATTAAGTTCCCACCGGAGCAATCGCCACGACAGATAAACCAATCGCCTTTCCCTTACCTGCGTTTTCATAGGAATGGTGCATTTCTCCAGGAAACGCAAACACGTCGCCACGAGAAATCTGATAAGACTCTCCGCTTACAATAATCGTCATTTCACCCTGAATACAATGCAGATACTCGCGCGTGCCGGCCGCATGCGGAACTCCCCTCATTTTGGCCCCCGGATTTAATTCGATCTTATCAATTTCCATGCCTGGAATCGGATCAGGCAAAAGTTTTGTGATGGTTATTTCTCCGCCCAGACGGTTGATTGTTTTAAGAGATTCTGCGGGAATTTTTTTACAGAGTGCGACTGGCGGAACAAGCAACATTTCGATAGATGTGCTGAGAGCAGATGAAATCTTAGCGAGATTTATCAGCGAAGGATTGCCCGTACCGGATTCCAGGTTGGCAATGGTTGAACGCGGAACATCGGCGATTCTGGCAAGATCAGCTTGTGTCAGTCCCCGTCTCATTCTAAGATCCAGAATGCGCTCAGCAAGATTTCTTGAGAGTGAATCGAACTCGGAAAAAGACATAAAAAGCTCCTTAATGTTCTTATATTGTCATTATGTTAATTTAATAACAAAGATGTAAAAAAAAAGATACATTTCATTTTTTCCGGTTATCCTAATAGTTAATTAAATTTGTTTCTTGTTATTAAACAACCTTAGGAGGTTCACAATGGGTAATACTTTCGCCCTTTTTACAGCTAACGGAGGCGAAATGCTTCTTCGTTGGATGCATTACTTCGCAGGCGTAGTCTGGATTGGTATGCTTTATTACTTCAACTTCGTTCAAGGTGAATGGTTCAAAGAACTAGACGCTGACGAAAAAATCAAATCATCTCGCGGTGTCGCAGTAAGAACACTTGTTCCACGCGCACTTGCATGGTTCCGTTATGGAGCTCTTGCGACTTGGATCACAGGGATCCTGATTATCGGTCTAAAAGGTCACTTAACTGGCGGTATGAAAGGCCTTTTAAGCACTGGCTGGTGGGTATGGATCGGAACTGGCGCACTTTTCGGAACGTTTATGTTCCTGAACGTATGGCTTGTTATCTGGCCTAAGCAAAAAATCGTTATCGCTTCAGCAAAACAAGTTGCTGCAGGCGGAACAGCTCTTCCGGAAGCAGCAGCAGCTGGAGCAAGAGCAGGTATCGCTTCTAGAACGAACACACTATTCTCTATTCCACTTCTTTTCTTCATGGGAGCAGCATCTCACCTTCCATCATACGTAAATCCTGAATTCAACGGCTGGACAGTTTTTGCTTTCGTAGCAGTTATTTCTGGTCTTCTTGAGCTTAACGCTCTTAAAGGAAAATCAGAATACGTAAAAATGACTTCTGTTAGAGGCGTAACTCACATGGGTATTCTTTTAACTGTGATTCTTTATGTTGGTCTTGAACTCCTTACTAAGTAAGAAATTCGCGGGAGCAGTTTTAATACTGCTCCCTTTTTTGTTTTCTTGCGCAAAAGAAGAAAGCAATCTTTCACCGCTGCAAGAACGCGGTCGACTCGTCTACAATACCAATTGCATCTCATGCCACAATACTGATCCATCCAAACCGGGCTCAATCGGACCTGAAGTCGCAGGTTCGTCGCTGGAACTTTTACAGGCACGTGCGCTTCACCAGACTTATCCGAAACATTACAAACCTAAAAGAGAGACGCGTTTGATGCCAGCTCTTCCCTTCGTGGAAAAAGACTTGCCGGCGTTACATGCTTATTTGAATTTAGTGAGAAAGTGATAACCGGTAATTTTTGAGTTCTTCGATTGAAACAATTTTGATTTTAAATTTCTTGGCAAAGGCCAGAAGTTCTTCACCTTTTAAGGCTTCACCGTATTCATTGAGAGTTTCACACAAAACGGCCACTTCAGTCAGACCGGCCATTTTCATCAGGTCAATGGCCGCTTCCGTATGACCTTCGCGTCCCAGGACGCCTTTGTCATTGGCAATCAGTGGAAAGACGTGTCCCGGTCTTTCAAAATCGTCTGGAGCGGCGTTTTTATCGCTCATTTTCTTGATTGTGAGCGCACGGTCTTTAGAAGAAATCCCTGTATGTGTTCCGACAACGGCATCAATAGAAACAGTGAATGCTGTCTGGAGAGTTCCTGCATTTTCTGGAACCATTAATGTAAGTCCCAATTTTTTGGCAATCGCCTGACTGACAGGATTCGTGATGAGTCCACGGGCATGGTTGAGAAAGAAATTAACCTTTTCTGTCGTGATGAATTCAGCGGCCATTAAAAGATCCGCCTCATCCTCGCGTTCGTGAGAATCGGTGACTAAAACGAGATGCCCCGCTTTAAGGTCTTTGAGTATGTCTGCTAAATTTCCATCCATGCGCGAGATACTACTAGGGATGGAACAATAAGTGAAATACTGGTTTGACTACGTCCTGGCCTTTTTTATACTTCTTCCACTGCTCGAAGTCTTTCTTGATGAATTCATCAATAGCAGCGTAGATCTCTTTTGGCGTCATTGGATGATCAAACTCAAGTGATTTAAGTTCTAAATTTTTGTAGAAGGCTTCGCCGATTTTATCCAGGGCCATAAACAATTCCAGCTGGGCCGGAGACATTGAGAGTGCGAATTTCTTTTCAATGAATTTGCGGACAATAGGAGTTCTACGAAGCAGCCAGAAAGTGCGTCCTTGAACATCCATTTTTAAACTCGGGTCAATCTGATAGCCGTTTTGATCCATGCGCTCGAACATTTTTGTAAGAATGAAATCTTTAAAACGCGACTCTTCCAGCTTTTTTGGGTTTCTCCATTCAGCTACGAGTTCAAAATCCGGGTCGAATTGAATGTCTCCGGGAGCAAAGACATCTAGTTTAGTGATATTTTCTTTGTTGGCAGGAACACCAATCGTATTTAAGAAAGGAATAATACCTGATGTGAATTTTGATTTGAATTTCGGAATAAACTCTTCATCCGGCATGGCCATTTTAAATCCGCGTGAAACGACTTCGGAACAGAACAATTTCGAATCATCACGGTAATCCATGCTGAAGTCGTAATCTATATTTTTGCCGGTTTCCTGCTGTTTTTTAATTCTCTCAAACACGGCCTTAGAAGCTTTGTGAGCAACTTCTTCATTTTTATATCTGAAGATCACAGAGCGCACATTTTTTTCATTTACGTGATCAATAAAAGGAGCCGTCACAGAACCGATTTCAATATGGGCTTCACTGGTAAAAAGCTCATGAGTGTCAGCATCACGATAAACAAAACTCAAATGTGAAAACTGGAAATCTGTTTGTGCAATTCTGGCGATGGCCGCTGATGAATAAGCATTACCACGGGATAAAATTACATCGCCCGATTTTAAATCTTCATACGACTTGAAGTCCGCGGCGTATTTGGGATTAACTAAAAAATAAGGAAAATCGCCTTTCATGCTGACGTATTCCGACGGAGCTGAAGCTGCTTTATCCATTCGCAGTTCAACAAGATAATCTTCAACATATCTGAGCGCTTTAAAAACATCCTGAGCACTTGTCAGACAGGCTTCATCCACTGAATTGCTTAACGTAAATTTAGCAAAAGAATCTTTGAGCGCAATTCTCGTTTCAAATGAATTCTGAATTTCAGCATCGATTGACTGAAGATCACTCGTATCGAAATAAGAAGATTGTCCTGCGATATTGAGAAGATTTCTATAAAGTGAATCGAACGTATCTTTACACTGTTTTGAATCAACACCGATAAAACTTGTTCCTCTCATGACTTCAGAGTAGGCCTGCGCGAGAATTGTATCTCTATCTGAAGCTGGACGACGGCTTTTAAAAAGTGAACAGCCGGTCGATGTCACGGCCACGCAGCCGATCATAGTCATAGTTAGTGTTTTCAAATGGCGCATACAGGTCTTCCTTCATGAAAGAGTTATCACTCTATTCTAGAGGGAAAAGGCGTTCTTCACGAGAAGGGAAAAAAGTTCTTTGCTCGGATTACGAGGCTATTCCAGAAGAATGTGAAGCATACGACGCAGAGGCTCTGCCGCTCCCCAGAGAAGCTGGTCACCAACGGTAAAAGCATTCAGATATTCATTACCTAGGTTCATTTTGCGAAGGCGTCCGACCGGAATGTCCAGTTTTCCGCTGGCGTATTGAGGAGTCAGGTATTTCATCGTGTCTTCTTTTTTATTTGGAACAAGTTTGACCCAGTCGTTGTGTTCGCGGATCATCGACTCGATTTCATCCATCGGCACATCTTTTTTAAGCTTTACTGTCAAACCTTGCGAGTGACATCTCATTGAACTTACGCGGACACATGTTCCATCGATTGGAATAAAAGTTTTCGTTTCAAGAATTTTATTGGCCTCAACTGAGCCTTTCCATTCTTCTTTGCTCTGTCCGTTTTCCCATTCCACATCAATCCATGGAAGAAGATTGAAGGCCAGGGGTTTTCCGAAATTGTCTTTTGGAAATTGAGGATCATCCAACAAACCCACAACGTTTTTTTCCACTTGAAGAATTTTATCTGAGAGATTGTCTCCCTGATTCATGACTTTATCAGTGACAAATTTCATTTGCTTTAAAAGCTCATTCATGTGGCGGGCACCTGCACCTGAGGCCGCCTGATAAGTCATGCTTGTGACCCATTCAACGAGATCAGCTTTAAAAAGTCCGCCCATCGCCAGCATCATCAACGACACAGTACAGTTTCCACCAATAAAATCCAGCTGCCCGTTTTTCAAAGCGCGCTTGATGGAGTCTTTATTGAGCGGATCGAGAATAATAACTGCATTTTTATCCATACGGAGAGTTGAGGCCGCATCGATCCAGTAACCTTTAAAACCGCTGCCGCGAAGTTCAGGATGAACTTTTTTTGTGTAATCTCCGCCCTGACAAGAGAGAATGATGTCCATTTTTTTAAGTTCATTAATATCGTACGCATCGGCCAGAACCGGATTAGAGTTCGCGACGTTATTGGGATTTTTTTCGCCTTTTTGAGACGTCGTGAAAAAAGTCGTTTCAAAATGTTTGAAATCAAATTCAGCAGTCATACGCTCCATCAGAACCTGACCAACCATTCCTCTCCAGCCGATAATCCCCAACTTTTTCATTACGAAACTCCCTATTTTTATTCCCACGTTATTTTTTATCTTTTAGAATGTTTTGTAAAATGGATAATTATGCTCAGTTATTCTGACTATTTTGGAAAGAATTGGAAAAAGTTATGACAAAAAAAGTTATTGTCTCTAAATTTGGCGGCACATCGATGGGTGATGCTGACTGCATGAAAAGAAGTGCTCTGGTGGCCTTTCAACAGGGGGCCAGTGTTGTTGTCGTCTCGGCCACTTCCGGAACTACCAATGATTTGATTGAACTTGCAAAAACGGCCGAAAAAAGCACTTGGGAAAACGCTTCTCTCATACTTACCAAAATCAAAGTTAAACATTTAAAAATTGCCCGCGAACTTGAAATGAATCCTGAAAAAATTGAGCCCATCAATCAGCTATGCGAAGAGCTCGAATCGATGTCGCGCGGAGTTCATCTTTTAAAAGACTGTTCACTAAAAGCGCTGGATTCAATCCAGAGTATCGGTGAGCGTCTTTCAAGCATTCTTTTTACTGAGGCCATGAACATAGTGCTCAGGTCGCAAAATAAAGATTCAATCGCGAAATGGTTTGATGTCCGCGAAGTTCTCATCACGGACAATCAATTTTCAAAAGCGCGTCCGTTGACTGATGTGATTAAAGCAAAATGTCAGGAACAATTATCCGCTATCAGACATTCTGATGTGATTATCTGCACACAGGGATTTATCGGAAAAACTCAGGATGGTATGACGACCACACTTGGTCGCGGCGGATCTGATTATTCGGCCGCCATTTTAGCGGAAGGTCTCGAAGCAGACATTCTGGAAATCTGGACGGATGTTGCGGGAATTGCCACAACTGATCCCCGCATCTGCAAAGACGCAAAAGCTATCCCGGAAATTTCATTTAAAGAAGCTTCGGAACTAGCGACATTTGGAGCAAAAATTCTTCATCCGGCGACATTGCTGCCGGCCATCCGGGCCCATATTCCCGTTTTTGTCGGTTCAAGTTTTAATCCTGAACTCGGCGGTACCTGGGTTAGAAAAGATGTGGAAGACATGCCGCTTGTCCGCGCCATGGCGATGAGAAAAAAGCAGATTCTCGTGACCTTAACAACGCCAGAGATGCTTTATTCTCACGGTTTTCTTTACCAGATTTTCAAAGTGTTCAACGACCATAAAGTCTCAATCGATGCGATTACGACCTCGGAAATTTCGGTTTCGCTCACGCTGGATGATTCAACACTTTTAAACAAAGATCTCGTGAATGATCTTGAAAAATTCGCTGATGTTCAGGTAGAAGAAAATCTGGCACTGGTTTCGCTGATTGGAAACAATATCAATCACACGCCGGGACTCGCTAAAAAAATCTTTGAATCTATTTCCGACATCAACGTGCGCATGATTTGTCTCGGCGCCAGTAAGCACAATTTCTGTTTTATTATTTCGGAAGAACAAGCAGCTGAAGTCATCATTCGTTTGCACAAAACTTTTATTGCCTAAGAATTTTAAAGGATCATTATGAAAATCGCACTTCTGGGAAAAGGAAAAACAGGCGGAAAAGTTCTGGAACTTTTACAGGTTCAAAAAATTCCCCATACGGTTTTTGATTCACAAAACAAACCGACAGTTGAAAAACTTCAGGGACATGATGTGATTATTTCTTTTTTATCGGGCGAAGTTTTTAAACATTACCTGGATCTGTTGGTCGAAACAAAAATTCCCGTTGTCACTGGAAGCACGGGGCTTGTCTGGCCTTCGGATTTTGATGCTGATTTGAAAAAGAAAAATATCAAATGGATTTTCGCGACCAATTTTTCACTGGGAATGAATCTCGTTCAGCAAATGATTCAGATTTTATCAAACGCTTCGAAAATTTTTTCAGACTATCAATTCAGAATGACTGAAGTTCACCATATGAAAAAACTTGATGCTCCTTCAGGGACGGCACTTTCCTGGAAAAAATGGTCAGGCCATGAAATGGAAATCGAGTCTATTCGCGAAGGAGATGTGATAGGAATCCACGAATTAACATTAACAACTCCGAATGAGAAAGTGACTCTCCGTCATGAGGCCTTGGATCGCCGTATCTTTGCGGAAGGCGCTCTCTTTGCCGCTTCTAAAATACATGATAACAACATTAAACCTGGACTTCATTTATTCCAGGACATCGTACAATCTCAATTCTTAAACCCACAAGGAAAACAATAATGAAAGACATCAACTCGACTCCCCTTTGGACTGCTATTGTCACTCCGATGAACACAGATTCATCTGTTGATTATGAATCCTTCGAAAAAATTCTTCGCGAACAAGAGCGCGCTGGAAACGGTGTCGTGATTTTAGGTTCAACAGGCGAGGCCTTAAACCTGGGCAAGGACGAATGCAAAAAAGTTCTTGAGTTTGGACTTTCACTAAAAATGTCTATTCCGGTGATGACGGGAATTGGCGGCTTCAATCAAAAAGACACGCTTGAATACGTTCGCTATTTAAACTCTCTGGACGGCCTTGATTGCTACCTGGTCGTTACTCCCCTTTACGCTAAACCAGGCGAATTCGGTCAGACAGAATGGTTTAAAGCGATCCTGGATTTATCAACAAGACCATGCATGCTTTACAATGTTCCGGGAAGAACCGGCGTAAAAATGAATTTCAACGCCATTAAAAATTTAAAAGATCATAAAAACTTCTGGGCCATCAAAGAAGCTTCAGGCTCAGTTGAAGATTTTAAAAAGTACGGCGAAATGGCGCCGAAAGCACGCATGTATAGCGGCGATGACGGTCTTGTGCCGGACTTCGCTCCTCACAGATGCGTGGGATTAGTTTCAGTGGCGAGCAACTCCTGGCCGCTTGAAACCCGCGCCTATGTCGTAAAAGCGATTGAGAAAAAATTGTCAGCGCCGGAAATCGAAATGTGGAAGAAAGCTTGCGATACACTTTTCATCGCGGCCAATCCGGTTCCGGTAAAAAATCTTATGCACGCTCAGGGCAAAATCAAAACGAATGTCCTTCGCGCGCCTTTAGACTACCGCGACCTTGCAGACAATTCGCCTGTTTTAGAGGCGAATAAAAAAGTTCAAAGCTGGTATAAAGAAAACGTTTAAGAATTGTTGGAGAAAGAAGTCATGAGTCACAATGTAAATGTCTGGGAAAAAAATTTAAATGATCTTGAAGCAGGCCGTGTCCGTTCAGCTGATTTTGTCGATGGCAAATGGGTCGCAAATACTGAAGTCAAAACGCAAATCCTGGAAGCTTTCAAAGCAGGGATTCTTAAAGAAGAAAACGGATTTGTTGATAAGCATACTTTGATGCCACAGACTTTTAACGTCGAACGCGGAATCAGAATTGTTCCGGGCGGAACCTCTGTTCGTCGTGGAGCTTATATCGCAAAAGGTGTCATCATCATGCCTCCAAGTTATATCAACGTTGGCGCGTTTATTGATGAAGGAACGATGGTTGATTCTCACGTTCTGGTTGGTTCATGCGCACAGATTGGAAAGAAAGTTCATCTTTCAACAGCAGTGCAGATCGGTGGTGTTTTAGAACCTATTGGTGCTGCTCCGGTTATTATTGAAGACGAATGTTTTATCGGCGCAGGCGCTGTGATTGTCGAAGGCATTGTGGTGAAAAGACGCGCGGTCATTGCACCGGGAGTGATTCTTTCAAAAGGAATTCCTGTATACGACATCGTAAACAACAGAGTTTTAGAAAAGGGAGAACCTATTCCTGAAAATGCTATTGTTGTTCCAGGTAACAGACCAGTTAAGGCCGATAATCCGTGGGCAAAAGAAATGGGGCTTACTCTTCAATGTGCAGTGATTGTTAAGTACAGAGACGAGAAAAGTGAAGCTTCGTTGGTGCTGGAAGATTTCCTACGTTAATAGCGGCTTAGAGGAGATTCCATAACATAAAACTTGTTATGACATTTGTTTTACAGTTCGGTTGTGTTCCCCGCGCTACACTTGGGAGTGGGAGAACACAACATGAAACCATCGACTTATGAACAAACACAAATTGAAACGGCCACTTTTCAAGTAAACACAAAAAAACCAGAACTCGA
>Ga0207968_100491_pt1 | contig 14727 bp, 17 predicted proteins | sample LakWasMet21_HOW5_2_FD_183867 | JGI IMG/M metagenome (GOLD analysis project Ga0207968, IMG submission 183867) | Freshwater sediment methanotrophic microbial communities from Lake Washington under simulated oxygen tension - Sediment Metagenome... | ecosystem: Environmental > Aquatic > Freshwater >...
AGCATGCAGTGAACGGCACCTTAGACCGTGCTGAAGCTGAGTGGGACAGACGTGTAGCGCTAGGCGTGGTCATGGCATCTGCTAACTACCCAGAAACACCAAGGTTAGGCGATGAAATTACCGGCCTGACCAATCAATTGGCAGATACGCATATATTTCACGCCGGTACTGCACAAAAAGATGGCAAAGTGGTGACTAGCGGCGGTCGCGTACTATGTGTGACGGCCCTAGGCGAGACCGTAAAGTATGCACAACAACAAGCCTATCAAGCCATGAAAGAAATTAAGTTTGATGGCGCACAATTCCGCACCGATATCGGCTATCGTGCCATCAAGAGTTAGGGTCTAAGCTTACATCATGAACACTCAAGACGTTTTCAGCTACTTACAAAACCTGCAAGCCAAGATTGTAGAAGCCATTGAATTAGTGGATGGTAAAAACTTTCTGCAAGATAGCTGGCAACGTCCTGAAGGCGGTGGTGGCACCTCTTGCCTGCTTGAAGAAGGCAACGTATTTGAGCGTGCTGGTGTAGGTTTCTCTCACGTATTAGGCACCAAACTACCACCGGCCGCCAGTGTGGCACATCCAGAGGCAGCAGGCCGCCCTTGGGAAGCAATGGGGGTCTCTTTGGTTTTTCACCCACGCAATCCCTATGTGCCTACCGTACATATGAACGTACGCTTTTTTGTAGCCAAAGCACAAAATGCCAGTGAGCAGGATATCTGGTGGTTTGGCGGCGGGATGGATTTAACTCCTTACTACGGCTTTAGTGAAGATGCTGAGCATTTCCACCGTACCAACAAAACGGTATTAGATGCGTTTGATACCAGCTATTACCCTAAATTCAAAAAAGAATGTGACGACTACTTCTTCTTAAAACACCGTCAGGAACCTCGTGGTATCGGCGGCATTTTTTATGATGACTTTAGCGAGCTTGGTTTTGAGCGTAGCTTTGATTTCCATCGCGCAGTAGGTGATGCGTTTTTACAAGCCTACTTGCCAATCGTGCAGCGCCGTAAAGACACACCTTACGGCGAACGCGAACGTGATTTCCAGGCTTATCGCCGCGGACGCTACGTAGAGTTCAACCTCATTTATGACCGTGGCACAATTTTCGGCCTGCAATCAAACGGCCGCACTGAATCCATTCTGCTTTCCATGCCGCCGATTGTAAAATGGCGCTATGACTGGAAACCAGAAAGCGGCAGCCCAGAAGCTAAACTCTACACTGACTTTCTTATTGCGAAAGACTGGCTCTCCCTTAACCAGTAGGCATTTATGAACATCTCAACCCCAGTCAATATCTCTACTCAGGCACGCACACTAGCGAAAGATTTACTTAATTTTATTGACCTTAGCCCTAGCCCATGGCACGCGGTTGAGCAGATTGAACAGCAGCTTTTAAGTACAGGGTTTACCAAACTGGACGAAACCCAAGCTTGGCAACTAAGCACAGGTAAGCGCTATTTTGTCGTGCGTGGTGGTGCATCCATCATTGCTTTCACGCTCGGTAGCAAGCCACTGCCCGATACCGGCTTTCGCATGGTGGGCGCGCATACAGACTCCCCTAGCCTAAGACTCAAACCTAAAGCAGCTTATGAAACTGACGGCCTATTGCGTATAGGCGTAGAAGTCTACGGCGGGCCAATTCTAGCAACGTTTACCGACCGTGATTTAAGCATTGCCGGGCGTGTCACCGTACGCACCGAAACTGATCACGCCATCAAACTACTCAAGTTTGATGATGCACTGATGCGCCTACCCAACTTGGCGATTCATATGAACCGCGAAGTCAATGAAAAAGGCCTGAAACTCAACAAACAAACTGAGCTGCCACTATTGTTTGGTGAAAGTGCCGCAGGCGTTGAAGCTGAACAGCAGTTTTTAGCATATATTGCCGCAGCCCTTAACATTGCGCCACAAGACATACTGACGTTTGAATTTAATGTGTTTGATACGCAAAAAGGCAGTTTCTGGGGCGCAAACCAAGAATTCATCACCAATAGCCAGCTGGATAACCTTGCCTCCTGCCACGCAGCGGTTACCGCCCTGCTTAATGGTAGCAATCAAGAATCCAGCAACATTTGTGCGCTATTTGATCATGAAGAAGTTGGCAGTGAAAGTGCTACTGGCGCAAGCGGCAGCTTCTTATCTGATGTGATCAACCGCATCACCGCCAACATAGGCTTGAGCGAAGAAGAGCGCTTACGTGCTTTGGCACAAAGCTTTTTTGTCAGCGCAGATATGGCACATGCATATCACCCTAATCATGCGGGCGCTTATGAGCCTTGCCACCATGTCATGGTCAACCAAGGCCCGGTGATTAAAACCAACGCCAATCAGCGCTATGCAACGAATGCAGACACCGCCGCGCGCTTCATCTCGCTATGCGAACGTGCAAAAGTGCCATTTCAACAGTACTCGCACCGCACTGACCTAGGCTGCGGCAGTACCATTGGGCCGATTCTTGCTTCTGGTTTAGGGGTTGCCAGTGTGGATGTTGGTTCGCCGATGTGGGCCATGCACAGCATTAGGGAAAGCGCCGGCGTCCTTGATCACCATTACATGATTGAGGCGCTGAGTACGTTGTTTAATAGCTAGTTAATCGCTAGCGATGATTGACCATCACTTGTTTAATGTTTAGCATCCATTAACAGTGCGCGACCGATTCATCGTCATCGGTTATGCATAAAGTAATACACTAAAAGGATACCCGTTATGCTCAAGCAGCTACTAAGAACTAAAATAATCAGCGCTCACGCAGATAGCGAGCTTAAAAAATGTTTATCAGCATTTGATTTAGCGCTCTTAGGTATAGGCTGCGCCATCGGCACAGGTATCTTTGTATTAACTGGCATCGCGGCTGCCACGCAGTCTGGTCCCGCCGTTGTACTCTCGTTTATCATTGCCGGCGTTGCATCAGGGTTTGCCGCACTCGCCTACGCCGAACTAGCTGCCTCAGTTGGCGGATCAGGTAGCGCTTATGGCTATAGCTATGTGGCATTTGGCGAATTTATCGCATGGATTATGGGCTGGATTCTACTGCTAGAATACGGCGTAGGCGCCGCGGCCGTTGCCAATGGCTGGGCTGGCTACTTTATCAATACCCTCACCAACTTCAATGTGCATCTGCCTGAGGCTATAACCAAGGCACCAGTCATGGGCGGGATTATCAACCTGCCTGCTTTTGCTATTATCTGGATACTCACCATTCTATTAATGATAGGCGTAAAAGAAAGCGCTCGCTTTAACAACATTATCGTGATTATCAAGCTATCAACCATTGCCATTTTTATTGCGTTAGCTTCTGCCCACCTCAATACTGATAACTGGCAGCCATTTATGCCGTTCGGTTGGTTTAGCACCTTGGAAGACGGTAGAAACATAGGCGTATTAGCTGGCGCCTCCCTCGTGTTTTTCGCTTATTTTGGCTTTGATGCAGTGTCTACCGCCGCTGAAGAAGCAAAAAACCCGCAACGCGATTTACCTATCGGCCTACTCAGCTCACTCGTATTCTGCACTATCGTGTATATCGTGGTATCAGGCTTACTCACAGGTATCGTACCTTACACAGAATTAAACGTAGCATCTCCAGTTGCCTATGCCTTAACTAGAATTGGTCATACCTGGTCATCTACTTTAGTAGCGACCGGCGTACTTGCAGGCCTAATTACCGTGCTATTAGTACTGCTTTACGGCTTAACACGCATCCTATTCTCTATGAGCCGTGACGGACTCATTTCTCCTATATTTTCCAAGGTAAATCCGGATCGCAAAACACCCACTAGAATCATTCTTATGTGCGGTTTTGTCGTGTCGCTAGTGGCAGGGTTTATTCCACTAGGTCAGCTCGCAGAAACAGTGAACATAGGCACGCTGGCAAGCTTTGTCATGGTATGCGTGGGTGTGGTGGTACTGCGTATTCGCCAACCTAACTTGCATCGCCCATTCAAAAACCCATGGAACCCACTGATTCCGGTGTTGGGCATCATCTCCTGCGGCGCATTAATGTCATTCCTGCCAGCAAGCACTTGGATTAGATTTGGCACCTGGATATTAGTAGGTATCGTGTTTTACTTTGTTTACTCTATGCATCACAGTAAATTGAACTTACTGCATAAACATAAAGTGTAGCTATCAACGTAAGATACTTACTCACAGGTAATAAAAAAGCCAGCTTTTTGAGCTGGCTTTTTTTATGTGACAAGCGATTAAATTTTATTCAAAAGCTCGAGCAAGTAATTAGAGTGACAACACCCATTCAACGATTGTTTTGATGTCAGCTTCTTTAACTTGTGCACCCATTGGTGGCATTGGCATTGGGCCCCAAACACCGCTACCGCCTTTTTTAACTTTTTCAACTAGCTTTGCTTCTGCAGTTTTGTCACCCTTGTATTTAGCCGCAACATCTTTGTAAGCTGGGCCTAATACTTTTTTATCTACTGAGTGACATGCTAGACAGCCACTTTTTTGTGCTAAAGCTTCAGCAGCTTTTGCATCTACCGCAGCACCTGCTTGCGCAGTAAGCAACATAGAACCAGCAGTAGCGATTGTTAATAATAAAGCTTTCATGCTATCTCCTTGAATTAACGCTTAATAATAGTAGTTATAAATTTTACAACTCGCATATCATACTCATAATTTGACTTATGACAAGTGAGTTAAATCAAATCTATCTCAACCAATTAAAATATATATAATCTTAAGCAATTAAAATAAATTTGCAGTACCTAGGGTACACTCAACGTACCGACAATCAGGCAGGTTGACAGCGCCGTAAAATAAAAAAACAAAGCGAATTACAATGCTTCCACGCTATATTCAACCGACATAGTATGCGTTCTATTTGGGCTAATGACCACAGAGTTTTCTAATGCATTGGCGGTTTCTACACAAACGGTTTTACGCCACTCGTCCGCATCACCCATATCTCCCATTGCATGTGCTTTCTCTGCACCTGGGCTCCATACAACGGTAGTATCACTGCCTGATTTACCCACGCGAATCAAACGGTTATAAACAGGATCGTGAATTAAACAGTCTGAATTGTGGTCTAGATAAACACGGTCAAACTCGCCATCAAACTTCAAGACATTATGTTCAACATAGCGCCTGTACTGACGTAATTTATCCGCATATAGGCAATCTTGCAGGCCTGTAACTCGAATATTGCCTACATCACTCACGTTCAGATAAGTGTGGAATGCTTCGCCAATTAAGAATGGATGGTCGGATTTATTGGTGGTGGCAAGATCAATTTTCAAACGCTTACCGATAGTCACCATCATGGTGAGCACATACGAGTAAGAAAGCTGTCTTTTCGCTTCAGGTGTTTCTATCATTTGCAATACGATGCGCGTTGCACCTGTTTCTGTTGAATCTACATCCACTAATTGCCATGGAATCACTCGGGCAAAGCCATGCGGGCATAATGTGCTATCGGTTGGATGCGCACCAAACCAAGGCCAGCAAATAGGAACGCCACCGCGTATCGAGCGACCCTTTACATAGCGCGCATGGTCAGAAAGCCACAGCACAGGCTGTTTTTCTGTTTTAGGCTGCCATTGCATGACATGGCCGCCTTGCAACGCGATTTTGGCGGTCGCTAATGGATTGTCTATCTCTAAATATTGCAGACCCGCTTCATCTTCAGTGACAGTCACATGAGGGTGCAGCGTTGAACAGCCCTGCCCGTCTCTCTTTCTAAAGATATGGTCTTCTAGTGAATCTAATGTCATACATTACCTTATCAATTGCTCACTTTAGGTGTTATTTACAAAGTGATTGTAATCTGAATAAATTATTTCTCAATTTGAGAAACATCACGCACTGCACCACGTGCAGCACTGGTACTCATTGCCGCATAGGCACGCAATGCTGGTGAAACCGCTCTTTCACGGTTAACCGGCTTCCAGGCGTCTTTGCCTTTATCTTCCATTTTTGCGCGACGGTGCGCCATTTCTTCATCACTAATCACTAAATGAATGGTACGGTTTGGAATATCAATTTCAATCGTGTCGTTTTCTTGCACTAGGCCGATGGCGCCGCCTTCAGCTGCTTCTGGTGAGGCATGACCGATACTCAAGCCAGACGTGCCGCCAGAAAAACGCCCATCAGTCAGCAACGCACATGCCTTGCCTAAACCTTTAGACTTTAAGTATGAAGTTGGGTACAGCATTTCCTGCATGCCAGGACCACCGCGAGGGCCTTCGTAGCGAATCACCACTACATCGCCCGCTACAATTTTATCGGCAAGAATTGCTTCTACTGAAGCGTCTTGGCTCTCAAAAATACGTGCACGGCCAGTAAATTTCAAAATACTGTCATCCACACCCGCAGTTTTTACAATACAGCCATCTAGTGCAATGTTGCCGTACAACACTGCCAAACCGCCATCTTGTGAGTAAGCATGGGCTTTATCACGGATACAGCCTTCGCTTCTGTCGTCATCTAGCGTTGGGTAAAGCATACTTTGAGAAAACGCGATGGTGGTTGAAATGCCACCAGGCGCTGCACGGAAAAACTTCTTCACATCTTCGTTTTGCGTGACTTTAATGTCCCACTCATTCAGCGCATCACCCAAGCTTGGGCTATGGACCATTGGCGTATCACGGTGAATCACACCCGCACGATCAAGCTCACCTAAAATACCCATCACGCCACCCGCACGGTGCACGTCTTCCATATGGTATTTCGCGGTTGCTGGTGCCACTTTACTTACACACGGCACTTTGCGTGAAATGCGGTCAATATCACTCATGGTGAAATCCAAACCAGCTTCATGTGCTGCTGCCAGTAAATGCAATACTGTATTGGTAGAACCACCCATTGCTACGTCTAAGCTCATTGCGTTTTCAAACGCCTTCATGTTTGCAATACTACGTGGCAATACGGTGTAGTCATCTTGCTCATAATGACGTTTTGCAAGGTCTACAATCAAACGGCCTGCTTTAAGGAACAACTCTTTACGTGCCGCATGTGTAGCTAAGGTTGAGCCATTGCCGGGCAAGCTTAAACCTAATGCTTCGGTTAAGCAGTTCATTGAGTTAGCTGTAAACATACCAGAACAAGAACCACAAGTTGGGCAAGCTGAACGCTCAATTGCATCAGCTTCTGCATCACTTACGTTACTATCTGCTGCAGCTACCATGGCATCCACAAGGTCTAGCTTATGCGTATTGCCGCCCCAGTTCACTTTACCGGCTTCCATTGGGCCGCCAGATACAAATACCACTGGGATATTTAAACGCAAGGCTGCCATTAGCATGCCCGGTGTGATTTTGTCGCAGTTTGAAATACATACCAGTGCGTCTGCACAGTGCGCATTCACCATGTATTCAACGCTGTCTGCAATTAAATCACGGCTAGGCAAGCTGTAAAGCATGCCGCCATGCCCCATCGCGATACCATCATCAACCGCAATGGTATTGAACTCTTTGGCGACGCCGCCTGCTTTTTCAATTTCGCGCGCAACTAATTGACCCATGTCTTTCAAATGCACATGACCCGGCACAAACTGGGTGAACGAGTTAGCAACGGCAATAATTGGTTTATCAAAGTCGCCGTCTTTCATGCCAGTGGCACGCCATAGTGCGCGCGCACCCGCCATGTTACGGCCGTGAGTAGTGGTATGTGAACGATAAACTGGCATGATAAAAATCCGTAAATAAAGTGAATAAACAATAAAGTATGATTTTAGACTAGCTAGAGCAAACTAGCCAAAGAAAACTGTAAGAAACGTATGATTTGATTATGCAAATATACTAAAACCAACCTAAGAACGTTGTAAAGTATCTAAGGGACTACTTACACCATGTCCGCCTTTATTCAACACATGGGTATAAATCATCGTTGTACTCACATCAGAATGCCCCAGTAGCTCTTGCACTGTACGGATATCATAACCACCTTCCAGCAAATGTGTTGCAAAACTATGGCGAAAAGTATGGGGCGTTGCCAACTTCGTCATCCCAGTCAGATTGACTGCTTTTTTAACCGCACGTTGTACTGTTTTTTCATCTACATGATGACGCCTAACTTTGTTAGACTGCGGATCTATGGACAATTTAACAGACGGAAACACGTATTGCCACGCCCAAGCACTACCCGCGTTGGGGTACTTTCTATCCAACGCCATCGGCATGAATACTTCACCATAACCTGCGTTCGAATCTTCGTTATGCAACGCCTGCACTTTTAATAAATGCTGCTTCAACGGCTCAATCAAACTAACAGGTAACATCGTCACTCTATCTTTAAAGCCCTTACCCTCACGCACTAAAATCTCACGCCGCGCCAAATCAACATCTTTAACGCGTAAACGCAAACACTCCATCACCCGCAAACCACTGCCATAAAGCAAACTCGCAATTAACCACATCGTGCCATCCAATCTATTCAGCACCGCCTGCACCTCATCTTTTGTCAGCACAACGGGTAAACGCTTTGGCACTTTTGCCTGCGTAACATTATCTAACCACGGCAATTCAATCCCTAACACTTCTTTGTATAAAAATAACAAAGCGCTTTTTGCCTGATTCTGTGTGCTTGCAGAAACATTACGTGAAACCGCTAAAAAGCTAAGAAACGCCTCCACTTCAACCGCACCCATCTCCTTAGGATGACGCTTGCCATGATGAAAAATATAGCGTTTAATCCAATCTAGATATGCCTGCTCTGTACGACGGCTGTAATGTTTCACCCGAATACGCGCTGCCACTTGATCTAACAGTTTTGGCTCGGCATTTACCGCTGGTGTGTTTTCCATACAAACTCACTAAAAAAATGGTGCTATAAAAACGAATTAACAATTGATTTTATTATGTATTTAAAATATTACTACAGATTAGACACCTGCCTCACTAAATTTTTAGAGACGGATTTGGGGTCTACTTTACGTTAGGCCTAGCAATGATAACTAGCAATCAACCTTCGAGTTCAATAGGTTTCTTTTTACTATTTATTTCTTTTTGCATTCTTAGCCTTGCGGTTTTCACTGCAATTGGAGAAGTTGAGTTACCTTCTGAATGTATTATTGGTAAAAATTTGTTCATTATTTTTACTTTACTTTGTGGTTCGGCAAACTGGCTTTACAGTACTGGTGGTTATTTTATGGCTTCATCCATATGGTTCATCCTAGGGTTTCTTATACTTTATAGCTCAGTCACTATGTTAAAGCCTAACCCCTCATTCAAGCGGGACGCCTAACGGCGCCCCTTAATTCAAACGTTAGGCCTAGCAATGATAACTAGCAATCAACCTTCAAGTTCAATAGGTTTCTTTTTACTATTTATTTCTTTTTGCATTCTTAGCCTTGCGGTTTTCACTGCAATTGGAGAGGTTGAGTTACCTTCTGAATGTATTATTGGTAAAAACTTGTTCATTATTTTTACTTTACTTTGTGGTTCGGCAAACTGGCTTTACAGTACTGGTGGTTATTTTATGGCTTCATCCATATGGTTCATCCTAGGGTTTCTTATACTTTATAGCTCAGTCACTATGTTAAAGCCTAACCCATCATTCAAGCGGGACGCCTAACGGCGCCCCTTAATTCAAACGTTAGCCATTATGAAAAAAATTATAGCTTTTTCACTTGCTTTACTTTCTGGCTCTGTTTTGGCTTCGAGCAATACAAATTGGGTCGTGAGTTTTCGTGACTATGAGGGTTACCCGCTATTTACGCGTCATCCAACAGACCTTAACTTTGATAAATTGCAAAAACTTTACCCTATTAGGATTATTGTTGACCTTACGTTGGCAAAAGTAAAAGATAATGGACTGCCTGAAAATGACTACAATAAAGCTATAGAAGAGCTAGACAATTTTGTAGTTGAGTATTTTGAAAACCAATCTGAGGGGCAATGTGTGCTTGTTGAAACATATGCTGGCAAAAGGCATTTTTACTCATACGTTTCAAACTCGGCTAACATTGAAGCATTCAAGCGAGAAATTAATAAAAAATTTCCGAAGCATGAAATAGAGTTTGATATAAAACCTGATAAAAATTGGTCGCTCATTCGTAAATATACTAAAGAAATATTAAGTAATGGCTAACCCATCATTCAAGCGGGACCTGCTAAAGCAGGCCCCTTAATTCAAACGTTAGGGTTCTGATGGCCAGATTTGTCACCATTCTCGTTTTATTGCTAGCTTCCAGCTTGGCTTGGAGTGCTACAAAAAACAAAGTAACTGGGCTGTTTACTGATATGCACTACATCAGTGAAGCCGATGATGTTCTGGGAACCGAGATTTTCATCATCTACAGCAACTCTGGCTATTACGCAGTAATGCAGTGCGCCGAAGGCGCACCAAGCAAACCTGTTGTGGTTAGTGCATCCATCAAAGGCAATGAGGTCAAGCTTGAACCCCATAATGACCCATCAAGTCACTGCCCAATAGCCACCTTTACAGGTCAAATTACTCCCAGTGGTCTTCGTGGCAAATTTGAAGGCACCGATTACCCTGGCCTGCTCAAGCGTCAAAGGAGTTATTGGCAATGAACCCTAACCAATCCATCAAGCGGGACGCGCTAAAGCGCGCCCCTTATGTCAAACGTTAGGCATTAATGTTTAAGTATCAAGATGGCTCAGAAATTTTGATTGGTGATTCCGTCATGTTTGAGAATGGGAAAACCATTGGTATTGTTGAGCTAATTGCAGTTTCTGAAGCAGATATTAAAAGCATCAATGTAAATGAGGCTGGCATCATGTTGAAATCTGAGCCTTTTGGTTTAGTGTATTTAAGTGAGCATTGGTTAAAAAATGACCCTTTACTATTCTTATCGCATGCACCAGCCTAACCCATCAGTCAAGCGGGACTGGCGAAAGCGCGCTTCGATGATACAACTTTCAATAACGATGGTTGAGCCACCGATGTCGCCAGCCCCTTACTTCAAACGTTAGGCATTCATGAGTAACGGCATAACACATGAGCAATATGTAGCTTCTGTTCGTAGCCGAGTCGCTACTATCGCGCATGGCATGCTCAATGCTAAGGTTGGGTTTATTGAAGGCTCAATTGAGTTGGCATCTTTACGCCACGAAGCCGAAGTTGACGAAAATGACCCTGACTTTATGGCTTTCGTTCTCATTGCATCCGAAACTGATAGCCTTCCCATTGCTACAACCAGAGCACTATGGTCTAAAGAGGCTTTAGCTAAACATCAACCTGAAATTGATGCGGCTATTATATGGGCTAAAAATGTGGGTATGGCAGCCTGCCAATCTCTTGTGGGGCGCTTCATGCCTAACCCATCATTCAAGCGGGACGCCTAACGGCGCCCCTTAATTCAAACGTTAGGCATTTTCATGATTTTGCGTTATACATTGTCTATCATCGTATTTGTTTTTGTTGCTTCTGCCGCCCACGCGGCAGAAAATGAAACAGAGGCTAGTTGGGACAACTGTGAAGCTAATGTTATTGCCCCGCAAGAGGAGGTCGGCGTTGCTGGTGGTGCGGCAGCGATACTTATCGAATGCGGAGAGAGACCAATTGTAAAAACTACAAAAGGGCATCGTCTATTGTTATCTGATTGCAACTGGCTATACCAGCAGCCACTTCATGAATGCAAAGAACCAATAAGCAATGATTCCTGCAAAACGAATGATGACATGGATATGTTCTCAATGTCGTCTTGGCGTGGCATGTTTAATCTTTCTAATAAGGTATTTAATAGGCAAGAATTCTTTAAACTTTGTAGGCAAACTTGTTTATCACAAATCACTCCTCCTGACCGAGAAACCTTTGGAAAAATGATTTGCGGTGAATAGTAGTGGTGCGCCCAACCCATCATTCAAGCGGGACTGGCTAAAGCCAGCCCCTTAATTCAAACGTTAGGGGTCAACCTCATGAGAAGCAGGGTGGTAGGTGGCATTGCAATGGCTTTAGGCCTACTAATCATGTTTACCTTGTTCATCAGCGAGCAACCTATAGCACTAAAGCCAATGCTCGGCGCTTTGATATTTATTAGCTTGGGTGGCTACTATTTAGTGACAGGGCGAAAAGCTGCAACTCTTCGAGAATTCGTAGTGGATGGCAAACTTAGTCATGACAACTCAAAAGTTAAAACCCCTAACCCTATAGTCAAGCGGGACGCGCCATGAAGCAACTTCGGTCAACTTTTCGGGATAACGTGCCTTCGCCAGCACCGGCGTGGCGCGCCCCTTACTTACAACGTTAGGCAGTTATGGCACTTCAGGATGCAATCTTTGGTGCAATAGCAGATTTAACCAGCAGAGCCATCAATTGCATAGTTAAGAGACTGGGTTATCCAGAAGTTAAAGCGAAGCAAATTGAGGTTTATTTGGGCTGGGTTATTATGTTGTTATTTGTAGCTCTATTGTGCTTCATCACTTTCAAATATCGCTAAATTTAGTAGTTCACTGTGCACACATTCACAGTCTATACGCCCATCTTCAGCCTAAGCCATCACTCACAATTAATAAGCGCGTGAGTTAGTTTACCTTTGTTTACAATGTTTCTCTGTTGTCAGTATTTCACATGCATAAGGTTTATTGTATCCTTTTGCCTAACCCATCATTCAAGCGGGACACGCTAAAGCGTGCCCCTTAATTCAAACGTTAGCCCCTATGCTCTCGATTCAAGACTTACAAAAACTAGCCAATTGGGAACCTCTCGAATCCGAGTTTGGCTGCAACAGCAATATTTATGAGCGGCGAATTTTGCCAATTCTTTCGGATATCGAAAAATATGAGCACGCACAGACCCTTTTAACAAACAATGGCGGAAACCTGTCAAATTACGTGGCAGTTTTTGTTGATACAAGCGGAAAAGAGTTAGGCAACATTCAAGGGTTATATATTCACTTCAGCCTATTGACCCCAATTGCTGCAATAGGAAGGGGGGCGGCATATATCGGTGAAAACTCTTGGGGATACAGCAGCATTGAGCCCAATGAGGTGCTAGAAGAAAGCGACACACTCTCACCATTTGAAGCGTATGTACTCCAAGCAGTGGTTAATGGCGGCTTTAAGCTGCTATCTCGGTTATCTGCTCAAGAAAAACTGCCGCCTAGCATAAGCCCATACGAATACTGTTTAAACAACGAACCTTGGGATAGTTTTATTCATGTGCTATTTTCTGACACAGACTAATTGGTCTAACCCATCCATCAAGCGGGACGCGCTAGAGCGCGCCCCTTATGTCAAACGTTAGCCATTATCTAGAAAGAGAAGTTTGTTTTATGAAAATATTAGTTTTACTTGCCATACTAATTTTCCATCCGCTTTGTTCATTTGCTGATGTGCCTGAGCGCAAAAATACTACAATAGAAATATTTAATGCTCAGCATTTAACTGAACAGCTAAATAGCCAGCTAGAAATAATGAAAGGTGGAGCAATCGAGAGTTTATCTAAAAGCATGTTTAACAAGGTAATTACAGACAATCCAGAAACATCTACAATACCAAAAGATAAAGCTAATGAAGTTATGACTAATTTCGTAAAAAGAAATATGAGTGCAATAACATCGGAAATGTTACTTTCCGGAATGGCAAGCGTTTATGCTGAAAATTTATCTATCGAAGAGCTAAATACAATATTGGCTTACTATAAATCACCAATCGGCCAAAAAGATGTTGCTGCAACTGCTAAAGTAGGCACTGCCCTAACCGAATCCATGCTTAAAATCATCCAACAACAATTAGATCAATCATTTATTGATTTAGTAATAGAGCTTATAGATTTGTCAAAAAAAACATCAGTGCTAACCCATCCATCAAGCGGGACTGGCGAAAGCGCGCTTCAATGATACATTTTTTAATAACGAGGGTTGAGCCAGCATTGTCGCCAGCCCCTTATTTCAAACGTTAGGGCTTTGTAAAAATCATTGCCTTTGGAGGCTCACTCACATCCCCTCTCAGAGCATCGTTTTTAGTGTTATTAAGTAGCAGCCTCATATGGCACTCTTGGCCTGTGTGCTTCTTCTTTGGCTTGGCGAAGCTTAGCCACTTTACTATTCTTTACAATGTTTTTCTATTTGTGGGGTTTGTTCTGTCTCTACTTTATTGTATCGTTGCCCCTAACCACTCATTCAAGCGGGACGCCTAGCGGCGCCCCTTAATTCAAACGTTAGAGCTTATGAATAAGTCTGCACAAGAAGTAGCTTCAACATGGATAGAAAAATGGTCACAGCCCGACCCTGTAACAGGTGTTGATGACTGTGACCTTGATTTTGATATTCCGAGAGAAAACCCAAACTTATGTCTTGAAGCTATTCTCGAAATCTTAGAAACAATCCCAGCTGACACATCAAATCATCACTTTCAAGTATTAGCAGCGGGGCCTCTTGAGGAGTTGCTAGTTGAGCACGGTGAGACTTACGTTGCAAAAATTGAGGAACTGGCAAGGCAGCGCCCAGATTTCAGACTACTTCTCAATGGTGTCTGGGATAGTGGTATTAAGCCGGAGGTTGTTAAACAACTTTCAAAATATTGGGGTAATAAATGGTAAGCTCTAACCCATCATTCAAGCGGGACGCCTAACGGCGCCCCTTAATTCAAACGTTAGGCTTAAACATGGTCAACCTAGTAATTACATTTTTCATAGTTATTTCTGCATTCTACGCACCAACAAAAACTGCCATAACAGTCGGCCTTGCTGTCGCTTTCGGATTTATCGTGCAACTAATCACGGGCTTTATTGCTAGGCCTGTTTCGCTACCTCAGTCAATAAGAGCTGTTTTCTTCTCTTTTGTCGCCATGTTTATTG
>Ga0207968_100492_pt1 | contig 14672 bp, 15 predicted proteins | sample LakWasMet21_HOW5_2_FD_183867 | JGI IMG/M metagenome (GOLD analysis project Ga0207968, IMG submission 183867) | Freshwater sediment methanotrophic microbial communities from Lake Washington under simulated oxygen tension - Sediment Metagenome... | ecosystem: Environmental > Aquatic > Freshwater >...
GGTTTATCAAAGTCGCCGTCTTTCATGCCAGTGGCACGCCATAGTGCGCGCGCACCCGCCATGTTACGGCCGTGAGTAGTGGTATGTGAACGATAAACTGGCATGATAAAAATCCGTAAAAATTGATTAATAGATAAAGTATGATTTTAGACTAGCTAGCGCCAACTAGCCAAAGAAATGTGAAAGAAACGTATGATTTCATTATACAAAAGTACTAAAACCTACGCCAACGCCTTATAAAGCGTCAAGTGGACTACCCACCCTTGTTAAGCACATGCGTATAAATCATGGTGGTAGCAACGTCGCCATGTCCTAACAACTCCTGCACGGTTAGAATATCGTAACCGCTCTCCAGCAATTGATAGTCGCAGCTCTGATCCACCATTCAAGTGAGTTTACCTTTCTTTACAATGTTTCTCTGTTGTCAGCATTTTCCATGCATAAGGTTTATTGTATCCTTTGCTCTAACCAATCATTCAAGCGGGACTGGCTAAAGTAGGCCCCTTAATTCAAACTTTAGGCAAAAGGAGTACTAATTGGACTTGCAAAGCACAACAGTAAAGTTAGCTCATCCAGGTAAGCGATTCCAAGGTCAATTTATTGATGGTTTAATCGCCTACATATTGGGTGCTATTGCTTTCTACCTATTACATACAATCATCGGTAAAGAAGCTTCTTTTCTTGTAGCAGTCATAATTGCTCTAACTTATTTTCTCTTTTCAGACGCACTGCCAAATGGTCAAAGCATCGGAAAAAAACTCTTAAAGATAAAGGTCGTTAATAAAGAAACAATGCAACCATGTTCATTGATTCAGTCACTTTTAAGAAATATTACCTTTCCGCTTGGTATTTTTGATTGGGTGTTTATATTTTTTGGCTCACACCGTAGGCTAGGTGACTTCATGGCATCTACTATTGTAGTAAAAATGTAATGTGTATCTTGCCTAACCCATCATTCAAACGGGACGGCTAACGGTACCCTTTAATTCAAACGTTAGGCATTTATGATATACATTTCCTATTTTGGCTTTTGGTTATTTATCTCCATACTATTCATTAGCCCTTCTGGTGGCGCATCAATGCTACAAAGCATGATTGCTTTAACCACATTGGTATTCTTAGTTTCCACAATACTTTGCTCTTCCTTATTTTCATTGTCAGTAACGTTCAGTGAGTCAATAAAGTCCAGTATGCTTTCCACTGTTTTTATCGGCATAGGGCTTGTATTTTTCATTCAAGTAGTAGCTAAAAACTCTCCAAACTTAGGTTTTGTTGTATTTATTCCTTTAGTTCTTTTTGCAACCTACTTTGCTATAAAAACAGCTACCTCTGCTAGCACTTCTGGCGCTATAGTTATCGTTATAATTAACTTTTTAGCGCTTTCTTTAGTTTCAAAAGCTGCTGGGTTTGCGCTGTCGTCACTAAATGCCTAACTCATCATTCAAGCGGGACTGGCTAAAGCCAGCCCCTTCATTCAAACGTTAGGGTTTTAGGAGAAAGCATGTCAGATACATCACAAGAATTTGAATACAATATCTCTAAAGTACAACTTCTTCTTATGGTTGCAGTCTCGACAGCCTTACCTTTCCTGATGGCGTGGATGGCCGAAGATAACCAAAAAGGATTACGCCTATTCCATATAATTACCTTCTCACAAAATGATGCAACATCATTTTATAGGGGCATGGCAATGCTATGCGGCATAGCAGCATTGTTTGTTATTTTCACGGCGTTTAGCAGCTTACGTCACCCAAAACAAGTTGAACTACACGCAATCCATGCAAACTTACCAAAGGCATCAATGTTTGGTGGGCAATTAAATATCCCCTACAACTTAATCACAAATATTTCACGAAGAACGATTTCCGCAACTCAGGAGATGGTCGTGATTAAATCAACCGTAGGCGAATCTCGTCTTATTGCATCTCAATTTAGAGGCTTACTGGGGTATCAAGACTTTTTATCTGCACTTTCGGCAAAAATAAGCCTAACCCATCCATCAAGCGGGACGCCTAATGATGTCACTTAATTCAAACGCTATTCCTATGAGAAAATTATGGAATGAAGCCTAGAGTTACCGTAATCACTATTGATGTTGATGACCTCGAAAAATCCCTGCGCTTTTATCGAGAAGGGCTTGGATTTCCTACTGAAGGTATCGTCGGCAAAGAGTTTGAGTATGGTGCAGTTGTTTTTATTCAGCTCCAAGACGGATTGAGGATTGCTCTTTGGCCAAGAAAAAGTATTTCGCACGACTCAGGACTTTCAGTTGCACCAGCTAGCCCAACCGAAATGACGCTAGGACACAACGTCTCATCAAAGGCAGATGTTGATGCAGTGATGGAACAGGCCAAATCAGCAGGTGTTGTTGTGGTTAAGTCCGCACATGACACATTCTGGGGTGGTTATTCTGGATACTTTCAAGACCCGGATGGTCATCTTTGGGAGGTTGTATGGAATCCGCAGTGGGAAGAGTAACAGTCAGGCACAACACATCGCTCATGCTGCGCGTGCACAAGCCAACACCACTTAATGCAAATATTAGAGACTACAAATGCCTCAACTCGATACTATCGTAACTTTTTTTGGGCTCTCGCTTTTGCTTGGGCTCACTCCCGGCCCAGATAATCTCTTTGTTGTCATGCAGACTGCTACGAATGGCCGCAAGGCAGGATTCTTGGTAGTACTCGGTTTGTGTACAGGCTTAGTCGCCCACACGGCTGCCGTAGCGCTCGGCTTAGCTGCGGTCTTTGCCGCATCGGCCTCAGCCTTTACTGCACTCAAGTTTGTGGGGGCAGCCTACCTTGCATATCTCGCGTGGCAGGCATATCGGACACCAGTTGGCGGGCAAAGCCAGGCAGACACTATGCGTGTGCCGCTTACACAGTTGTATTTAAGAGGCATCGTCATGAACCTCACCAACCCTAAGGTTGTATTGTTTTTCCTCGCATTTCTGCCTCAGTTCACTGATCCGAAACTTGGCTCCATCGCGCTTCAGGTGTCTTGGTTCGGTTTCACTTTCATCATCGCAACCCTCATTGCTTTTGGAAGCATTGTCTATATGGCCGCTATTTTTGGGACATTGATGAGTAGCTCCGCGCGACTTCAAAGAGTGCTGAACCGCATTGCTGCGCTGGTGTTCTTGGGCCTTGCGCTGCGCCTTGCCTTAACTGAGCGCTGAATGCGCATCCCCTTCCAAGCGGCACACAAACCCGCACAAGCTGGTAAACTCAAAACATGAAGTCTTTTGCAATAACTTCCAAGTAATATAACAATTAAGCTACATAACAAAAAAGGAATTCAACATGGCAAAAAAAGTAATTATTCAGCATCCAGTGAATGGCCTCACTAGAAGTGGCTACTTTGGATATAGCTGGACATATCTGTTTTTTGGCTGGTTAGTGCCTTTATTCAGGGGCGAACTGGGCGTTGCTGCTTTACATATGCTGTTTACACTGTTCACTTTTGGTTTATGGCAGCTGATTGTTTCTTTTTTATACAATAAACAGTACATGACGAGAATGTTAGAAAAAGGCTATGTGTTAAAAGATTCTGAGCAAACGATGGCTGAGGCCAGAGCGTGCCTGAACATTGCGCAAGTATAAGTTTATTGCCGAACTCCCCACCAAGAGAATATTCCAGTTCTCTTGGTTAATGTAAAACTACATAAGCGCAACTAAGTCATTGTGAACTCACAAAACTTAGGTAAAATCTCACTTCTATTCAATTGATGTTAGCGCTCATGTTTGTTCACCCCCAGTTTGACCCTATTGCAATTCACCTTGGTAGTTTTGGTATCCATTGGTATGGCTTAATGTACTTGCTTGGATTCCTAGCGTTTTTAGCGCTAGGTAAATACCAAATCAATCACAGAAGATGGCATGGCTGGACCATGCAAATGCTTGATGATGCACTGTTTTTTGGTGCATTAGGCGTCATCATTGGCGGGCGTTTAGGCTACGTGCTATTTTACCAATTAAGCTATTTTAGCAGCCACCCCACAGAGATTTTTGCAGTGTGGCAAGGCGGCATGAGCTTTCATGGCGGTTTCTTAGGCGTGCTTATTGCCATGTGGCTTTTTGGCAGGAAGTATCCGCAAAACTGGCTAAAAATTATGGATTTTGTTGCGCCATTGGTCCCTATTGGATTGGGCGCTGGGCGTATGGGCAATTTCATCAATGCTGAGTTATGGGGCAGAGTCACCAACGCGCCATTTGGCATGATTTTCCCTAAAGTAGATACCGCATTACGTCACCCATCACAGCTCTATGAGTTTGCACTTGAGGGTGTGCTGTTGTTTTTAATCCTTTGGATATATTCTGCAAAACCTCGTGCAACAGGCACCATTTCAGCTTTATTCTTAATCGGTTACGGTAGCTTCAGATTTATTGTGGAATACACACGTGAGCCAGACGATTACTTAGGTTTACTCTCTATGGGCTTAAGCATGGGGCAATGGCTAAGCTTGCCGATGATTTTAATTGGCGTGGTGATGTTTGCTATATGCAACAAAAAACGTGGCCTCTAAGCACTGATAGCGCATTAACAACGTAATTCAACAACTCTAGCCAGTAGGTGTACCTTACCATCTGCTTCAAGGTACACCAGCTGGCTTGCATCCCCTTTATCACATCTAAACCTTCAGTTAACAATTGTTAACTTGGCGCAGCTAATCATTAGGCTTATTATTTGACGGGTTATTTATCTGCCAATGTAAGGAGCCCCATGATTAAGAAACTTCTAAAACATGTGTTTTTTAGGAAACATCAATCGGCTAACTCGCCTCAGATAAACCCAGAGTTTATTACCACTCACAACAGCCATTCTAAGTCTGACTTTGAAGTAACTGAGTTAAGTTATGATGAATATGTGGAATATGCAGGCCCGGAGCGCAGAATGGTGATGACTGAGGTGAATGAGGATCGCAGGCGAATTCAGTGAGCAATCACTTAACCTACACCTAATACCTAAATTGTCTTGGCTTTCTGCCTAGTGACTGCATTAGACCTTAGCTCTGCATACTTGGTCGTTTGCCCATTGGGACGGCATATCATAACTTCATTGAATGTGATTCAAACAGGGCGTGATCTTCCCGCGCCATTTCCATTACGCTGGAAGCTTAGGAATTACCTAATATTTCAACGCTAACCGAGCCTAGCAGCATCGGTTAATGCCTTTCCATTTGCTATCTTGCCATAGTTTAAAAAACTCTTTACGCGAGAGTGCAGGCGGTGCACCTACCGTGGCTTGGTGAAACTCAGCATGATGTTTCAAGTATTGCTCATAAGCATCATCACCTGAAACATGGCGCACATAACACCATAATTTCTTTAACATCCTTAACATACCAATCTCCTGCTAATCGCGCACCCAGTTCTCAACTAAGCGGCTTGGCTCGTGCGGCACTTCTGATAACTGCAATACCGGCTTGCCACTCAAGTAGCGCAGGCATAAGCGCACCATATCCAGTATAACCACCCACAGCACCACCACAAAAAACATGGTGAGGTAGGCATCCAGATGCTGATTAAATATCAACTGCGGTGCGACGCTTATTTTATCGGCTGGCAATGTTCCTGCCGCCAGCTTCGCGGCCATGTCATTTGCCGCGGCAAAAAAGCCCACCCGTGCATCCGCGCTAAAAATCTTTTCGTAAGCTGCTGAGGTGGTAATGGTCACCAACCAGGCTAGCGGTAAACCTGTTACCCACGCATACTTCAACTTACCAGACTTCACTAGAATGCCTGTTGCTACACATAAGGCAATGGCAGCAAGCATTTGGTTCGCAATGCCAAATAACGGCCATAAAATATTAACGCCGCCATTAGGGTCTATCACGCCTATGTACAAAAAGTAGCCCCAACCCGCCACCACAATACTGCTAGTCAGTATCACAGAAGGTGTATATGAGGTTTCACCCAGTTTTTTGTTAAAGTTGCCTAATAAGTCTTGCAGCATAAAGCGGCCAACGCGTGTGCCTGCATCCAGCGTAGTCAGGATGAATATGGCCTCAAACATAATGGCAAAGTGGTACCAAAGCGCCAATAGCTCTTTACCAAAAGCACTGCCGAAAATACTCGCCATCCCCACTGCCAGGCTTGGTGCACCGCCAGTACGCGAGAACAAGGTGGATTCACCCATATCATTGGCAAGCTGCTGCATTTGCTCTACCGTCACCGCAAAACCCCAGCTGTTAATTTTGGCAATCGCATCTACAGCTTCTTTACCCACCACACCTGCCGGGCTGTTGATGGCGAAGAACACGCCAGGCTCCAGCACCGTTGCGGCAATCATCGCCATAATGGCGACAAAGCTCTCTAGCAACATGCCGCCATAACCTATCATGCGGATATCGCGCTCATTACCAAGTAATTTGGGCGTGGTGCCAGAGGCGATTAATGCATGGAAACCTGAAATAGCGCCGCAAGCAATGGTAATAAAGACAAAAGGGAACAACTTGCCGCCAAAAATCGGCCCCGTACCATCCACAAACTGCGTAACTGCGGGCATATGCATATCTGGACACAGTATCACGATGGCAATCGCCAGCAACATAATGGTGCCTAGCTTCATGAAAGTAGAGAGATAATCACGTGGTGCCAAAAGCAGCCATACCGGCAATACAGCCGCCGCAAAACCATACAGAATAATGCCGTAAGCTAAGGGTAAACCGTCATGGTCAAATAGCGAACGCAACGTTTCATGATGATCCACCCAGCCACCCAGCACTACGGATAGCAATAATAAAACCACGCCAATAATAGAAGCCTCTAACACGCGGCCAGGACGGATATTTCGCATATAAACCCCGACTATCATAGCAATCGGGATGGTGGCAGCCACGGTTGATGTTGCCCAAGGGCTGTGCTTCATGGCGTTCACAACCACTAGCCCCAACACGGCAATTAAGATAATCATGATGAGAAAGGTGCCGATGAGTGCGGCGCTACCGCCGACCACGCCGATTTCATCTCGCGCCATCTGCCCTAGGCTCCGCCCATTACGCCGGGTAGAAAAAAACAGCGTTACCATATCCTGCACTGCGCCGCCCAATACCGCGCCGATCAAAATCCATAACGTGCCTGGCAAATAGCCAAACTGCGCCGCTAGCGTCGGCCCGATCAAAGGCCCGGGGCCTGCAATTGCTGCAAAGTGGTGACCAAAAACCACCCACTTATTGGTAGGTACAAAATCCCGGCCATTATCCAGCCGCTCTGCCGGGGTGGCACGGGTTTCATCTATCACCAACACCTTGGCGGCAATCCACGCCGCATAAAAACGATAAGCAATCGCGTAAACACACACAGCTGCGGTAATCAGCCATAATGCATTAATGCTTTCGCCGCGGTTCAACGCTATGCCGGCAACAGCAAATGCGCCCAGCAATGCAACGGCGACCCAAAGCATGGTTTTAATATTTTTATTCATGTAATTTAAGCGTTTTGAGTTAAATGATAGAAATTGGCAATAGTATAAATCACACAGGTGCATCCCTACTACCGGAAAATTTTGGAACTGATTGTTTTAAATGGGTTTTATAAACAAGAAATTGCCTAGCAGAGCTCTGCTGGCTACCGAAGCTCTTTTACGCATTGCTTGCAATACGTAAAAGTTAAAACAACCACCAACCCAACCACATCACCGACACTTGCAACACAAGCCCCAAGGTCACCTGCTGAAAAAATGCCTTGCCACCTGTCACCAAGGCTGTAATCGCCTTAGAGATAGCATTGGTTGAAACCGCCACCAAAATTGCCACTGCGGCATTGGCTGGCGTGATTTTAATCGTAGATGCTAAAGAAGCGACAGAAATTGTGGAGGCATGTACATCAGCCAAGCCAGCAACCCCGGAAGCCACCACCAAACCAGCCTGGCCAAACCAAGCCTTAAGCGCGGCAGAGGCCACCAACACCAGCGCAATCACCAAAGCTAAAGTCATTGCGGTTTTAACACTGAATGACCTGCTAGGCTTACCCAGCTCAGGCGTGTGATGATGAAATGAGTTTAAAGTCACCACCAAGCCATATATGCCGATGGACAAGCCCCCAAGTAGCAACGGTATTTTTAAAGCATGCAAGGTTAAAGGGTGAATCGCTGCCAGCAACATCGCCAACTGCAGCACTGTAGATAAACTGGATAACGTAGCACCGGCCACCGCCGTGCCCATTAGCTCCGGTGTTTTTTTCACGCGCGCGCCCATCGCACCAATCGTGGCAATGCTGGAGATGAACCCAGAAACTAAGCCCACTAATGGCAAACCGGTGCGGCTACCAAGCAAGCGCAGTGCTAAATGCCCGAGCGCCCCGATAAACATCACCAGTATCACGATCAACCATAAGTTACGTGGATTAATCGCATCAAATGGGCCAATCAACTCATTGGGCACCAACGGCAACACAATCAAGGTAGCAGCAGCCAGAATCAAGAAATCAATCATCTCGTCCTTGGTCACCACACCCCGCACAAAACCATGTATCGGCTGTTTTGCAGCAAGCAATATCGCCGCCGCAACTGCCAAACTAGCAGCCATAGAAGCAGTAGTCATGGCTAAACCACCCAGAATCACCGTAAAAACCAAGCTGATTTCCGTGGTTAAGCCTGGGTCACTATCTTTCCTTGAGAAGTAAGCCGTTGCGACAAAAATGGTGACACAAATAATGGAAACAACCAGTAACCAGAAGTTAATCGACGTGCTAACAGCACCAAGCAAAGATGCAATGGTAAAGGTGCGCACACCGGCAATCGTGCTCTCGCCACCACTGCCCTTGCTACGCTCACGCTCGGCACCAATCAGCAAACCTATGCCCAGAGCAACCGCTAAATTTAACCAGTGTGCAGTATTAATCAACATACAACTTTCCCATTTACTAATTTTTAGCTTTTATTTACAGCAAACCACGCTCAGCAAATGACAGCGTTTGATTGCCCGCCACAATAAAATGATCTAACACGCGCACATCGACCAAAGCTAAGGCTTGCTTTAATTGCTGCGTTAACAGCTCGTCTGCTGAGCTTTGCTGCACAGCTCCTGAAGGATGATTATGCGCCAAAATAACGCTGGCAGCATTGTGATGAATCGCACGTTTAACCACTTCTCTAGGATAAACGCTGGTTTGGGTCAGCGTGCCGCTAAATAGCTCCTCTGCTGCATGCAGGCGATTTTGCGCATCTAAAAACAGTACCATAAACACTTCACGCGTCAGCGCACCCAATTTAAGCACCAAATAATCGCGCACCTGTTGTGGTGATTGAAAAACATCGCGCTGCTGCAGTTGCTCGTTCAATGCACGGCGGCTCATTTCAAAAATTGCCTGCAGTTGCACATACTTACTGCTGCCAATGCCATGTACCTGACTCAAGGCATGTTCACTTGCCGCAAAAATACCGTTCAGGCTACCAAACTGGCTAAGCAAATCACGTGCTAAATCCACCGCGCTCTTTCCCACCACGCCGACGCGTAAAAAAATCGCCAACAATTCCGCATCAGATAACGCCTCCGCCCCTAGCTCGATTAGCTTCTCCCTTGGGCGCTCGCTCGCAGGCCAATCAGTAATTGCCACTCCAACACCCCTTTCAATGTTTTCATACCGCTGCTACGGCCGCACGCTCTTAAGCTACAGCAAGCCTACCCGAGTTTTAATCACGCATAATGTTCTGTGCACGACTAATACCGCCTATTTTAGCCAGCCAATTTCGCGCGCAGTTTGCTCACCTATCAGTGTATGCCTCAAACTTTTAGGGATATCAGCTTCGGCTGTACTTTGTGGCACACGCCCACCCATCAGCTCAGCAAAATTCTGCGGGTATAGCGGCATTTTATGTGGCTCAGCATAGCCGTCAGGGTAAATGGGGAGATTATTATGTAAATCGTATTTATCTGTCGCATTCAAGGTATGTAACAACTCATGTGCCGTGACTACCAAGTTCTTTTTGGCATATGCCACGCTACCAAATAAATTCACACGTCCGATGCGCCCTTTATTGAGCGCGGTAGAGTGCCCTAACATTGAGGTAGTGTTAGGGTCGTGATACAGCAAATACAAGCGTATATCTGGCTTAATATTTACCTTAGGGCTATTTTGCCAAGCAAACCATCTGAACTTTAAGCTCCATAGCATGGTGCTTAATATGCTGCCGTTTTTAGGGGGCTCTGGTGGTAGCTCATCCACAACCGCGCCTAGCTGCACCTCTATCGGGCGCCGTAAACCTAATTTATAAGACTCTGCCTCTTCTGCAAAATATTCTGCCATAGGCTCAAAATCTTCACGGCTCAAGGTTCGCAAGTAAGCACTAACTTCTTCGCTACCATCAGCGTTAATTGGATACACTGCAACGTAAAGATTATGCTTCCAAGCCAAATCCGCTTTATCCAGCCACAGCTCTTGCAATGCTGTTGCTAAAATTAACAACAGAATAATGATTCTGAATTTACGCCACATTGTGTATTAGCCGCATGAGTATTATTGATTTTTGTTACATCCACTATAAAACATTTTCTTTAGTTTAGATGAAGCGTAAAGAATATTTTATACAAAACAATGTTCGTATTAGAATGAATGACTTACATGAATGACCAGCATTATGCAAAATAAAAAATCTATCGTATTGGGAATCACAGGTGGAATCGCCGCTTATAAAGCTGCCGAGCTCGTGCGCCTATTGGTAAAAAATAATATTGAAGTACAGGTTGTGATGACACAGTCTGCCTGCCAATTTATTACGCCGGTTACAATGCAGGCACTTTCTGGTAAACCAGTATTTACTGACATGTGGGATGCATCCATCCCTAACGGCATGCCGCACATTGAACTAAGCCGCGCCGCTGACGCGATTGTGATTGCCCCGGCGAGTGCAGACTTCATGGCTAAACTCGTGCATGGTCGTGCGGATGATTTACTTTCCACCCTATGCTTAGCTAGAGACTGTGATTTACTGGTTGCCCCAGCCATGAACAAACAAATGTGGGAGAACCCTGCCACTCAGCGCAACATCACGCAATTGACGCAGGACAGCATCAGCATCCTTGGGCCGGGCAGTGGCGAACAAGCATGTGGTGAAGTTGGCTTAGGTCGCATGCTAGAAGCAGAAGATTTGCTTGATTTAATAGTGGCGCACTTTCAGCCTAAGCTGCTCAAAGGTAAAAAAATACTGATTACGGCAGGCGCCACTTTAGAAATGATAGACCCCGTGCGCGCCATCACTAATTTAAGCTCAGGCAAAATGGGCTATGCTATCGCACAAGCCGCCTATGAAATGGGCGCAGAGGTCACACTAGTCAGTGGCGCAACCACACTCACACCGCCGAATGGTGTGCGCAATATTACGGCTACATCAGCAGCCACCATGTACCAAAGCGTGATGCAAAACATCGCCAGCCAAGACATTTTCATTGGTGTTGCCGCCGTTGCTGATTACAGCCCAACCCACGCACAGCAACAGAAAATTAAAAAAAGTGAACAGTCACTATCATTAGAACTAACGCGTAACAAGGATATCATCGCAGAGGTGGCAAGCCTGCCCAACCCGCCATTCTGCGTAGGCTTTGCGGCTGAAACTGAAAATCTGCTGGAGTATGCAGAGGCAAAGCGGCTAAAGAAAAAACTACCGCTTATTGTTGCCAACCTTACTAGCGACGCTATGGGCAGCGACAACAACAAAGTATTCCTGCTAGATAAAGATGGCACACATCCACTTGAACCCGCGGTTAAAACTCAAGTAGCCAGGTCGTTATTAACACATGTGGCAACCATGCTCTAAATGGCATAATCCTTAAAATCAATTAAAGACTAATCAGCCTGAACCCACGCAATGTTTGATGTATGTCAAACATTGCTAAAGGCATTTAGCAACTCATGAAAATCCTGATTCCGTGATGTGATTTAAACACTAGAATCGCAGCAACTCATTACTAACAAATCAAAAAACCTCTAAGGCAACATATGTCATACACCTCCACATTTCAATACAGCGCGCTCACGCTCGCCGTGCTCAGCACATTTGGCATCGTGCAACAAGCGCAAGCAGAGACAACTGAAAAAATCGTCACCGCACCAGTAGTCGTTACCGCAACACGCGTAGAGCAAAATAGCTTCGACCTACCGGTAGCGATTGATGTAGTAGAAAGCAAAGACATCCAGAACGGCCAACTGCAAATGACGCTTTCCGAAAGCTTAATTCGCGTTCCCGGCATCACTGCACAAAACAGAACACAATCCGCACAGGATCCGCAAATCTCTAGCCGAGGCTTTGGCTCACGCTCCAGTTTTGGTGTGCGCGGCGTACGCGTTTATGTAGATGGCATTCCACTCACCATGCCAGATGGCCAAGGCCAACCCGGTGTAGTAGATTTATCAGCAGTCAAAAGCGTAGAAGTGATGCGCGGCCCATTCTCTGCGCTATACGGCAATTCCTCTGGCGGCGTAATCCAAATGCTGACGAAAGATGCGCCAAAAACACCAGAAGTGGGCGCGACCGTCATGTTTGGCAGCTATGACACTAAACGTAATGTATTAGAAGCATCTGGGCAACTTGAAGGCTTGGAATATATGCTGAACGTATCTAACTTTGAGTCTGATGGCTATCGAGCCAACAGCTCCAGCAACAAACAAATGGCAACGGCCAAATTTAAATTCAATTTGGATGAAGACACCAAAATTACAGCCTTAGTTAACTGGTTCGATCAGGAGGCACAGGACCCATTAGGCCTAGATCGGGCAAGAGCCTTTTCCAGCTCTACACGAAATGACGTTGTTCCTGCAGCATTATTCGCGAACACAAGCGTCAAACGCGACCATACTCAAGTGGGCTTCAACATAGAACACGCTTTCAACGCTAATAACAAAATTACCTTAACGCCATACGTTGGAACAAGAAAGAATGCACAAATTCTAACAACTACAGCATTGGCAACCACACTTACCGGCCCGGGTGGCACAAGTACAAACTCCTGCAACACCACTCGTGGGACCTGTGCCCGGTTAAGCGAAATTGACAGAGAGTTTTATGGCACAGATGTTAGGTGGGATAACTCTGGCGTCATCTCTAGCCTACCTTATAAGGTTAGCTTGGGAATGACTTATGGCAAATCATCTGATGATCGTCTGGATACCAACATACTTAACAATGGCTTCAGTGTAAATACACGGAATCGTGATGAAGTAAACGAAGTAAGCAACTTTGATCAGTATATTCAAACCAATCTGAGCCTGAGCCCTGCGTTCGATGTACATGCAGGTGCAAGACACACAAAAGTAAAGCTTGAGGTAAAAGATAGACTGTTAGCCTCAAACGGTAACAACAGCGGCTCTGTTGAATATCAAAAAACCACGCCAGTGATTGGAGCAATCTGGAAAGCCACGGATAAACTGAACTTATACGCAAACTTTGGCAAAGGTTTTGAAACACCAACCTTTATTGAAGCTGCCTTTGACAATGTTACGACTGGTGTAGCAAGCAAACCCAACCTTTCACTAAAAGCTGCAGAAAGCCGTAACATTGAGCTGGGGGCAAAAGCATTTCTTACCGACGACATTAGAGCCAACCTAACCCTGTTTAAAATAGACACTGACAACGAAATCGTCACCCGACAAACCGTTTCTGGTCGCTCCAGTTATCAAAACGCCGGGCAAACAAAACGTACAGGGATAGAGGCTTCAGTAGATGCTAGTCTAGATAACAACTTTAGTGTTTTCGCATCTTATACTTTGCTCAATGCCAAATTTGACGACCCATTCGTTACCGTCATTAATGCGGGAGGCACCACAGGCACAGTGCATTCAGGTAACCGCATTCCTGGCACATATAAATCACAAATTTACGGTGAAATTGCATGGAAATACCCAACACTTGGCTTCTTCTCAGCATTAGAAGGCAGGCATAATAGTCAAGTATATGTAAACGACATCAATACAGACAAAGCCCCTTCCTACACAATATTCAATATACGGGCTGGCTTTGAACAAAACTTGGCCAAGTGGAGATTTAAAGAGTACGTGCGCCTTGAAAACATTACAGACAAAGACTATATCGGCGCTGTGCGTGTCAATGATGGCAACGGCCTGTACTTTGAGCCTGCAGCAGGCAGAAACTACCTGCTTGGCTTAAGCGCTCAGTATAAATTCTAAAGACGCACCTCAACAACTAAAGCCAGCAAACATATTAATTATGCTGGCTTTTTTATTACCCATATTTAGTGTTTAATACAAACCTGAGCCAACCACTATAAAAATACAAACATTATGTCCATACTCATTGATCTAAAAATCCTAGACGACCGTTTACGCAGCCAGTTTCCTACCTACGCAACGCCAGGGTCTGCAGGCTTAGACTTACGCGCCTGTATTGAATCCACTATCACTTTGCAACCAGGGGAAACCACGCTTATCCCTACCGGCATGGCGATTCATATCGACAACACCTATTACGCCGCACTTATTTTACCGCGCTCAGGGCTTGGTCATAAACATGGCATCGTACTGGGCAACCTAGTTGGGCTAATTGATTCAGACTATCAAGGACAACTAATGGTATCCTGCTGGAATCGTGGCAATACAGCGTTTGAGTTGAATCCGCTGGAGCGCATCGCACAATTGGTTATCGTGCCTGTCGTGCAGGCAGAGTTCCATGTAGTAGATGATTTTGATACTTCGGAACGCGGTGAAGGCGGCTTTGGT
>Ga0207968_100495_pt1 | contig 14514 bp, 15 predicted proteins | sample LakWasMet21_HOW5_2_FD_183867 | JGI IMG/M metagenome (GOLD analysis project Ga0207968, IMG submission 183867) | Freshwater sediment methanotrophic microbial communities from Lake Washington under simulated oxygen tension - Sediment Metagenome... | ecosystem: Environmental > Aquatic > Freshwater >...
CGTCCCAGCCGAGGCCCATGATCACCTTGTTCAACTCGCCGCCCGCTTCCTTGTTCAGCGAGATTTTTTGGCCTTTCTGTAAACTGATACCCATTGCTTTGCCCTCTGTGTTTAGCGTTTCTTGGTGATTGATTGGTTAATTCTAGTCCATCATCGAATGATGCCTTTACTTTTGGCAGCTACGAGCCACTCGGGAAACTCGCCCAGCAAACGGTCATACAGCGCTTGCTCGTCGATGCTGTGCAGGTCGTCGAGCGCAAAAAAACCGCAATTGTCGACCACGCGCCCATCCATCGTATCGAGTTTTTCCAGGATACCGTATTGCCGGCCGCCGATCCCGACAAATTGCCAGAAAATCGGCAGCGATGCCGCCTCGGTCAGCAATTGCTTGATTTCCTTGTTCTGACTGACGCCGCCGTCGCTGACGAAGATCACCAAAACCGGCAACTGCGTGCCCCGGTAATGTGCGATCACCTTTTCGATCACGGCCGGCTCGTTGTTGATGCTCAGCAGGCCCCAATGGCGCCAGCCGCGCTCGGCGCTGTTGATGTAATCGGCATAATTGGCCAATGTCGCGGGCGGCAAAGCTAGCGCCTGGCGCGAAAACGCCCAGACATCCAGTTCACCGTCGTCATCGAAATGCACCGCAAGTGGCAACAGCCGTTCGATCACTTCCTGCACGCGGCCTTTGCTGTACTGCCCGCTCATCGAACCGGAGGCATCCAGCACCAGAGCGACCCTGGCGATCGTCGCGTGCAGGCGATGTTTTTCCAGGGAGACGGCCGCTTTTTTGGCCAGATTGACCAGTTTTGGCGCATGGGTCGCGATTTTCTTTTCGAGCGACAGTTTGGCGCCGGGCGGTGGCGCCGGCGTATCCTCCGCGACCTCGCCGCCGAAATGCTTGACCAATGCCGCCAGGCCGCCGTTGAAACCCTGACCGGTCGCGCTGAAGCGCCATGCGCCCTCCTTCCGGTAAAGCTCGCCGAGTATCAGGGCTCTTTCGTCCTGAAAATCCAGGCCGCTAAAGGCAAAGCGGGCGGATTCCTTGCCGTCCTGCAAAAAGCGCAGATGGCCGGACCGAATTTGCTTCATCACCCCGCTGCCATCGATGGCGGCGGTAAATACCAGACGGTCGATCGAGGCCGGCAAACGGTCGAACCGGCACAGAAACCCCGCCTGATCGCCGGCCGGAACCGCCAGTTCAACCCCGCTACAAGGCGTTTTCGGCTGATTGTAGAAGATCATGTAGCGATCGTCGGCCAGCTTTTGCTGCGCATCCAGGCCGAAGCAGGCGAAATCGAGCGCGGCGTCCAAGCCGCTGATGTGCACTCCGATCTGAATGGTCTGGAGCGCGCCAACGCCGGCGAAAAGCGAGGACAGCGGCAGCCGCTGTCCCTTGGAGATTTCCATGCGGCCGACTTAAACGGTGTTAGACATTCACGCCGAAGGAAGACGCCAACGGTCCGAGGCCGCCGGCATAACCCTGGCCGACCGCCTTGAATTTCCAGTCGGCGCCGACCCGGTAGATTTCGCCGAAGATCATCGCGGTTTCAATCGAGGCATCCTCGCTCAGATCGTAACGGGCGATTTCCTGGCCGCCGTCTTCGTTCACGATGCGGATATAGGCGCGGCTGACCTGGCCGAAATTTTGTTTGCGCGCTTCCGCGTCATGGATCGTGACCGCGAACACGACCTTGTCCAGATCGGCCGGAATCTTGCTCAATTCGACCTTGACGACTTCGTCATCGCCCTCGCCGGCGCCGGTCAGATTGTCGCCGGCATGCGCGACCGCGCCATCGGCGACCGATTTGTTGTTGTAGAAGCAGAAATCGTTGTCCGAACGCACCTTGCCGTCCAGCTTGACCAGGAAGGCGCTGGCGTCGAGGTCGAACGCCGCGCCGTCGGTCGCGCGCGCATCCCAGCCCAGTCCGACCAGGATTTTATTCAGGCCGGGCGCTTCTTTACTCAAATTGACATTGCCGCCTTTACTCAGTGAGATCGCCATCGTGATATTCCTCTTAGTGTTGAATGAAACTGTGATTTAAACGTTAATGCCATATTGCCGCGCCAGAGCGCCGAGGCCGCCGGCATAGCCCTGTCCTACCGCGCGAAACTTCCATTCGCCGCCGTGGCGGTAGATTTCGCCGAAGATCATCGCGGTCTCTATCGAGGCGTCCTCGCTCAGGTCGTAACGCGCCACTTCATTATTCGTGTCCTTGTTCACGATGCGGACATAGGCGCTGGCGACCTGGCCGAAATTTTGCTTGCGCGCCTCGGCGTCATGTATCGTGACCGTGAAGGCAACGCGCTGAATGTCGGCGGGGACTTTGTCGAGCAGCACGACGATCGATTCATCGTCGCCGTCGCCCGCGCCGGTGCGATTGTCGCCGGTATGCTCGACTGAACCGCAGGTCGATTTGGTTTGATTGTAAAAAATGAAATCGCTGTCGGACCGCACCTTGCCGTCTTCCTTGACCATGAATGCGCTCGCATCCAGGTCATAATCGGCGCCGTCGGTTGCCCTGACATCCCAACCGAGACCGACCAGCACATTCTTTAGCGTGGGATCAGTCTTGGACAGGCTGATATTACCGCCCTTGCTCAGGGAAATTCCCATGGTTACCCTCCTCGAAACTTTAGTAGGATTGAATCGTCGTGTGATTTAGCAATGCGAATCCGTAATAGAATAGAAGAAACTCGCGAAGTTCACAAAACTTAATGAATTGCGATCGCCGTTTAACCGAAAAATCAGGCGGTTAGAAATAACCGCCTGGAAAGACGAGGATGGGTTAATCGCCTACCGATAATAATAGGCTCAGAACTGCACCTCCCGGCTTGGATCGGCTTGCGCCCGCGGCGCTTCCTGAGCGCGCGGCATCGCCCGCTCCTGCTGTCCCTTGATCAGGATACGCGCCAGCTTGCGCAAGCCTTCGGACGAGATTTCCAAACCGAACGGCCGACCAAGGCTTTCGAGCTGATAGATCACGTCGGTCGCCGCGATGAAGGTCATATAACGCAGGCCCTCGATTTCGGGCAATTGCTTGGCCAAATTCTTCAACTCGGGCGCGAGGCGCTCCCAGGTGTCGGTAAAAAATACCCGCACCGGGTCCTTGCCGCCCGGTTGCTGGCCTTTGATGCCGGCCTGGAAGGAACTGCGGGCTTCGAGCAGAATTTCGGTCAGCGAATCGCGCAGTTGTTCGTTGTTCGAATCAAAAGACGCCTGCTGAATCGCCTTGCTCAAAAACTCGTCCCACGCCTGCCAGGCTTGCTGCCATTGCTGTTGCTCGGCGGCCGACAACGGCGCGGTCGGCGTGTTCGACAGCGGCTTCACCGGCGCCTCGAAACCGAGATGCACCGAAATGCCATCATCCTTGGCCGCCGCGCCGGTAAACTTCAGCGTACTGATCACCTGATGCAGTTCCGCCTCGTTTTCCTTCGGCAGATAGTCGGCCAGTTTGCGCTCGATATCGCCGCGCGACTGATTCAAATCGACTTTCAGACTCGCCAGCTGCGGTTCCGCATAGCGCCTCAGCAAGTCCTGCAACTTGTCCACATTCAGCGGCACCCCGGACTGATCGTAGGCCTTCGCCTGGGTGACCGGCAGGCTGAGTACGGTCTGCTGCGGGTTGATCGTCGGCTGCTGCCAGGTTTCGAGCAGACCGCTCCACTCGAAAAGCGGCAGGCATTGGCCGTTCATGCCGGTGCCGAAGCGGACATGCACATTATTGATCAGATGCACCTGCCCATTCTGCCCATCCAACTGCGGATTCGAAAGCTGTAAAAAGCTGCAATTCTGGCGGTCTTTCCAGACATTCGCGGTCTTGCCGGGGCCGGTAAAAAGCTGCGAGACCAGCGCATTTTTGATCAGGCTGTAGTCTGCATGCAGCGGCAGATTGAAGGATTCGGCCCAGCTGCTCTGTAGCATTGCGCCGAATAAAATGACGACTGAAGGGGTAAATCTGTGAATCATGGGTTTGATTGTTCCAAATAGGCCGGGGTTATAAGACGGACTTAAAAAGCACTAGAAAAATAAGTAAAACTTCGACAAGGAGGAATTAGAAACCGTTCACCCTGAACCCTTGATGAATTCAGGGCCGAGGAACAAAATTTTGGGGGATGCGCTATCCTTTTTTAAGCGTTTTTTACGTTGGCTGAGCAAGAATCGGCTGATCCGCCGAATAGAAGACCGCAACGCATGGCCGCGAAAAAACCGGTACAATGCGCCAATGATCCCACCAAATCGGGCCGCGCAACCGCTTACCGTTCGTTATGAAAAGATTCGCCTCATCGTTTTTATTATTGGCGCTATTTAACCACAGCCCCGCCAACGCCGGAAACAACGCGTGGGCCGGCGTCAAAACGCCGGCCGCGCTCGGCCCCGGCGCCGAAAGCATCGGCTCCTATACGGCCGGCTGCCTGAGCGGCGCGGTCGAACTGCCGCCGAACGGCTTGGGCTACCAGGTGATGCGCCTGTCCCGGCACCGCTATTATGGCCACCCCAACTTGAAACATTTTATCGAAGCCTTGGGACAACGCACCGCCGCGGAACATCTTGGCGTGCTGTTGATCGGCGACATGGGCCAGCCGCGCGGCGGTCCGACCTTGACCGGACACCGCAGCCATCAAACCGGACTGGATGTCGATATCTGGTTTCTGCTGTCGAAACAGGCCGCAAGCCGGACACTGGCCACTAACGAACGCGAAAACTGGAATGCGCCCTCGGTACTGCGCGATCACTCGGACCTGATCGACAGCCGTCAGTGGTCGAAAGCGAATGAACGGGTACTGCAAATCACCGCGGAAAGGCCGGAAGTCGACCGGCTGTTCGTGAATGCCAGCGTCAAGCGCGAACTCTGCAGGACTCACGCCGGACAGAACTGGCTGCGCAAAATCCGCCCCTGGTGGAAGCATGACGACCATTTCCATGCCCGCCTGAAATGCCCGCCGGACAGCCGCTATTGTGAAGCCCAGGAAGCGCTGCCCGCCGGCGACGGCTGCGATGCCTCCCTGGCTTGGTGGTTTTCGGCCGAGGCCAAGGCGCCCGCGAAAAAACTGCCGCCGCCGAAGGCGCCCGTGTTACCGGCGCGTTGCGACCAGGTTTTATACCGTTAATAGCCGAAATCGACAAGGCTGATCGATGTCCTATCCGATCGACAAAAAATTCGTGATCGCAGTCTCGTCGAGCGCCCTGTTCGACCTCGGCGAATCCGACCGCGTCTTTCGCGAACAAGGCCCCGTCGCCTACAAAGCCTATCAGGAACACCATCAAGATGTGATCCTCGACAAGGGCGTCGCCTTCCCGTTCATCCGCCGTTTTCTAAACATCAACGCACGCTTCGGCGCCGAACAACCGGTCGAGGTCGTGCTGCTATCCCGGAACTCGGCCACGACCGGCCAGCGCGTATTCCGCTCGATCCGGCACCATGGACTGAGCATCAGCCGTGCGGCCTTCACAGAAGGCAAATCGCCCTACCCCTACATTCCGGCCTTCAATGCCTCGCTGTTTCTATCGGCCAATGCAAACGACGTGCTGAAGGCGATTGACGCCGGCTATCCGGCCGGCGCGGTACTGCCCTCGACCGTCGTCGACGATCCGGACGATGAGGAATTGCGCGTCGCCTTCGATTTTGACGGCGTGCTCGCTGACGACGAAGCGGAAACGGTTTACCGCAACGGTCAATTGCAGCAATTCCACCAGCACGAACAGGACCGCTCGCATATCCCGCATAATCCGGGCCCGTTGGCCGATCTTTTCCGCAAATTGGCGTTCATGCAAAAACTCGAAGACCAAGCCATCGAACAGGACCGCAACTACAAAAGAATCCTGCGTACCGCGATCATCACCGCGCGCAACGCACCCGCACACGAACGGGTGGTCACCACGCTCGAAAGCTGGGGCGTCAGCGCGAATGAAACGTTCTTTCTGGGCGGCATGAAAAAAGACCGCATCCTGACCGTGTTTAAACCCCACATCTTTTTCGACGACCAGAAAAGTCATCTCTCGACCAGCGGCCGGGATATTCCGATGGTGCACATACCCTTCGGTATCGCCAATCGCGGCGAATCGGCAAATTGACTGGCGATTGACCGAAATTTATCGTCTCAGCCGATTTTTACTGCCGAGGCTTTCGGCTAGAAGCAGAACGTCAACACGGGTGAAGCGATGGTCTGGCCTTTTTGAATGCGCGCGCCATGTTTGCCAAACACTTCACGGGGTCCACGACGCTGTGCTTCATATCCAGCTTGATTGCACAAAATATTCATCTTCGTAGTCTTGGTCACGAATGTATTCACTCACCGCGTTATCCAGATCTATCGCGGAGACGCCCTTCTCTTGGTCCTCAAATTCGAGTCCATTGCCGCTGCCTTGCCTTCCATTCAATACCCCGGCCATGGTTACCCCCTCCTGCTCCCTCAAATAGCCAACGCCACTCGCTACCAATGTTCTTGGAGGATCATTCATATACAGGTGAGCATAGCCTCTGATTAAATGCCCTTCTAATATGGTAATGCCTTCTTGCTGTGCCAGTTCGGATAACGTTGCATCCAATTTTTTTCTCACACAATCATCGATTACTTTATTCTTTTTCTTCGGAATAATGACAATACGGTAATTGGAATCCCCGCGCTTATGCGGCAATCTCCTAAACGCATTCATAATTTTCTCCTTTCCAAATCTACTGTGAGAACTTCATTAGGGAAATCAGTGGGCCAAGATTCGGATTTTGTGCGGCATCAACCGGTGTGGACACCGCCACGTTGATAACATCCGCCTCAGCCAAGTTTCCGGGATCAGTTGAGTATCCCGCTAACTGTACTCCCCTGCTGCGGCTCAAGGCTTGCACCCCTGAGGCGACATTCTTCATATACAGCAACTCTCGATTTCTACGTCACTCATATTCGTCCTCGATCAAAAAATTAATTTTTATTCTGTCAAGACGGCCGATGCTTTACAGCACCATCTTAAGACAATTATAAGAAATAATCAAATATGTTAGGCTCATCACAGAAAAATTTTTTTCTTTGCACTATTTAACGGCCATTGTCAGCCAATCTTAAAGTTGAAAGCGCTAGTTTCGTTTCCGCAGAGGCGGCGCCGTCAGTGGGTTGCGTGAATGACCTGATGTCTGGAAAGACGTTGAAACAGTGCGGAAGATGTCGATCAAAACGGGAAGAAAACATTCCCCGGCGATCAAAGCAAAGCCGCCATGGCAGCGCTGGCGGGTGATAAAGCCCCGGCATAACTCGCGCAGAAAGTCGAAGTTCACCCGAACCCGATGACCGGCTGGAAACGGCAACCGGCGGCAGAGGTAGTTGAAGCGACCAGGCAGACTGACTCAATGTGCGGAGATCAAAGCGATCCAGACCCTTCAAACCTGGATCGAAACACCTAATCAGGCTTATACCGGCAGGTTGCCGAACTGCCGGGATTTCACTCTAAAATCGATGAGCGCCGTTCACAGGCTTGGGGCCGCCGCTGTTTTTCACAAACCCTCATGAGACGTAATAGCAGTCGATTGATGCCTCTGGCTGAATGACATGGGTTTTTAACAACGGCGCAGGATTCCAGCTTCGTACCGCCCAATCTAGCAGTTCAGCGCAGGTGGCCTGCTTGAGCTGAACCGGTGGCTTTTGCTGCAACAATTCCAACAATTTAAACAGTACCACGGACGTATTCCGCAACGTAACCGCTTCGGCCAGCGTTTGCTTGCTGAGTTTGTAGCCCTGGCTGTCGATGATGATCGGCACATGCAGGTAGGCAGGTGTCGGCAGTCCGAGCAGTTGTTGCAGAAAAATCTGTTTTGGCGTCGAATCGACGAGGTCGAATCCTCTAACGACATGCGTGATGCCTTGTAGATGATCGTCGAGCACGCAGGCGAGTTGATAGGATACGATGCCTTCCTTGCGCTTGAGGATGAAATCGCCGTGCTCGGCCGCGAGGTTCTGGCGAATCAGGCCTTGCAAGCGGTCTTCGAAGACGATGTCGCGATCGTCGCTGCTGATGCGCAAGGCGTAGGGTTGACCCGACGGCATCACGCTCCGGTTTCGGCACAGCCCCGGGTAGATGTCGTGAGTGCCGGGCAGTTCGGCGAGCTTTTTGCGGCTGCAAATGCAAGGATAGACGCGGCCTTCCTGTTGCAGCCGAGCCAGTGCCCGTTCATACTCGGCCAAATGCCGGCTTTCATAATAAACCGTGCCGTCCCAATGTAGGCCGTACGCTTCCAACGTCGCCAATATGCCGTCAACAGCGCTCGGCTCATTGCGCGGCGTGTCGATGTCGTCGATACGCAGCAGCCAAAGACCCTGCCGGGCGCGCGCATCGAGGAAGCTCGCGAGCGCGGTATAGAGAGACCCCAGGTGCAAGGCGCCGGTCGGCGAGGGCGCAAACCGGCCGACATAAGGTTTAGCGTCCGCCACGGTGTGGCAATGGATCAACCCATTTGTTTTTCGCGGATTTCATCCAGGGTCTTGCAATCGATGCACAAGGTCGCGGTCGGACGCGCTTCCAGACGGCGGATGCCGATTTCGATGCCACAGGACTCGCAAAAGCCGTAACCGCCGGATTCGATTTCCTTCAGCGCTTCATCGATTTTCTTGATCAGTCGGCGCTCGCGGTCGCGGGTCCGCAGTTCCAGGCTGAATTCGGATTCCTGTGTGGCCCGGTCGTTCGGATCGGGAAAATTGGCCGCGTCATCCTGCATGTGGTGCACGGTGCGATCCACTTCCTTCATCAATTCGGCTTTCCAGTTTTTTAGAATGTTCTCAAAATGCTTTAATTGAGCATCATTCATGTATTCTTCGCCTTCCTGTTCCACATAAGGCGTAAAACTGAACGGTGATGCACCCACTTTAGAACTTTCGATCATCCAATAACTCCCAAGGGATAGGCTAAATAAACCCTATATTTTTAGCAGAATAGTTACAGGTTGGCAAGATTTATTGGTATCATGCTGTCTTTTGGAAGGAGCGGCAACAGCATGGGAATAAGGGTAGCGGAGCGGATTTCGGGCATTCAGCCTTTTTATGTGATGGAATTGCTTAGGCGCGCGAAGGAACTCGAAGCCGAAGGCAGGGACATCATCCATATGGAAATCGGCGAACCGGATTTTATGACGCCACCATCGATCCTGAAGGCGGCGATCGCGCACACCGCGACCGGCGATGTCAAATACACGCCGGCGGCGGGACTGCCGGAACTCAGAGAAAAAATCGCGGCGTTCTACCGTATGCGATACGGCGTGACGCTCCCGGTCCGGCGCATCTTCGTGACGCCCGGCGCGACCGGCGCGTTTCTGCTGGCCTTGGGCGCGAGCCTGAATCCGGGCGAGGCAGTGCTGATGGCCGATCCGTGTTACCCGTGCAACAGCAATTTCGTGCAGCTTTACGACGGCAAAACGCGCACGATCCCGGTCGATGCGGATAGCCATTATCAATTGACCGCCGCGCTGATCGAGCGTCATTGGTCGGCGAATACCAAAGGCGTGTTGATCGCCTCGCCGTCGAATCCGACCGGCACGATGATTCCGCGCGCTGAGTTCAAAAAAGCGATCGCGACGACCCATCGCCTCGGCGGCTGCTTTTATTCGGACGAGATTTATCACGGCCTGGTCTACGGTGACTCGGCCGCGACCGCGCTCGAATTCAGCGACGAGACCTTCGTGATCAACAGCTTTTCGAAATATTTCGGCATGACCGGCTGGCGCATCGGCTGGTTGATCGTGCCGGAAACCTTTATCGAAGCGACCGAAAAACTGGCGCAGAACATTTTCATCTCGACCGCGAGCGATGCCCAGCATGCCGCGCTGGCCGCCTTCGACGACGCCGCGCTCGCCGAACTGGAAAACCGCCGCAGGGAATTCGAAAAACGGCGCGATTTCCTGTACGATGCGCTGGTGCGACTCGGCTTTGAGGTACCGATCAAGCCGGAAGGCGCCTTTTACATCTATGCACGCTGCGCAAAGTTCACCGACGACAGCTTCCAATTTGCGCTGGACCTGCTCGAAAGCGAAGGCGTCGCGGTCACGCCGGGCAAGGATTTCGGCACGCATGAAGCCCATCACACCCTGCGCTTTGCCTATACGACCTCGCTGGACAAACTGGCGGACGCGGTGCAACGACTCGAACGCTTCATCCACACAAGGTAACCCATGGCAGTCATCACACTATCGCCAACCGAACTGAAGGATCGCCTGACGCAAGGCGAGGACCTTTTCCTGCTCGATGTCAGGGAACCGCAGGAATATCACTTCGCGAAGATCGACGGCAGCACGCTGATTCCCTTGCAGCAGATCCCCGCGCGAATCGGCGAACTCGAGCCGGCGCGCGATATCGTGGTGATCTGCCACCACGGCATGCGCAGCCTGCAGGCGGCCAATTATCTGGCGCATCAGGGCTTCGCGAATATCGCGAATCTGGCGGGCGGCATCGATGCCTGGTCGCTCAAGTGCGATAGCTCGGTACCGCGTTATTGAATTACAAGACCGGGGCAGCCTAGCCGCCCCTGCCCTGTTATCGCTCAGGATTTCAACCCATAAATCTTCAATTGGCTGCCGATGACCCGGTCCGTCCCCGGCTCCAGTCGGTAGATCATCACATACACCCGGCCGTTCGCGACGACCGGCGGAATCATTTTCCCCATCAACCCGAGTCCGCCACGATTATCGTCGCCGGTCCTGAAGAGCCGGCGCAATTTGCCGCCGGGCAGGGTCGTGGACGCGTCATAGGCGACCAACTGGCTGTCGCCGAAACTCTTGTTGCTGTCGCCGAACTTGGCGTAAACGCCCCAGACGATCGCGGTATTGAAATCGACCGCATCCGGCTGTCCCGGCACGGCCGCCGGCCGGCTCGAAATGGACAGCAATCCACCGGGCATGCCGCCGGGCGACCTCATGTTACCCGAGGCGACCTCCGATCCCTGCGCGCGAAACGTCGGCAGGGTATCCGGCGCGGTAAAGAAATTGTAGCTTTTCAGCTGCGAGTTCTCGCCCCAGACGTAGACGACGCCGCGTCCCGCATCGCGCTTGGCGAATGCCATCGCATGGATATGGTGCATGCGGTTGTTTTCCGGTCGCAGATCGCTGCAAGGCAAAAACCAGTTGCGGGTGCCGTCATCGACATCGCCGGGGTCCGGGCACGGAATGCTCGCATTCAACTTGTTCGCGCGCGCCCAGTTTTCATTCACGTCACCGCCGAAATAGGAGGCGACCAGCGGCGGCCGGAACATCAGTTTGTTGAAGCGGTCGTTCTGGCCTAGATCCGTTTTATTCAACGCATAAATGATGCCGTCCTTGGTGCCCTGCAGCAGCATGTTCGAACCCGGGATCAGCATCGGACTGGTCGCGCCGAAATCCCAGTCCGCTCCGGCCTTGTTGCCTTCGGCGCGGCCGCAGGAAACCTCGGTAGCGTTGTCCGCCCAGAGACAGCCGGAACCGGAGGTGCGCTCATCGAGAAAGGCCTTGTACCAATCGACCTTTTGCAGCAGCGGACGGCCGTCGCCCGCGCCCGGCACGAAGCGCAGCTTGATCATGCTTTCGGCCAGATCGACGTCGCCGTTGTTCGAGGTGCCGTTCGACGTCGCCACATAGATCATGTCGCCTTCGGTGACCGGCGCGCCGCCCGCGTGCCAAATGCCGGCACCCCAGTTATTGAAGGATGTCGCGCAAAAAATGCCCGGCTCACGCGAAAAACCGGCCTCGCCGAGCAAGCCGCGCGTATCGTATGCGATCACGAAGCCGTGCGGATTCTTGCGTCCACCCTGAAAACTCTCGCCATTGGCGGCAAATGCGAGCACCAGTCCATGATTGCCGGTCAACGCCAAACCGGCGCGCAATTTGGGATAGACATATTGCTGGGTCTGCCCATTTTCGGTGAAGACCGCATCCGCATCATTGAACCAGCAGCCGTTGCCTTCCTGCGATTGCCCGAAGATACGCACCGGTGGCGCTTTCTGCATGCCGTTCATCGGATTCAACGCAAACACCTTATAGTCGCGAAAGCGATTGTCATTCAGGTTTTTGCGCATCCAGGCCACCACATACAGGGTATTGGTGTCGGCATCGATGATCGGCGTGGATGCGATACCCCAGGTCGGCGTATGCCCCCAGACATCCATGTCGGCCGAATCGGCTTCGCGGCCGAGATCGACTTCATAGAGTCGCTTGTTCGTGCGCGCGCTGATGCCGATCACCTGGTTCTTCATCGTGGTCACGATCACCAGATCGTCCGCGCCCGCGCCGCCTTGCACGACCAGGGGCTGCGTCTCGACCTTCGCGTCGAAATCGTGCGTACGCAACAGGCCGAAGCGATCGGCATTCACATTCTGTTTGTTCAGCATGAATTCCTGATTGTTTGCGGCGGTGCGGAAAGGGTTGCCGGCGCGTTCCAGAATACTGACCGCGGCGGCGCTTCCGGTCCAAACACACGCGATCACCGCGGTAAAGCGCAAAATCGTTGATTTACGAAGCATGACTCCCCCTATCGATTGAAGTGGCCAAGCCACAATGCAGCAAATCCCGCCACTTGTCAATAGCCTGAATATGTAAGCTAATCTTTCATTTTATTGTCATTTTATGTGCGTAGACTGCGCAATTTCTGTGCGCGCCCGCACCGCCGCACTGAGTTTGTGCCTTCCACCACCGCTTAAAATTCAAGCTTTCACTTAGCGCCTAAATCTTATATAATGGCGGGTTTTACCGGGGCTTTTTGCCTCATCCTTGCTTTACCGCCTTGTCCAAACAAGGCGGAAGGCTTCAACCGTAAGGAAAAACCATGCGACATTATGAAATTGTCTTTTTAGTCCATCCTGACCAAAGCGCTCAGGTGCCCGCGATGATCGACCGCTACAAGGCCATCATCGAGGGCGCTTCCGGCGCGATTCACCGTCTGGAAGACTGGGGCCGCCGGCATTTGGCCTACCCGATCAACAAAATCCACAAAGCGCATTACGTGCTGATGAACATCGAGTGCGACCAGCCGACACTGGCGGAACTGGAAAGCAACTTCCGTTTCAACGACGCGATCCTGCGCAGCATGACCCTGCTGCAAAAACAAGCGATCACGACAACCTCTCCGATCGCGACGCAAGCCGCCGAAGAAAGCAGAAACGCCGAAGCGAAAGCCAAGGAAGCCGCAGCGCGCGCCGCGACTGTCGAAGCTGACGAAGCCATCGACATCGACGAAACCGATGCCGACTTCGAAGGCGACGAACTGGCTGCCGACTAACACATCAACCCACAGGATTACGAGGAACACTCATGGCACGTAACGCAAGACGTAAAGCTAAAGGCTTCGGCGCCACCAACGGCGCGGAAATCGATTACAAAGATCTGAACTTGCTGGGTGACTATGTCACCGAAACCGGCAAGATCGTACCGAGCCGCATCACCGGCGTCAGCGCGAAATATCAAAGACAGTTGTGCACCGCGATCAAGCGCGCGCGCTACATTGCGCTATTGCCTTACTGCGACGCACATAACTAATTGAGCCGAACCAGGTAAGACAGTGAGAGTTTTGGCGGATTACATCATGCGCGGACGGACGCAAGCCATCGTGGTGGCTTCGACCTTGGCGCTGTTGTCACTGAAATTCGCTCCGATCAGCATTTTCAGTTCGGCCTCCATCGCGCTCGTCACACTTCGGCGCGGCGCGGTCGAAGGCATGTATATCCTGTTCGGCGCCGGCATCGCCACCGCCCTGCTCGGCTTTTTCGTGATCGACAATTCGCAGTTTGCCCTGCTTTACGCGTTGCTGCTGTGGCTGCCGGTCTGGGTGATCGCGATCATCCTGCGGGAAGGCCGGCAATTGTCGCTGGCGGTCGAAATCGCGGTCTTCATCGGCATGCTGGGGGTTGCGGGATTTTATCTGTACATCCCCGAACCCGCGGCGATGTGGACCGGTCTGTTCGGACAGATGATGCAGCAAACGACGGCGACGATCAAGGACGCCAAGGGCTGGATCGGCGAATTCTCTCATTACATGACCGGCATGTTTGCCGCGGGCGTCGTATTCAGCCTGTTGTTCGGACTGTTTCTCGGACGCTGGTGGCAATCACTGTTGTTCAATCCGGGCGGATTCAAGCAGGAGTTCCTGTTGCTGAACACCAGTCCGAAACTGGCGATCAGCAGCCTGATCGTGCTGGCGGTCGCCTTTTTTGCGACCGGCACGCTGTCCGAGATCGCCTGGAACATGACCATTTTGCTGTTCGTGCTCTATACCGTGATCGGCACTTCGGTGCTGCACGTGGTCTTCGCGCAGACCAAAATGAGCCGCTATGCGGTGCCGCTATTCTATGTCACGCTGTTTTTGGTGCCGCAAGTCTTACCACCGGTCGCGGTCGTCGGCCTGATCGACGCCTGGCTTAACATTCGTAAAAAATATTCGAATCAATCAAGCGCCTGAGGGCGCCATTTATCGGTTAAACGTCCGAATAAGAGGATTAAAAGATGGAAGTTATTTTGCTTGAAAAAATAGCGAACTTGGGCGCCCTGGGTGACAAAGTCACGATCAAGGCCGGCT
>Ga0207968_100496_pt1 | contig 14504 bp, 14 predicted proteins | sample LakWasMet21_HOW5_2_FD_183867 | JGI IMG/M metagenome (GOLD analysis project Ga0207968, IMG submission 183867) | Freshwater sediment methanotrophic microbial communities from Lake Washington under simulated oxygen tension - Sediment Metagenome... | ecosystem: Environmental > Aquatic > Freshwater >...
CGTGATCATCTGAAAGACAGAAGAACGTTTCCGTTTCAACTCTACATTTATAATCCGGTTCATAAAAAGTTCAGCATGTTCCTGAACGGAAACAGACCGCTCACTAAAGAACTTGAAACGTTCATGGATTTCCTGCTTGAACGAGGCGGAAAAATTGCTGTCTTAAAAAAACAGCGACGAACTTTTTTGACAGCGCAGGAATTTCATGAATCTGAAATTCCCTCTCTCGCCACTCGAGAGTTGCATGAGCTTGAAAAAGAAAGATTAATGAATATTAAGCTTAAAGAAATGTATGATGCCAAAACCGGTGGTTTTCATTTTCAAACAGAATTTGAACAGGCCTGTGAGAAAGATGATTTTAACCGGATTATCGAGCACGCCAGAGTTGAAATACTAACCTTCAGCGTGACCCATTCACATACCGTATCGCTGGCCCTTGACCTGACCAAAAAACATATGGAGAAAGACAACTTTCTCAATAGAATCGTTGCGACTTCTTATCTATTCACCAAAGCAATGGATATTGTCGAAGAAGCGGCCCTCGCAGATGTTATCTGCGGAGCTTATCTTTCCCATATCGGTTATACCCAGCTCCCTTTATCAATGGTGCGAACCCCCGCCTTAAATTTGTTTGATAAAGATAAAAAACTTTTTGAGAAGCATACTATATTAGGCAACCATCTTTTAAAGAAAAGTGGTCTTCAGATTTCTGAACGAGCAAAAAAAATCATTCTCGATCATCACGAAAGAGTCTCTGGTGGCGGATACCCGTCAATGAAATATGGTGAATCAATTGAGCTCCTTTCCCTGATTGTGGGAAGTATCGCTCATTTGTTCGAGTATTCTTCAGGAAAAATTAATGGCAGCAGAATGCCTATGAAGTCTATAATTATCAGTATTAAAAATAAAAACTTTAGTCCGGGTCTGGAATTCGATTTCGGAGAAAAAGTTTTTAACAGTTTAGTTACTTTGATTAATACCGATAAAATAGAAAACAAAATCGAAAACAAAGACGCAAATATTACAGAAAAAAAAGCTGCGTAAAGTTTTACTTTTACCGGGCAACTATAGGAGTCTAGAACATGGCCTTGAAAGCTGATATTAAAATTCTCATTGTTGATGACATGTCGACTATGAGAAAAATTATTAAAAACATGCTCTCGCAAATTGGGTTTACCAATATTGCAGAAGCAGATGACGGCGCCACCGCGTGGCCTATGATTGAAAGTGCAATCAAAGAAGGCAGACCCTATGAATTTATCGTTTCCGACTGGAACATGCCTCAAATGTCAGGTCTGGATCTTCTAAAAAATGTCAGATCAACTCCGGGACTTGAAAAGCTACCCTTCCTCATGATTACTGCTGAAGCTGAACAAGGTAACGTTGTTATCGCTGTAAAGGCGGGTGTCAGTAACTTCATCGTGAAGCCATTTTCAGCACAGGTTCTTAAAGAAAAAATCGACAGAATTTTCAATAAGTAAAAGCACTATGAATATTTTAAATGATCCTTCAATGAAAGAGATTGTAGAAGATTTTTGCGCTGAAGCGGATTCGCTTTTTGATCAGCTCGAAAATTCTCTGACACTACTTGAAGAAGACCCGACAAATAATCATGAATTGGAAAAATTCGGACAAGTCATTGATCGAATCATGGGCGCCGCAAAATCTATTGGCGCTTCCGAGATCGCGACATTCTGCGAATTAGGAAAAGTGATCGGTTATAAATCGAGCCAGGTTCACGAAATTCCATTGATTGAAGTTGTCGTGGCCATTCTCTTCGACTCTCTTCATATGCTGAGAAAAATGAATCAATCTCTCCGCGAAGGTAACGAGAAATGCATGGGCAATCTGAACACTAAGGCCTTCGTCACCAGATTGAACTGGTTGTCGGAAAAATTCAAAGACATTGAGAGAGCATCCTGTGCCATTGAGAAAAGACCTAATAATCTTTCTCAGGCCTCTATTGATGATCTCATGAAGAGTCTCGGACTTTAATTGCAATACTAAGGGGAATATATGCCAGGCGAATCGCATTTCATCGAATTTTCTAAACCATTTATCGATGCCGCCAAAAATGTTTTTGAAACAATGATTTTTACAAAGCTGGAAACTCAAAAGCCTCAGATTAAGAATGATGCTGTTTCACGCGGTGATATTTCTGCCGTACTTGGACTCTCAGGTGACATGGAAAAAAATGGCGGACGAGTTCCGTACAAAGCTATGCTGGTCATTTCATTTCCGTACGATACATACTACAAGTGTGCGAGCGCCATGCTTGGTGAAACGTATACTTCTTACGTACCGGAAATCGCCGATCTCGGCGGTGAAATTGTTAACATGATCATGGGAAATGCCAAACGCGATTTGAAAACTATGGGCTACTCGTCGAACATGGCGATTCCATCAATGGTCGAAGGTAAAGATCATACGATAAAATATCCTGCGGGAACGCATGTTGTCCTCATCCCTTTTATGACAACACATGGATCAATCTTCATGGAAATTTGTTATTCAGAAGCTGAATAATCTAAATAAAAAAAGCTCCGAAAGGAGCTTTTTTTTTATCTAAATTCTCTGAAAGGTAAATCACTTCTTCCGCGCCACTCATTCAGGCTGATCTCAAGATGATCAAAACGCCCGGTTTGCTCTTCCCCTTTCTCTTTCACGTCAACTCGGGCAAATGTTAATTTTGCTCCATTGAAGTTCTTTCCAAAGTCGAGGTTATACATTTTGGTCCAGGTTCCGGTATTGATGAAGATTGAGCCATCATCATATTCGCGAAAAATAGGATCATGGGTATGGCCAACGATCAATGCTTTAATATTTTCATCACTCGTTACATATTCTTCTGTAAGTGATTCGTAGTTTTGGAAGAGATGAATTTCTTTTTTTACACTGTTTAAAACTTCGCTTAATTTTTTATTTTGTTTGAAAATCATTACGAAGCGAACCATAAAAAAATAATAAAAATTGGCGAAGATGAAACGTACCGTATAGAGAGGATCATAAATAATCCCGTTGATTATGAATTTATTAACCGGGCGAACGGCATTGATATAATCTCTTCCCTCTTTAAATTTATTGATGACTCGTGTGACGTAATAAGATCCCCAGGGAGGGATAAAATATTTATTGTGATTGATATCCGTGGCAATGCAGGTTTTTATACTGTATTGATGGGCCAGTTCGTACTCGTGCCCATGTTTTAAGACTATGCCATCCTCTGGGATATAAATGGTATCATCATTGAGAAGAATTCTGAATTTGTGACGGTCTTTTTCCGGAATTTGATTAATCAAATACTCACGCAGACTTTCAAAAACTAACTCAGCGTCGTGGTTACCGATAATGTAAACCACGCGGTTGTTGGGATACGATAAAAAATCTTTTAATGCTTCCAGCACACCTGCATGGGCGTCAACACACATTTTTAGTTTGTCGAGTGCCGCCTTTTCGCTCCAGAATTCATCATCGAAATATTTTACAAAAGGCACGGCCAGCAAATCAAAAAAATCACCGTTGATAATGAGTTCGACTTCACGATCCAGATAATGTCCGCTCGAGTGATATTCGATAAACTCGATGAGTTCCTTGTCGTAGTGAAAATCTTCCAGAAAGTTTCTTCTATTATTGACTGAGAGTCCTGCTCCAAGATGAAGATCAGAAACCACAATTATTGTTTTATTGATTTTATTTTTTTGGAGGAATTTCATAAGTTTTATTTCCGACAATCAACTCTACTTCCTGAAACGATGGTGAAAGCGGAATAAAGTGAAGCACATCTCCCTTCTTTAAATTCACCATTACCTTCTGATATTTTTCAGGCTCTACAGAAACAAAGCCTGCGAGAGATTTTGAATTAATCATGACTTTGCCAATAAGCCTGACGAGAGTTTTATTTTCTATAATAACTTCCATGGGACTTTTGTATTTTTCCGGTGAAACCACCCGAAAACGATCGTCGTATCCACTGACAAGAAAACCATCGAGGGATTCAATGGCCCTGGCTTCTGGAAGAAGTAGAATAAATAAAAGCAGAAATAAACTCAGACTAAACTTCATAGAATTATTCTAACTTAAATTTGAAATTTTCTATACTGGATTGAATAACCTGAGTGATGCGGTCAGGCTTAGCAACTTAAAACTAAGGTTCTCTCTCACATTACCGAATAGAAGAGTATGTTTACCTTCTTCAAAAACAACACCAAAAAAGAATCCAAGACCAACAAAAAAGAATTTATTGAAAATTTTCTGGCCGATAAAAATCACCAGTGGATTACAGCAGATAAAAATACAAAGCGCTGTATTGAAATTCTTTTGAATTCACTTTCAGAGAAGCAGGTGCAATTTTTTAGCAAGCATCCGACTTACCTGATCCCTTGTCAGGCCCACTTAAGCTGTGCCATCGGTAAAACAGGCAATCACCACCTCATTCTGGTGTTTCCGGAGTTAATCCAGCTTTTAAAATCGGCCAGTGCTTTTCATGGAATTGCTATCCTGGCCCATGAATTAGGCCATGTGTTTCACCAGCATACTGAAAATAAAATCGATACACTGACGGCCCAAATTGAGGCCGATCATTTTGCTTATGAGCTAGGATTCGGAGAAGAGCTGCAGGAAGTTCTCCTGGATCATGTTCATTCTGTTGATTGTCGGGTTCGAATTGCCAAACTCACTTCAAAGCTTGTGACAGAGCAAGGTTTGAAGAAAAAAAATTCACTACATTAAAAATAAAAAAAAGGGGGATGAAAACATCCCCCTCTTTTTTTCAGATATCTCTACCCATTATTTAACAATAATTGGTGCGATGACAGCTGGGTCTCTTGGCAGAATAATTACGCCATCAGTGTGATGACCGCCACCAGTGCTCATAGGTCCAGAGAACTCACCTTTTCTCTTCAGCAATACACCTGGTTTGTCAGTTGTCGCGAAGTTTACCTGGTAGTTCGAAATGTTGCGACCTCTGATCGCATAGTTCATCCCCACATCTTGTCCTGCGAGATCAAGTGCTGTCTGGAACAGGAACTGGTTTCGAGAGATGATCTTACCGAAGTCAGCATACGCTTTAACGAATGCCTTATCGTCAGTCCAGCTCTTCTTCATTTGAACCAGCTTCTCTACCATTTCACGTCCACCTTGTTCAGCCGCTGAGATGACAGTTTCAGAGCAAGATGTTCCATCCTGAGGATTAGCTGTTGTACAGAGACCATCAGGATCGTTTGTTCTGTTGAAGTACGCTCGTGCTTTAGCAGCTGCTCCCCTTGAGATTTTTGTGAGCCCTAGGCTTCCAGCGAGATCGACCATTCTTTGTGTCTGTGCTTCTGAGAATGTCACAGAGAAGTCGATATCAGTGTATCCAAGTTTTCTTTCATCCGTTGGAAGAACAACCGGAAGGGCGTCGCGAAGACCTGTCAATTGAACAAGATCCTCGATAGCATTGCGCGCTCTTCTTCTTGTCGATGCATCAGTTTCAGCTGACCAGACAAATTGACCGAAGTGTCCTTTCGACTTCAACTCTCCTTTCAGAGAAAGGATATTGTAAGAAGCTCCGTAGAACGATTGAGTTCTTTCGAAGTGCTTGCCGAACACTTTCGTTTTTCTGTCTTTCAGATAAACACCGTAGTGTGCATTTGTTTTTGTTCCTTCGTAGTACAAGTTGCCTTGATCCACTTCGTAAATTTTTCCTTCTTGAGTTTGTGTGTTAAGCACGATTGGTAAACCGAAGAAAGAATTTTTGAAGCGACCAATTTGTGTAGAGTTGAACGAATCGTATTTCTTCACATAATCTGCGCCGTCGTAAACGAGTTTTTCAATCGCTGCAACGTTACCGCGGATTAAATCAGCGTAGGCCATTTTCCCCATTTCAGTTGTCACATCGATTTTATACGACATGCCGTCTGCCACCTGGTCAAATTTAGATGCGCCGATTGAAACCACACTCACACCAACTTGAGCTGAAAGTGATTCAAGCTTCAGTTTTGTGAGTCTTACGAGAACAAATTTCTCATCCATTTTTTGAACATATGTCTCATATGAACCTTGAGAGATTTTTGCCACACTCGCACCCACAGGACCGATCCCTGCTGATCCAAAGAAGATAATTCCCCCTTTAGATGTGAATGAAACCGAGTCACCTGATGCCCATCCCGTGAAAGTTTTTGGATCCATTGGAATAGCGCGGTTTTCAAGTTTATCCATTTCTTGAAGATTTTTAATGTAGCTTACAGATTGATACGTTGATCCTTTGATCGGAATAATACCAACAGCTGCCCAAACTTCATGAGAAAGGTTTGTCGGATTTTCATAGAACCATCTGATGGCCGCACCAATACCGACAGTCAAATCGTGATGTTTTGAAACCTGGAATCCTGAGCGGTAATCGCCAAAGACGATTTCATCTTTAGGAGCAAGGAAACTTGTATCGAAAACTTCTTCCATAAATCTTGGGAGATCATTTGGAGTTAAGTTAACAACTTTTGTTCCACAATCGAAATCTAAGTAAAGAGCTGGCTCAAGTCTTGCCTTGAGTTTGTTCTCTTCTGGTTTAGGTGGTTCACAGTGGTGATCGCATCCGTTTCCGCCGTTGTCACCGTTGTTACCATTGTCACCGTTGTTTCCGTTGTTACCGTTGTTGCCGTTGTTTCCGTTGTTGCCGTTGTTTCCGTTGTTGCCGTTGTTTCCGTTGTTGCCGTTGTTGCCGTTGTTTCCGTTGTTACCGTTATTACCGTTGTTGCCGTTGTTACCGTTGTTTCCGTTATTACCGTTGTTGCCGTTATTACCGTTGTTTCCGTTGTTTCCGTTATTACCGTTGTTTCCGTTATTACCGTTGTTTCCTACGGAACCATTATTTCCATTGCTGCCGTTGTTTCCATTGTTGCCGTTGTTACCAACGGAACCATTGTTTCCATTGCTGCCATTGTTTCCATTATTACCAATTGATCCGTTTGATCCATTCGATCCGTTTGAACCATTTGATCCATTCGAACCGTTAGATCCGTTTGAACCATTTGATCCATTCGAACCGTTAGATCCGTTTGAACCATTTGATCCATTCGAACCGTTAGATCCATTTGATCCATTCGATCCGTTAGATCCATTTGATCCATTCGATCCGTTAGATCCGTTTGAACCATTCGATCCATTCGATCCGTTAGATCCATTAGATCCATTAGATCCATTAGATCCGTTAGATCCGTTAGATCCGTTAGACCCATTGTTTCCATTACTCCCATTACTACCGTTCACTCCAGGTGCAGCTTTCGGTTTAACAGGCGCCTTCAAACTCTTCGGCTCTTGTTTATTATTATTGTCATTTGTTGAAGCTGCATTGGCCAAAGTCTGCTGCCCAAGAATGAGCGCCGTGGCCACTGCTAGTGAACGAACCTTAATCATACCCTCTCTCCTTTGTTTGTAGAAAATTAACAAAAAACGCTCTGACCAAAGTGCCTGAGAGGGCCAGCTTAAAAAAATACAAATAAAAAAAATTGTTAATAATGTTTTAGTATGATTTAGCAATACGAATCAAAAACAAAAAGGAGATCAGTTGATCTCCTTTCTTTATGAGCAGAATAGTTTTTGATTATTTTTAAACGGGCAGAAGTCCACATTTTGAGCCACGGTTTTTATTGCAACGAAATCTTTTATTCAGTTCGTCGATTAACCACATCGGAGTATTTTCTTTGTAGACGAAAACAATTTTTCCGTCTTCATCACTTGGAATTTGCAGCGATTCATCTGTCACTGGCTTCTTCATTGTCTCTTCTTTTTTCTTTTTCTTGCTGCGATTAAATTTGAATTTCACTCCAGCTCTCCTTTCGTTAGAGTTGTCCTCCAACTAAAGAGAGCAAAGGCCATGCCGCAAGTATCAGACTAAAATGCGCAACTCGGTAATGGTTTTTATTTCATCGCGAATCTTTGCAGCATCTTCAAACCGCAGATCGCGGGAAGCTTCTTTCATAAGTTTTTTCAATTCTTCGATTCGCTTATCAAGGGCCTCAGCAGAAAGATGTTCTGATTCAACTTTCTTCTTTTCCCCTTTTCCTTTTTTGGTGCCACGAAGTGTTTCAATAACTCCACCACTGACACTCTTTTTAATTGTAGCGGGAGTAATTCCGTTTGCTTCGTTAAACTCTTCCTGAAGTTTTCTTCTTCGATGAGTTTCACTGATCGCCCGTTTCATACTTGGCGTTTCTTTATAGGCATATAAAAGAACTCGGCCTTCAGAGTTTCTCGCCGCACGTCCAATTGTTTGAATCAAAGATCTTTCAGAACGAAGAAAACCTTCCTTATCTGCATCGAGAATACCTACTAAGGCCACTTCAGGAATGTCGAGACCTTCTCTTAAAAGGTTGATCCCCACCAGAACGTCAAACTCTCCCAGTCGAAGATCGCGGATAATTTCCATTCTTTCCAGCGTATCGATATCAGAGTGCAGGTAGCGCACTTTAATTCCGGCAGAAGAAAAATATTTTGTCAGATCTTCAGCGAGCTTTTTAGTTAATGTCGTGACAAGAACGCGGCTGCCTTTTTTGATGACTTCGCGAGCTTCTTTTAAAAGATCATCAACCTGAGTGCTGGCGTCGCGAACCTCGATAATCGGGTCCAATAAACCGGTGGGACGAATAATTTGTTCAACGTATTCGCCATTGGTTTTTTCCAGCTCGTACTCTCCCGGCGTCGCCGAGACGTACATGACGATATCCTGCTTCGATTCAAATTCATCGAATTTCAAAGGACGGTTATCGAGCGCCGATGGTAATCTAAAACCGTAATTGACTAGATTTTCTTTTCTTGCACGGTCACCGCGGTACATACCGCCAACCTGAGAAACAGAAATATGCGACTCGTCGATAATCATTAAAAAGTCTTTGTCGAAATAATCTATTAAAGTCGGCGGAGGATCACCTGCTCTTGCCCCTGTTAAATGGCGAGAGTAATTTTCAATCCCCGAACAAAAGCCAAGCTCTTCCATCATTTCGATATCGTAAAGAGTTCTTTGTTCTATTCTCTGACGCTCAAGCAGTTTATCCTGAGCAACGAATTCAGCAATGCGCTCGCGCAGCTCAATTTTAATGGCGGAAATGGCCGCTTTCATTCTCTGTTCAGAAACGACGTAATGCGATTTGGGATAAATGGTTTCTTTCTTCAGTGTCTCAAGAATCTTTCCTCGAAGCGGATCAACTATGGAAATGGTGTCGACTTCGTCTCCAAAGAATTCAATGCGAACGACATTGCTTTCTTCGTGAGCGGGAAAAACTTCAACGATATCGCCGCGAACGCGGAAACAGCCGCGGGTAAAATCAATGTCGTTTCGTTGATACTGAATCGCAACCAGCGTCTTTAAAAATTCATCTCGATCAAGTGTTTCACCTACAGCGACCTGTGCTTTCATCGAAGAGTATTCTTCCTTTGAACCGATACCATAGATGCATGAAACGGAGGCCACAACAATCACATCATCGCGCTCAATTAAACTTCGGGTAGCACTGTGACGAAGTTTTTCAATTTCATCGTTTACCGCAGAGTCTTTTTCAATATAGGTATCTGTTCCGGCCACATAGGCTTCCGGTTGATAGTAGTCGTAATAAGAAACAAAATATTCGACAGCGTTGTGAGGAAAAAATTCTTTAAACTCAGCATAGAGCTGGGCCGCCAATGTTTTATTGTGAGCAAGGACTAAAGTTTTTTTCCCTAAGCCTTGAATCACGTTGGCCATTGTAAATGTTTTCCCTGAACCAGTGACACCCAGAAGGGTCTGCTTCGTCTTCCCTTCCCGAAAACCATCAAGCAACTCAGCGATGGCCTTAGGCTGATCGCCTCCGGGAGGATAGGGACTAACGAGATTAAAAACCGAGGAATTTTTTTTAGATTTTTCTTTATTCATAGGCATTAAAAGCTTACATTTATTCTATGAAAAATATACTCCCTTCACCACTTCAATACAAAAAAAATAAGCTCACGTTTGACGGTATGCCTCTTGAGAAAATTGCTCAGAAGCGCCAGACTCCATTTTATCTGTACAGCAAAAAGACGCTGGATCATTACTACAAATCATTTGTGAGTTCTGCACATGCTCACCGGATCAGTCAGCCGCTGGTTTGCTATGCGGTTAAGGCCAACGGAAATCTGGAAGTTTTAAAGCGTTTGAAGGCCCTTGGAAGCGGAGCTGATGTCGTTTCAGTAGGTGAATTGAAGAAGGCCCTCAAAGCGGGCATTTCGCCGGACAAGATTGTCTTTTCGGGTGTGGCCAAAACAGAGGCCGAAATTCGATTCGCCTTAAAATGCGGAAAAAAAGGAATTTACTCTTTTAATGTCGAGTCGATTGAAGAACTCGACTTGATTAATCAGATGGCCAAAAAGGAAAAGCGCCAGGCAAGAGTGGCTTTTCGTTTAAATCCTCAGGTCAATGCAAAAACACATAAACATATATCAACCGGAAATAAGACTCACAAATTTGGTCTTTTGAAAGGAGATATTCTCGAGGCCCTTGCCGTAAAAGAATTCTGGACAAACACTCAGCTCGTTGGTCTCTCAGTTCATATCGGCAGTCAATTGACAGATATGCGGGCGACAGTTGCAGCGATTAAAGAGCTTTCTAACCTTGCACTCAGCATCGGTCGCGACCTAGAGTTTCTTGATGTCGGCGGCGGATTGGGAATTGATTATACTGAAGAAGAAAGAGCGAAGCTTACGAGCATCGATGTTTACATGGAAACAATTTCAAAAGCTCTTCAGAAATTTTACTATTCAAAATCAGAACACACTCCGAGAGTTGTGTTTGAACCCGGCCGCATTCTCGTCGGAAAAATGGGAGTTCTCGTTTCAAGAGTCGTAAGAACAAAGATGAGCGACAATTGCCATTTCACCATTATCGATGCGGGCATGAATGATTTGATCAGACCGGCATTGTACGAAGCTCATCATGAGGTTTTACCGGAGACGAAATCAACAAAGACCATTACAACAGATATCGTAGGTCCCATTTGTGAAACGTCTGATTGTTTTGGAACAAAAAGAAAACTTCCTTCGCTCAAGTCTGGTGATCTGTTAATCATCGACAATGCCGGAGCCTATGGACACACCATGGCCTCGAATTACAACGAGAGAGAAATTGCCCAGGAAGTACTTGTTTAAGGCCAGGGCAGGCGCGAATTTTCCAATATTTACATAAAATTGTTTTAGTTTTGTTAGATTGCCAAAGAAAATCTTCTTTCATAGGGAAATTGGCCTTATAATTTCTCTATGAAGACAGCAATCGCCATTACTCTTCTCACTTTTTTAACGACATCTCATTCAGCAACTTTCTCTACCTTTCGTGCAGAGAAAATTTATAGCGGAGACGGGCGTTGGTATAAAAATGGTGAAACGTTTCTCTTTCGTATCAACGAAGGGTCAGGTAACGAAGAAAATATTACTTTTTCAGCAAACAGTCTTCAGCTCGCTCATCAAGTAAAATACAAAATCTGTTTTAAAGTCATAAAGAAAGATTGCCACCTCGACTGTAAAGGAGAGCTGGTCAAACAAATTTCTCTCCTCAGTCCATGGGAAGATCCTGAGAGCTGGATTCCTTCATCTGAGGGCGCCTATTCACCTGCAAGCGAGAGTGCATGCAAGTAAAGCTTAAAAAACTAGCGTTGGCATCAGCAGGTTTTTTCCTGTTGAGTACTTCAACGTTCGCTGCAAATTGTGTAGTCGTTATTCTTGGCGGGGCCAAAGAATACATGACTCTGCTTCCGGGAATTCCCACTGATATTTCCATTGATGTTGAACTTGCTGTGAAAAATCAGGCGATGAGAACCGGCTGTATGATTGTTTCAACGGCCAATGACAGTGAAGAGGAATTTTATAAAGCGCTTTCCAGATTAAAATCTCCTCCGCTCAACAGGCCAGGAACAAATTATCATATTGCCTTCACTGATCACGGAGCCCCTCCCGGCTCAAAGATCAACGATTCAGCTATTCTTACAGGAAAGGGCCAGTCGACAACAAATGCCCGCTTTATGAAGGAACTGAAAAACTTAATCCCGAAAGGATCGCATGTCACTTATGAGACTAATACATGCTGGGGCGGCAGTTTCGCTGAAGCTGTTTTCGCCAACAATATGGATCAATATTTTTCGATGTGTGGTGGCTCTTCGACAGCCCCGCACGTGATGTCCTGGAACCTTCATTCTCTGTCAACTGATGACGGTAAAACAACTGGTCCTTATGGAGCTGTTGGACTGAGTTATGCGAATGCAGTGAAACGTTCGACTTCGCGCTTTCCTGGTATTGGTGATTTTCACTATCAGGCAAAAAAAGGTGACGTTGGGAATTTATCCCGTCAACCGGGACTCACTACATCAGTAGCCTTTGCTCACTACAAATTGCTTCAGGCAAAGATGAAAAGCCCACTCGACGTAGTGGATCTTTCAGACACAATCATGAATTTTAACTGGAAACCTGGTTTAGCTCTTGAACTTTTTGTCAATGGAAACGCCTCTGCCCAGGCAGGCATTGTGGATTCTGGTCTCGTCGGGGCCTGCAATACAACGGCGAAGAATCCTTTGACTGATTTCATGGCGAAGTTCGGTCCTGTTTATCGCAATCTTCTCAATCAACAAACGGATGCGCTCCCGGCACCTGTAGGCGCGAGAACAAAAGTTTCACGCGATTTTCTTCTTCGCAATCAAAGGAAATTTTCAGCCATGATAGCCGCGGTCGCAAGAGAGCGCGCGCAGTTCGTGAAGAAAAATCAAAATTACCCTCGTGAAAAATACGCCGATGTTGAAAAGCAATGGCAATCACTGGTTCGTTCACAAAATTCAAGAATGAGTGAATTCATGTTTCATCTTCGTCAATTGCAGGAAGGCAAAACGGTGCAGGCATTCCTCGGCAAGGCCAATGCTGTTGAGAAAAAGCGTTTTTTAAATCTGCTTGAATGTGAAAAGCAACCGATGCTTTAGGACTAAAGCGTTTTAACAAATTGTTCGCGCGGAAATCGAATGCGCGGGCCATAGAGACCACCGTCAGCGCGCTTTCCTGCTCCGACAATCATCACAATTTTTTTTGAACAAGAAAGTCCCATAGCTTTCTTCACGCGGTATGAATCATAACCTTCCATCGGACACGTATCGTAACCGTGAGCGCGAAAAGCGAGCATAAGATTTTCACAAGCGAGAGCGCATGATTTAACGGACCAGAGATCGAGTCCGTGCTGACTGATTGGTTCACGTGGAATCACACGGAAAAGCCCGGCAGCAGTGTTAAAAAGCCATTTAAAAGGAGTGAGGATGTTGAAAAATCCGACGGTGTATACAAACGGTGCGAGCTTAGAATAATAAAGTCGTGCCGACTTAGGAGTCTCGACCGGAAGTGAATCAAAATAAGCAAGCATCTGATGACAGTGCTCTCTCCAGCTTTTTGGATTGGCCACGCAGACAATGAGTTCCGCAGCGGTCGCGGCCGCAGGTTGAGAAAAAGAGGCATGAACAATTTTTTCTTTGATCGTAGGATTCACGATTCGATAAAATTCCCACGTCTGTAAATTAGACGAATTCGGGGCCAGTAACGCCAGATCGATACACTCGTGCACGATTGCATCCGGAATTTTTTCCGCGGTAAATTTGCGGACAGATCTTCTGGCATTCACCAGTTCTTTAAAAGCTTCGGGGTTGTGATAGTCTGCGCCTTCTCTTTGAAAAGCCTCATTGCCTTTGAAGTTTCCATTCATTTCAGTAAAAACGTTTTTATCACTCATGCCCAATTAAACCTTATACGTCCATGTCGCCGTCCCATCGGGATTATCTTTGACGACAACGCCAAGCTCATTCAAACGATTTCTGATTTCATCTGAGCGGCCCCAGTTTTTAGTCGCTCTCGCTTCTTTTCTTTCAGCGATGAGTTTTTCAATTTCTTCTTCAGAAGAATTTGAACCTGCGCCTGAAAGATTTTTTCTTGCGAGATTGAGTGAAGCCAGAACTTCTTTTGGATTTTGATGAACAAGTCCGGTTGCGTGTTCCATCAGCTCAGCGACATCCATTGCAGCTTTGAGATACGCCGCTGATGCGCCTTCTTTTGAATGACGATTGAAATCTTTGATCACGCCGAAGAAAACGCCAAGCGCACCAGGCACATTGAAGTCATTGGCAAGTTCGGCCTTAATTTGCTCAACCGCTTTTTTTACTTCATCTGTTTCTTTCTGATCATCGACGATTTTTGCATCGACAGTTTCAAGGGCCAGCGCGAATTCATGAATCCGTTCCACTTCGCCGATCGCTTTTGTAATGGAATCTTCTGTCCAGTCGAGTTTCGAGCGGTAGTGAACCGAGAGAAGAATTTGTCTTAAGACATGTCCTGAATACTTGTTCACAAAATCGCGGATCGTGACGACGTTTCCGAGCGACTTCGACATTTTCTCTGAACCGAAATTCAAAAATTCATTGTGGGCCCAGTTGTTACAAAACGGACAACCGTTGGCCGCTTCCGACTGAGCAATTTCATTTTCGTGGTGAGGGAACATGAGA
>Ga0207968_100499_pt1 | contig 14469 bp, 12 predicted proteins | sample LakWasMet21_HOW5_2_FD_183867 | JGI IMG/M metagenome (GOLD analysis project Ga0207968, IMG submission 183867) | Freshwater sediment methanotrophic microbial communities from Lake Washington under simulated oxygen tension - Sediment Metagenome... | ecosystem: Environmental > Aquatic > Freshwater >...
AACACTAAATGAGTTATTAGCTCAAATGGTAGAACAAGGTTGTCAATACGTGTTTATGGAAGTGAGTTCGCATGCTATTGTGCAACATCGTATAACCGGCATCAAATTCACCGGAGCAGCTTTTTCAAATATCACACATGATCATTTAGATTATCACAAAACATTTGACGAATATATCAGAGCTAAAAAATTATTCTTTGATAATTTACCGGATGATGCCTTTGCATTAACTAATAAGGATGATAGAAATGGCATGGTGATGTTACAAAACACCAAAGCCAAAAAATACACTTACGGGTTAAAATCAATTGCAGATTTTAAATGCAAAGTGATCGAGAATCATTTGAATGGTTTGCTATTAAATCTTGATGGACAAGAAGTTTGGGTAAAATTAATTGGTTCATTCAATGCTTATAATGTATTAGTTGTATATGCCATTGCACAATTACTGAAACAAGATAAAGTACAGGTATTAACAACACTAAGCAATTTGAATTCCGTTGAAGGTCGTTTTCAGTACGTGAAATCCAAAGGCGGCGTTATTGCCATTGTTGATTATGCACACACTCCTGATGCCTTGAAAAATGTGTTAGAAACGATCAAAGATATCCGTACCGGAAATGAACAAGTTATTACACTGGTTGGTTGTGGTGGCGATAGAGACACAGCCAAGCGCCCTATCATGGCGCAAATTGCTTGCGAGTATAGTAACAAAATCATTTTAACGAGCGACAATCCTCGCTCTGAAAATCCGGAAGATATTTTAAATCAAATGCAGGCAGGCATTAATCCCGTGGATGCTAAAAAAACATTGCGCATCAGCGATAGAAAAGAAGCGATCAAAACAGCCTGTTCATTTGCAAATAGTGGTGACATCATTTTAGTTGCCGGAAAAGGACACGAAAAATACCAGGAGATAAGCGGCGTAAAACATCCATTTGATGATTTTGAAATTGTAAAAGAAAACTTTAACACCCTCGATATATAATATGTTTTATTATTTGTTTCAATATTTAGATAAACTAGACTTCCCGGGAGCAGGGGTGTTTCAATACATTTCCTTCCGTGCGGCTTTAGCTTTATTAACCTCGTTGCTTATTTCGATGGTGTTTGGCAAACGTATTATCAATTACATCCGTAAAAAACAAATTGGCGAAACAGTTCGTGAACTTGGTTTACATGGTCAGGCAGAAAAAGCAGGTACACCTACCATGGGGGGTTTAATTATTATTGCCGCTATCATCATCCCTACTCTATTGTTTTCTAAAGTATTAAATGTATACATCGTTTTAATGCTGATCACTACTGTATGGCTAGGCGGCATTGGCTTTTTAGATGATTACATCAAAGTATTCAAAAAAAATAAAGAAGGCTTAAAAGGTAAATTTAAAGTAATTGGACAAATAGGTATCGGATTAATTATTGGAACGGTGTTATACTTTCATCCGGATGTAGTTATTAAAGAACGCGTTTCTTCAAACGGACAAAGCGCTTATTCTTTTGATGAAGCCATTAGTAAACCAAAAGATCTGGCTATTCCTAAATATGCGGCAGAGCCAATTAAAACTATTAAAACCACTATTCCTTTTGTAAAAGATAATGAATTCGATTACACGAATGTGCTATCCTTTATGGGCGATAGTGCGCAAAAATATGGTTGGTTAATTTTCATCCCGATAGTTATTTTAATTATAACAGCGGTTTCAAATGGAGCAAACATAACTGATGGAATTGATGGCCTCGCTGCCGGCACCAGTGCCATTATTGGAACAACGCTGGGAATATTGGCATACGTAAGTGGTAATACCATTTTTGCTGATTACTTAAACATTATGTACATACCAAACACCGGCGAGCTGGTGATTTTTATGGCAGCCTTTGTTGGAGCTTGTGTTGGTTTTCTATGGTACAATGCTTACCCGGCACAAGTATTTATGGGTGATACCGGTAGTTTAGCAATAGGCGGCATCATTGCTGTGTTTGCAATTGCTATTCGTAAAGAATTATTGATCCCTATTTTATGTGGGGTATTTTTAGTTGAAAACCTATCGGTGATCATGCAGGTGTTTTATTTCAAATACCAAAAGAAAAAACGTGGTATCGAATTCGCGCGCGAAAATCGTTTGTTTAAAATGGCGCCTTTACATCACCATTATCAAAAAGTTGGTTTTCACGAATCAAAAATTGTGATGCGTTTTTTCATCATCGGAATTATGCTTGCTGTATTAACGATCGTAACATTAAAATTAAGATAACAGAATTACTACTACAAAAAATTGAACGCAACCACAAACATATCTCATCAAAAACCTCGTATGGTTATTCTCGGAAGTGGCGAGAGTGGCGTGGGCAGTGCTATTTTAGCACAAGCCAAAGGTTATGATGTATTTGTATCTGACAAAGGCTTGATCCAGGAAAAATATAAAACTGAATTGGTAGCTAATAATATTGCATTTGAAGAAGGCTCTCATACCGAAGATCTGATCTTAAACGCAACTGAAATTATCAAAAGTCCGGGTATTCCTGATAAAGCCGAAATGGTTAAAAAAGCAAAAGAAAAAAATATTTCAGTAATTTCTGAAATAGAATTTGCCGGACGACATACCAATGCTAAAACAATTTGTATCACAGGCAGTAATGGCAAGACTACCACCACTCTGCTAACTTATCATATACTAAAGAAAGCAGGTTACAATGTAGGCTTGGGCGGCAACATTGGAAAAAGCTTTGCTTATCAGGTTGCTAAAGAAAATCACGATTACTACGTGTTAGAACTAAGCAGTTTTCAATTAGACGGCATGTTTGATTTTAAGGCCGACGTAGCTGTTTTATTAAATATCACACCGGATCATTTAGATAGATACGATTACAAATTTGAAAACTATGTAGCTTCTAAATTCCGTATCACTCAAAATCAAACTAAAGAAGACGCTTTTGTGTATTGTGCAGATGATGTTGTGATAGAAGAATACATGAAACACCATAAAATAAGTGCGCAACTGATTCCTTTCAGCATTAAAAAAACAATTGAAGGAAACGGTGCGTATTTACAAGACAAAGAAATAACCCTTAATTATAATAATAACCCTAAACCCTTAATCATGACCCTAGAACAGTTAGCCTTACAAGGTAAACACAACGTTTACAACTCAATGGCTGCGTCTTTAGCAGCGCGTATCGTAGACATACGCAAAGACATCATCCGTGAGAGCATGGAAGATTTCGTGAATGCCGAACATCGTTTAGAATTTGTAGCCTCTATCAATGGTGTAGAATTCATTAACGATTCAAAAGCAACTAACATTAACTCAACCTGGTATGCCTTAGAGAGTATGCATAAACCAACTGTGTTAATTCTTGGTGGGCAAGACAAAGGCAATGATTACAACGAATTACTTGACTTAGTAAAAGAAAAAGTAAAAGCGATCGTATGCTTAGGTGTTGACAATAAAAAAATCATCAAAGCTTTTAAAGGTTCAGTAGAAACAATTATGGAAGCAGGCTCTGCAGCCGAAGCTGTGGCTATGTCTTACAAATTAGCTTCTAAAGGAGATGCCGTTTTATTATCTCCTGCTTGTGCAAGCTTCGACTTGTTTCAAAATTACGAAGATAGAGGTGTTCAATTTAAATCAGCAGTGAGAGGTTTGTAAAATGAAAGAAATTGCACTAAATCAAAAAACATTTTCAATTAGTCGTGAGACTGATCATAGTTTTGAATTTGTGGCTACCATCAATGATGTAACTTACATCAACGATTCGAAAGCAACTAATGCAAAACAAACTGTAGAAAGTGTTAATTCTGTTGATGTTGAACTAGTATTAATATTAGGTGGTGATGATTTGAAAACAGATTATTCTTGGTTTACAAATCTTAACTATTACAACATCAAAACGGTTATTTATTATGGTCGTCGCTTTGCAGAGATCAAAAACGTATTCAATAAACATGTGATGCTGATCGTTGCTGAGAATTTAGAAAGTGCTGTTGGCATTTCAAAAGCAAAGGCTATTAAAAATCAGGCAGTATTATTTTCGCCTGCTTGCCCAAGCTACGACGCTTTTGATAATTACAAAAACAGAGGCGCTAAATTTAAAGAACTGGTATTACAAGAATAAAACAAATGGATAAAAGATATATGACAAATGATAAAGAATATCATGAATCATTTGTCCTTTATCATTAATCAATAGCAAATGAAACAATTCGCATACTTAAAAGGAGATAGAGTGATCTGGACAATAGTTTTTCTATTGTCGTTGCTATCTATTTTAGTAGTATACAGTTCGGTTGTAACATTAGCTCATAAATACAAACAAGGTAATACCGAAGCTTACTTGATAAAACATGCAATCACCATCGTTGGTGGCATTTTTATTATGTACATCGTACATAAATTAAAGTACACTCTGTTTTCGCGTGTCGCACAGATCGGTATCTTCTTAGTAATTCCATTATTGTTATTTACCTTATTAAAAGGTGTAAGCGCCGGCGAAGCCAGCAGATGGATTGAAATTCCAGGGTTAGGGTTAACATTTCAATCTTCTGACGTTGCTAAAATTATTTTATTGATTTTTGTCGCTCGCACACTTACCATTAAACAAGGACAATTAGATGACTTTAAATCTTTACTGAAATATATCTTATTACCTGTAGGTTTTATTTGTTTATTGATCTTACCGGCTAACTTTTCTACAGCGGCATTATTATTTGCAAACTGTTTGTTCCTGATGTTTGTAGGTAGAGTAAAAGTAAAATTCATCCTATACATTTTAGGTGGCTGTGTGGGTTTTGCTTTATTGTTAGGAATTGTGATCTATCAATTTCCGGACGCTATACCACGTGGAAGAACATGGAAAGCACGTATCGAAAACTTTAGCCAGGGTGATGCAAAAAATAATTACCAAAGTGAACAGGCAAAAATAGCCATTGCAACAGGTGGCGTGATTGGTAAAGGCCCAGGTAACAGTACACAACGTGCATTTTTACCTCAAGCTTCTTCCGATTTTATTTATGCTATTATCATCGAGGAGTATGGTCTATTCACTGGCTTTGCCATGCTGTTCTTATATATGATCTTATTATTCAGGGGCATCCGGATTTTACGTGATTCGGAAAAAACCTTTGGTGGTTTAATGGCTGTTGGCTTGAGCTTTAGCCTGGTATTTCAGGCATTAATTAATATGGCCGTTGCTGTGAATTTATTTCCGGTAACCGGACAACCCTTACCATTAGTAAGTATGGGAGGAACCTCTATTTGGTTTACCTGTATTGCAATTGGTATTATTTTAAGCGTTAGTAAATCCAACGAACAAAAAGAAGAAGTCATCACAACAACAGAATAATTTTTCGAATTACGTCTCCCTCTCCTCAAAGGATAGGGGGCTGGGGTGAGGTCGATATGAGTAATTACATGAAACCATTAAAAGTCATATTAAGCGGAGGCGGTACAGGCGGACATATTTTTCCGGCGGTAGCTATTGCAAACGAAATTAAAAAGCTGGTGCCTCATGCCGACATTTTATTTGTAGGTGCTTTAGGCAAAATGGAAATGGAAAAAGTTCCTGCGGCCGGTTATAAAATCATTGGTGTTCCTATTGCAGGCTTACAACGTAAATTCACTTTAGCTAATTTCAAATTACCTTTTTTAATTATACAATCGCTTTTAAAAACCAAAAAAATCATTCAGGATTTTCAACCGGATGTGGTTGTAGGCACGGGTGGCTATGCCTCAGGTCCTTTATTAAAAGCGGCTACAGCAAAGGGAATTCCGGCACTGTTACAAGAACAAAATTCTTACGCAGGCATCACCAATAAAATTTTATCTAAAAAAGCGAGTAAAATTTGTGTGGCTTACGAAGGCATGGAACAATTTTTTCCTAAAGAAAAAATCATCCTGACCGGAAATCCGGTTAGACAAGATATTTTAAATAATAATGTTGATAGAGACGAGGCTTATCGTTTTTTCAATCTTGATAAAACCAAAAAAACAGTTTTAGTAGTTGGCGGAAGTCTTGGTGCCAAAGGTATTAACGAAGCTTTAGTAGAAGGGTTGAATCAATTTAAAAAACAAGATGTACAATTACTGTGGCAAACCGGTAAAACCTATTTTACAATTGCCAAAGAAAGATCAAGTGCGATAGATACAGAAAATATTAAAGTCGTTGATTTTATCTCACGCATGGATTTCGCCTACAGCGTAGCCGATGTTGTAATTTCAAGAGCAGGTGCCGGTGCTATCTCTGAATTATGCATTGTTGCTAAACCGTCCATTTTAGTGCCATTACCCACAGCTGCCGAAGATCATCAAACTAAAAATGCCATGTCGTTAGTTTCTAAAAATGCAGCATTATTAGTAAAAGAAAGTGTAGCAAAATCAGAATTAATAGCAACAACTTTCTTTTTGATCAACAATGAAAACAAAATGAAAGAAATAAGTCATAACTGTAAAGCCTTAGCAAAACCTAATTCTACCAGTGTGATCGCCAATGAAGTTTTAAAATTAGCCAACTATACTTTGTAATGAATATTCTGGACTATAAACTATATTATTTTTTAGGTGTTGGCGGTATCGGCATGAGCGCATTGGCTCGTTACTTTAACCATTATGGCAAACCCGTATATGGTTACGATAAAACACAAACCGAACTCACCAAGGAATTAGAAGATGAAGGAATTCATGTTCATTATCATGAAAATGAACAATTAGTAAAAGAATTATTTTCAAAATACAAAAAAGAAGAAATACTGATTATTTATACTCCCGCAGTACCGAAAGAACACAGCGAGTTTATCCATATTCAAACTAATCAATACAATTTACAAAAACGCTCCTGGGTATTGGGTGAAATTACCAAGCAATTTAAAACAATTGCCATTGCCGGTACTCACGGAAAAACAACCACCACAACTATGGTGGCACATATTTTAAAAACAGCCGGAATTGATTGTTTTGCCTTTTTAGGAGGCATTTCTCAGAACTATAAAACGAATTTACTACTGGGTGACGCCTCCAATAAAGATGCTTACGTGGTGGTAGAAGCTGATGAATACGATCGTTCATTTTTAACGCTGCATCCCTACATCACAGTGATAACAAGTGTTGACGCTGATCATTTAGATATTTACGGCGACAAAAATGCCATGCACGATACCTACAAACAATTTGCTTCGCAGGTGCAAAATGACGGCTTTTTGATTGTTAAAAAAAATGTTGATAACGATTTGAAGCTCAGCGGTAAACGACTTATCTACTCACTAAATTTAGATACAGAATATTCTGCAAACTCAATACACATTAGCAATGGTGAATTTCGATACAACATTACTAGTCCTATTGAGGCTGTAAACCAGACTGCCATTGGCTTGCCAGGGTTACACAATGTAGAAAATTCGATTGCTGCTGTGGCAATTGCACAGCAAATTGGTATCAAGGGTGACGTGATAAACGAAGCCCTGCGTTCTTTTAAAGGTGTGAAACGTCGTTTTGATTATCATGTGAAATCAAAATCTGTTGTGTACATAGATGATTATGCCCATCATCCGGAAGAATTGAAAGCAGCTATTAGTGCTGCTAAACAATTATATCCCGGTAAAAAAGTGACAGGCATTTTTCAACCGCATCTGTTTTCACGCACCAGAGATTTTGCAGATGGTTTTGCTCAAAGTTTGGATCTGTTGGATGTATGTGTGTTGTTGGATATTTATCCCGCACGAGAAAAACCAATTGAAGGTGTAAACTCACAAATGCTATTGGATAAAATGACATCGAAACACAAACATTTAGTGAAGAAGGAAAATGTGATCGAGTTTTTAAGAACACACCATTGCGATGTGGTAATGACATTAGGAGCAGGAGATATAGATAGTTTGATACAACCGATTGAAGAATATTTGAAAACGAAAACATAGAAGGGATAGAAAAGACTGAAGAGAGTGAAGGGACAAATAGTAAGCAGTAGCAGTTGGCAGTAATTTAAAGTTTTATAGTTCGAACTTGTCAGCCTGAGCGGAGTCGGAAAGCGAGAACACAAACAAAAATGAAAAAAATTAGTACAAGAAAAATAATAACTATCGTTCTTTGGATTATTGGATTATCAGGTTTACTGGTTTCTTTAGCCTTTGTTGGTAAAAAAGAAAAAACAGTAATTGCCGAAAACATGAGTGTCACTGTGATCAACACAGATGAGAATACATTCATTGATGAAGAAGATGTGAAAGAATTTTTTAATGAAAGAAAAGATTCGATCTTAAAAGCACAACTCAACAACATCAATGTCAACGATCTTGAAAAAGCGCTTAATTCTCATCCCGCTGTAGAAAATGCGGAAGTAGCGGTAGATATCAATGGTGATGTAACAGTAAATGTAACTCAACGTACACCATTGGTTCGTATTTTAAATTCGGATGGCGAAAGTTATTACATTGATGACAAATCAAAACTAATGCCGCTGAATGATAAATACACTGCACGTGTATTAATTGCTTCGGGTTATATTTTAGAACCCTATGCTCAACGCTATGAGTTTTCGGTGAATGATATTGCAAAAAACGAATTGTTTAGCAAAGTGAGTGTGTTGGATGACATCTATGCGATCTCAAACTACATTGTTAAAGATTCTGTTCTTTCAAGCCTGATACATCAAATAAATGTAACGAATGATAAAGAATTGGAGTTATACCCTTCAATTGGAAATCATAAAATAATTTTTGGAGAAGCAAAAAACATCGAAGAAAAGTTTAACAAACTAAAATTATTTTACACCGAAGGATTAAATAAAACAGATGGTTGGAATAAGTATTCCATCATTAATATAAAATATAAGAACCAAGTGGTTTGCACTAAAAAATAAGTTTATGGAAAATAAACCAAACAGAGAGATACCTAATGATGCTGAAATAATTGTAGGCTTGGATATCGGTACAACTAAAATTGCCGCTATTGTAGGATACAAAAATGCGCATGGAAAAGTAGAAATTTTAAGTATCGGTAAAGCCGAATCATTGGGCGTACACCGTGGTGTGGTTGCTAATATCGAACAAACGATCGAATCGATCAACGCTGCAATTAAAATTGCAGGCGATAAAGCCAATATTGATATTGAAGAAGTTATTGTTGGTATTGCAGGACAGCACATTAAAAGTATGCAACACCGAGGCATGGTTACACGTCGTTCTTTAGAGAATGAAGTAAACCAGGGCGATGTTGATCAGTTAATAGATAATATGCACCGTTTGGTAATGAGTCCGGGTGAAGAAATTATTCACGTGATTCCTCAAGAATATATTATTGACAACGAAGGCGGTATCCGTAATCCGATCGGACATTCAGGTATTCGTTTAGAAGGAAATTTCCATATCATCACAGGACAAGTTTCTGCGGTAAAAAATATCATCAAATGTGTGGAGAGAGCTAAATTAATTCCTTATGAATTACACTTAGAGCCTCTGGCAAGTGCTGATGCGGTATTAAGCGAAGAAGAAAAAGAAGCCGGAGTTGTGTTAGTAGATATTGGCGGTGGAACAACCGACGTAGCCATTTTTTATGATGGCATTATTCGTCATACGGCTGTTATTCCTTTTGGCGGAAATATTATTACTGATGATATTAAAGAAGGTTGTGGTATTATTAAAACACAAGCTGAGCAATTGAAAATGCGTTTTGGTTCTGCTTTATCACAAGAAAACCAAATGAATGAAATTATTTCTATTCCTGGTTTAAGAGGTCGTCCACACAAAGAAATTTCGGTGAACACTTTAGCGCAAATTATTCAGGCGCGTATGGAAGAAATTTTAGAATTCGTTTTATTCGAAATTAAAAGTTCAGGTTTCGAACGCAAATTAGCGGGCGGTATCGTTGTAACAGGTGGTGGCTCTCAATTAAAACACTTACCGCAATTGGTCATGTTAACAACCGGAATGGATTGCCGTATTGGTACACCAAACGAACATTTAGCAGGTGCTGACGATGAATTAAAAAATCCAATGTATGCAACCGGTGTTGGTTTAGTAATGAAAGGCATTGAGAAATACGAGCGTGAAGCAAAACGTGGATCGAACTTAACAAAACTTCCGGAAGAATTAGTGATGGCACAAGCGCCTGAAGCAAAAAAGAAAGAAGAGAAAAAAGTAACCGGACATTCAAATAAAAAAGTTGGCAGCTTCTTCGATTCGATGATCAATAAAGCAAAAGACTGGATGAGTGATGACGTAGAATAAAACCAGACACAAGATATAAGATTAAAGACAGATTAATATAGAAAGATGATCCTTTCCCCCTTTGAAGGGGGTGCCCGAAGGGCGGGGGATGTAAGATAAAAAGAATTTAAAATTTAAAACAAACAACCATGATGCAATTTGAATTACCTCAAGAAGAAAGCTCAATTATTAAAGTAATTGGCGTAGGTGGTGGCGGAAGTAACGCCGTAAACCACATGTTCCGTTTAGGAATTAAAGGTGTAGATTTCATAATATGCAATACCGATAAACAAGCATTAGGCAAAAGCCCGGTGCCTCACAAAATACAATTAGGTAATTCTTTAACCAGAGGATTAGGCGCAGGTGCAAAACCTGAAGTTGGTCGCGACTCTGCTTTAGAAAGCATTGAAGAAATTAAAGATCTTTTAAAAGACAATACCGAAATGGTATTTATCACAGCCGGTTTAGGTGGTGGTACAGGAACCGGAGCTGCTCCGGTAATTGCGTCTATTGCCAAAGAATTAGGAATTTTAACGGTTGGTATCGTAACCATCCCATTTTCTTTTGAAGGAAAAAAACGTAGAGAGCAAGCTGAGAAAGGCTTAGAGGAAATGAAAAAATATGTAGATACGTTAATTGTTATTGGTAACGATAAATTACGTGAGATCTACGGAAGCTTAAAAATGACCGAAGCGTTTGCTCATGCTGATAACGTTTTAACCAGTGCAGCTAAATCCATTGCTGAGATCATCAGTTTACACATGCATGTGAACGTAGATTTTAATGATGTGAAAACAGTAATGCAAGATAGCGGTGTCGCTATTATGGGTTCTGCAGTAGCGAGTGGCGAAAGACGTGCTTTACGTGCTGTTGAAAATGCTTTGATCTCTCCATTATTAAATGATAATGATATTTCAGGTGCTCGCCACGTGTTATTAAATATCATGAGCGGAAGCGATGATATTGAAATGGATGAATTTGGCGAGATCACTGATTTCATTCAGGAAGCAGCCGGTGGTACAGCTGAATTAATAACTGGTTACGGAACTGATCCTTCATTAGGTGATAACGTATCGGTAACAATTATCGCAACAGGTTTCAATTCGAAAATGAATTCGGGTTACGAAGCGCCAACATTTATGGAACGTAAAATTGTAAAATTAGACGAACCTCAAGCGCCAAAAGCGGAAGTGATCCAAACATCGATCATTGATGAAATTCAAAACGAAGAGCCATTCATTTTCATTAAAGAAGAAGAAAGCCCTATCATGAATTTCAAAATAGAAGAACCAATTGCTCCTGTGGTGAATGAAGTAGAAGAACCTAAAAAAGAAATTAAATTTTTCTCTTTAGATGATGAAACGCCTGCTGTAGTAGAAAACAATGTGATCGTAAACGAAACGCCTGCCGTTACTAATGAAACACCAAAATCTAATTTTGTGATCAATGATGTAACTGACCATACAGAAGAAGCTTCTTCTACAATGAGCGCAGAAGCAAACACAAGAGAAGAGCAAATTCGTTTGGCACAAGAGCGTATTAAAAAATTAAAAGAGTTAACTCTTAAGATGAAAACGCCTGAAGGTTTATCTCAATTAGAAAAAGAATCAGCTTGGTCTCGTAAACAAATTAATATAGATGGCAATTCAACGCCTTCTACAGAGTCTCAGGTATCTCGTTATACTTTAGGCGAGAACAATGAGATCCGCCCGAACAATTCTTTTTTACATGATAATGTAGATTAATAACTGATCTCTTTAAATATAAAAACCCTTACAGAAATGTGAGGGTTTTTTGTTTTGGGAAAATGGAAGAATAGGGTTAGATTTGATTATATAATGAAAACTAATATACCATACGCTAAAGATGAAAATCTACCAACGTTAGAAGAAATTATTTCTGGATTTCAAAAGATTGATTCCCTTAATATCGGAGAAATAGAATATAATGAGGTTAAAAAAATATTTCAAAATAATCTAAAATTATTACCTCAATTTATTGCTCCTGATGGTCAACTACCAACAGTATTATACCGAACAAGTTGTATAAATGAATCCGAATTAGATATTACAAACATACAAACTTTTTCATATCCCCCAATTCAGTATTGCTCTAAGGGTAGATGTAATTTAAAAGCATTTCCTGTATTTTACTCCTCCTTTTCAGAAGATACAGCCTTACGTGAAAGACGAAAAGAAAATAATCAACAATTAACACAAGGTGATGAAGTATATATAAGCCATTGGAAAATAAATGAAGGAGCAAAAATAAATTACTCCCAATTTATTTTTGGAAAAAATAATGAATTAGGCGATTTGGTTAAAAACATAAATCAAATCAATAGAGATCATATCAAAGAAATAATTAAACCGTACACTAAAAACAAACAAGAGGCCTTTGAATATTTAGTTGATAAATTAAGTGCATATTTTATTTCTGAAAATTATAATATATCTTCGTTTCTTGCTCACAATATATTATACGACGGAAGAGATAATTCTCCCATAAAAGCTGATGTATTGATTTATCCAAGTATCCAGGCTGGTCTAAACAGTATTAATCTCGCAATACATCCTGATTTTGTAAGAAATCATATAAAATTAATTGAAGTAAAAAAAGTGAGGTTTGATAAATTTGAAGAAAATGGAACAAAATTACATCTCATAAAAACCGGACATCCAAATGAACAAAACAAAATAGATTGGTTCTCAAATGTTGTGAATATTGATAATATGAAAGTATCAACTATAGAAGTTTCATTTGAACATGAACCAACTTCTGAATCATTTATTGATGAAGACGATTTTTATTTAAATAATCATAAAACTCCTCTTCATGATATTGTATGGCAATACATTAATGAAAACATAAAAGATGTTGTGGAAATTTTATTTCAAATAAATAGTATTATTGATTATCAAAAAATATATCAAAAAGAAATATTCTTCAGTGTAAATAATAAATCGACATATCTAAAAGTAAACTCACAAATATATTATATTGAAACTATTAAAATATTACTAGATTATAAAATAATTAAACAAATAGAAAACTAACTTTACAAAAACCAAACACCATGTGGAACGAAGAAAATAATCAATTAAAACGCAGCTTTCAATTCAGTAATTTTATTGACGCTTTTGCCTTTATGACCAAAGTTGCTTTTGTAGCTGAAAAAATGAATCATCATCCAAACTGGAGTAATGTATATAACAAAGTAGATATTGCTTTAAATACACATGATGCCGGAAATATTGTTACCGATAAAGATCATAAGTTAGCGGCTGCTATTGATAAGGTTTATAACGGCGCTAATACGTTGTTTAAGGGGTAATTTTCCGTCATTGCGATCTTGTGCTGCCACTTCCGAGCCTGTCGAGAAGCGAAGTGCAGTTAAGAGGCATTCTATAATAATGTTGTAATTTAAATTCAGCGTGTCTATGTTCTCGACTTCGCTCGAACTGACAAAAATATATCATGAAAAAAGTTTTGATCATCCATGCGCATCCCGAATCTCAATCGTTTTGCAGCAGTTTAAAAAACACGGCTGTTGACTATTTTCAATCTCAGGGAGCCGAAGTAAAAGTAAGTGATTTGTACGCCATGGGCTTTAATCCTATTGGCGATAAACACGATTTCACAGAATTAGAAAACGAATCGTTTTTCAAATATCAGGCAGAACAAGTGCACGCGTTTCAAAATAATTTATTTGAAACCTCTTTAAAAACCGAAATGGATAAATTGGAATGGTGCGATACACTCATTTTTAATTTCCCTTTATGGTGGTTTTGTTTACCCGCTATTTTAAAAGGCTGGGTTGATCGTGTATTTGCCATGGGTTTTGTATATGGCGCCGGTAAAGGCGTTTACGACAATGGCGTTTACAAAAACAAAACTGCCTTTGCTTGTTTCACAACCGGTGGACCGGAAGTGGCTTATAGCGCTACAGGCAAAAATGGAAATTTAGACACTATCCTTTACCCTATCCATCATGGGATGTTCTATTTTTTAGGAATGACGGTATTGCCTCCGTTTATTTGTTATTCGCCGGCACGCGCTACTGATGAAGAACGGAAAGCTTATGTGGATAAATACATTGACTATTTATCTAACCTTAAAAATCTGGAGCCAATTCACAAAAGCCAAATTTAGCTTCAGGTTTTAAAGTACTTTCACGTACAATCACCTATTTCGTTTTTTTCGACGTATCTTTAAGTAATGAAACGGTTTTTGTATACTCTATTATTTAGTTTGATGTTTGCCTTATACGGAAA
>Ga0207968_100501_pt1 | contig 14464 bp, 14 predicted proteins | sample LakWasMet21_HOW5_2_FD_183867 | JGI IMG/M metagenome (GOLD analysis project Ga0207968, IMG submission 183867) | Freshwater sediment methanotrophic microbial communities from Lake Washington under simulated oxygen tension - Sediment Metagenome... | ecosystem: Environmental > Aquatic > Freshwater >...
CTGCGTGCTGAAACTTGCCACCCAGGGAGAATGGAAGACTGTACGACCAGGGTCAGATTGCGGCATCGAGCGAAGAAAATATATCCCGAAGACAACAAAATCCATTTCGGAAAACAAACATGCGCAGATGCAAGAGAATGTTGGAGAGAGAATCGCGCATTTTCTCGCATTGCAAAGGGAGTTTGGCCTTCGCTTCAATGAGAGCTGCCTTCTCGACCCGAAAGCCGCACTGAAGCAAGCTGAGAAATACGGTTTTATTTCAGTGAAAGAGGGAACCAAGGGAGGTAGACCGCGGCATGTTCATTGTACTGAGAATGGTAAACGCATACTTGAGCAAGCCGCTAAAATCCAGAACGGAAATTCCATGGTGCCGCATAATATGAGCCACATCAAATTCCGTCAGGAATGCTATGCGCAAGCTCAGATAGCCGGATTCAATTTTCATTCGGAGCGGCATGCCTATGCTCAGAACCGGTACCGCGAATTAGTTAATGCTCCGTCACCGACCGAGGCTGGATGGGAGCATAAAGGTCGAATCGAAAAACTGGCCGAACATCTTGCTATTCCTTTTGATGAAGCGAAGGATCTCGATAAACGGTCCCGATTGAGAATATCGATCGAATTAGGCCATTCACGCGTGGAGATTTCGAATGCGTATTTGGGCTGATGAAATTAAAAAGCACACGCACAATTATGTGCGTCGTGGCGGAAAGCAGAACCGAAAAAAGCAGGTATCGCTGATCATTAACTTTTTGGAATTTACGGCGTCCACAGAGAAATTTACTTCAATTCATGAATTAGGGAGACGCCATGTCATTAATTTTTGGAAGGCTCACAGAGATTTACCGGAAAAGACGGCCTACGATTACTGGCTGGGTATCTGCAAATTGTGGGAATGGATTGGCAAGAATGAAAAGCCACCAAAGCCGAATTATTTCTCAATCCAAGAAAAAGAGGCCGGTTAAACAAAAAACGGACGGATTGCAGAATGCAAATCTAGGCATTATAAATGCCAAGCAAAAGCTTTTCCGCTGTGGCTAGCGGTAAAAACAGAATTTTGGGCAAACTGTTAAGCGTCCTGAACCCGTGGTACTGATAAAAAGCCACGGCTTGCTCATTCTTGGCGTCGACCAATAAAGCAAAACAAGCCGGAGCAGCAATAGCTTTTAGGGCGGCGTCGGCCAACAAGGCTTTTCCTAAGCCACGCCCTTGAAACTTCTGATCCACCGCCAAGCGCCCAATGCGCACAACAGGCATAGTCGGATAACGCGGCAAGCGTTTGGTGACTTCTGGGGGCAGATCAGGTGTGGGGATACTGGCCGCGGCAATAGTGTAATAAGCGGCGACTTGATGGGTTTCGGTCTCGACAGCGACAAAGCAATTCGCAATTTGACGGCGAATATCCTGCGTCACCTGCGTTTGAAAGTAGCGGTCAAGCCTCTCTTCACCGCTGGCGAATGCCGAGCTATCGTGGCGACCTTCCAAGGCCTCGAGGCGAAAGGGCGCACTCACTCGGAGTCAAACAATTCGCGGTGTTTTTCGAAAGACCGCTGCAGGGCGGCGTTCGGTTCAGGCGGATTAAGGATACTTTCGGCAAAAAGTCGCTGATCATCAACCGAAAGCCGGATGATTTCAGTCGCCTCGATGGTTTGCCGTGCGGCTTCGCTTGATGCTGCCACGACAAAATCCGTTAACGTCCGTCCCTGAATTTCGGCGGCGCGTTTTAGCATCGCGTGCACCTCGGCGAGCAAGCGAGCTTCGAGACGGGCCGTGTTGGATTGTGAGTTTTTCATATGATGAACATACGGCAATATGCCGTATTATGTCAGCATTTCAGATATTCAATTCATCTCCTCCATGCACCCCACCGAATCATTCCTCGGACTATTCACCATCGTACTGACCCGCCAAGACGTCATGCCTTCCGCCGGATACGGCTTTAGCAGGCCTTCAGCTTCCTTGGCCTCCGCTTCAAGCCAGGCATCCCAATCGCCAGGCGCCAAAATAACCGGCATCCGGTCGTGAATCGGCCGCATCAGTTCGTTCGCATCCGTCACGATGATGGAGTAAGACTCCAAATCTTCACCTTCCGGACTCCGCCAACGCTCCCATAACCCGGCAAACGCCATCGGCTCGCGGTCCCGCAGCACGATAAACCAGGGCTGCTTGACCTTCGACCCCGGCACGACTTGCCACTCGTAGAACCCGTCCGCCGGAATCAGGCAGCGCCGGTACCGGAAAGCATTGCGGAACGCCGGCTTGCTGGCCACCGTCTCGGCCCGGGCATTAATTGTATGGTAGCCGATGTCCATATCCTTCGCCCAGTGCGGGATCAGTCCCCATCTGGCCAGCGCAAAGCGCCTCTTGCCGCTTTCCTCGCGCACGATCGGAATGCTCTGCGTCGGCGCGACGTTGTAGCGCGGGCGCAGCTCCGGCGGCGCTTCGGCCTCGAAGCGCTGGGCTAAGGAAAATGGATCGCTATAAAGCGCGAAGCGGCCGCACATCGTAAATCGCTTGTCCTTTCCGATATTTTTGATTAATGTACATAAATCAAATGTAAACAAAATTCTATCGATGTCAGAAACTACTCCAAACAAACGTGGCGGTCAACGGTCCGGAGCCGGTAGAAAACCTGGGACAGGCCCCTTCGGCGAGCCCACGCAGCCGGTTCGCATCCCGCTCAGCCTGCTGCCCTCCGTCAAGGCCATGCTTGCGCGCTCCGGCAAACAGCCCGGCGGATTGGCCATATTGCCGTTCACGGAGAACCCAACGAAGCTTTCCCTGCCTTTGTTCTCAGGCAAAGTCGCGGCCGGCTTCCCGTCACCGGCGGACGATTACGTCGAGAAATCGCTCGACCTGAACGAGCTGTTGGTGCAAAAGCCGGCCGCCACGTTCTTCGTGCGCGCGGAGGGCGAATCGATGCTCGGCGCGGGCATTCATCCGAACGATATTCTGGTCGTCGATCGCTCGATCGAGCCTGTGCCTGGCAAGATCGTGATTTGCGCTTTGAACGGCGAGCTGACCGTAAAGCGCCTGGAACGCGACGGCGAGCAATGGAAGCTGAAGGCCGAGAACCCCGCCTATTCAGATATCGCCATCCACGCAGAGCTTGAAATGGTGATCTGGGGCGTCGTGACCAACGTGATCCATGCCGTATGATGCAACCTCTGCTCGCCCTGATCGACTGCAACAATTTCTACGTTTCGTGCGAGCGCGTGTTCCGGCCCGACCTGGTCGGCAAACCGGTGGCCGTACTCAGCAATAATGACGGCTGCATCGTCGCCCGCAGCCAGGAAGTGAAGGATTTAGGCATCAAGATGGGCGTGCCGGTGTTTCAGGTGCAAAACCTGATCAACCGGCACAAGATTCAATTGTTCTCTTCGAATTTCACGCTCTATTAAGTTATTTGGAATCAAAGTTATTGGTGCCATAATCTGGCGATTAGATTTAGTTCCGAGTGGAGTTGCACCTTCATGGCTAATCTCGTTTGGGAGCGTTACCCCTTTCTTTCTGAAAACCAGCACGGTAGATCATGGCTGGTTTTGCTTGGCAACTTGGGCCGTGCCGATGCAACGCTTGACGCCTATGCTCGCGCACTTTGTAATTACTTTAGCTTTTGCCTTGGATTGGGTGTAAAGCCCGAGACTGCCACACTGGAGCACGTTTCCCTCTATGTTCGACATTTGGGTGGCGATACTCAGAATGGAGAAACGTCTCACCGCCGCTCGAATGCCACAATGCAGCAGTATCTTACGGCAGTTCGTCTGTGGTACGACCATTTGGTTTACCAGGACATTAGGGAATCCAATCCAGTCCCGCGCGGAGCTTATCTTAGTGCTCCTGTCCGAAGTAGCGACCACCATCCTGGGTTCGCGCGCGGCTTGATTCGGCGACTTAAACTACTACCTGCGATTCCCTCCGAAGAGGATTGGAAAAAGCTCATCGGAACGGTTGCTCAGGAATCTCTTCGGAACCGACTGATGTTCGCGCTGGCTTATTACGGCGCCTTGCGGCGTGAAGAACTGGTCAATTTGCGTGTCACCGACTTCGATTTCGCTCATCGCCTCATTCGTATCCGCCCCGAAACCACAAAGAGCGGTACAGCAAGGGTGGTCTGTTATGCCGCTATAGCAGGAAATGCATTGAGTGAGTATTTGGTTTATCGTCACCGAATCGATCAGCATGCCGGATTAGTATTTATCTCCGAATCACACCGCAACGCAGGTCAGCCAATTTCTAAATGGACCTGGAGCAAAATTGTCGAAGGTTTGGCAAAACAGGCAGGGGTTGAGGGTTTCAGTACTCATACTTTGCGCCATCTGCGTTTGACTCACCTCGCACAGGCCGGTTGGAAACTGCATGAACTGAGTACCTATGCGGGGCACCGCAATCCGCAAACGACATTGATGTACCTTCATCTTTCCGGCACCGACCTATTAAGCCGGATGACAGAGGCTATCCGCTATGCCGATGCCAAAATCGACGCGGCTTTATTTGCGAAGATGGAGTAAATGTTCTATGGCTCAATTAGATTCTGCAAGCGCGTATAGTTGGCAATGGCCTATTGATTTGGCTCAGTATGATCGAAGTCCATGTCTCTCGAAAACTGAAGAATGTGCATTAGCAAGTTGGAGTAATACCAGGAGAGTTAGAGCTGCTGTGCCTAGACTTTATAGCCCACTACAGGATGTCGCTGCGTTGAGTTCGAAGCAAAGCCTGCTAAACGGGCACACCAAAGCTCAGACCGCCATTCTGCAAGAGATTCAGCGAACTCAGCAACCCTATTGGGCTTGGAGTCAAGAGGCGTGGATTGACTTAGTCTGCCGGCCATCAATCCATCCGAGCGCACGACTTTTCATCGCCGCGAATGCCTATCTCCTCTGCGATTTCCGCCTCGTCCATTGTATTGGTCCTCTATTTTATTTATCGGGTCTTGGGCGATTGATTTTCGGAAAAGAACTTTTCGAACACGAATGTGGGCGTTTACATCAGGCTTTGCAGAAAATTGGTTATAGCAAGATTAAGATGCAACAGAGTTTTCCATCCATCCTGGCAGCGGTGATGCTGGAGAACCGCAACCCCTACCTGGAAAGTTTCGATGACGAGCTCTTGGAGCGTACCCGTGAAAAATACAGTACCCAAGCTCGCAGTATCGGCAAGCTCTCCCACGGGTTGGCTGCGCTGGGAATCCTGCCCCATCCATTGCGGATGCGCAATTATGTCTCATGGAAGGAAAAAAGCAGCGGCGGTATTGCGCCGGAATGGGCCGATTATTGCCAGCGGTGGCGGGAAACATCGACCTTGCTACCTAAGACACGGGAGTCGAACTACAGCTTTACTTTGCGTATCGGCCTGTGGCTAGCCCAAAATCATCCGGAAATCACCCGTCCGGCGGAGTGGACAGTCGAAACCTGCGCTGATTTTCTCTCTGCCCTAAACCGGCTCAAGGTTGGCGAATGGCAACTGCATTCGTTCAACTATACAGGACGACGCAATCTGGGAACGCCGCTAAATGCTAATTCCAAACGCAGCGTACTGTATGCCATACGGCGTTTCTTCAGTGATATTCAGCACTGGGGGTGGGGGCAACTGAAGTTTAATCCCCACTATCATTTGGCAACGCCGAATTCAATCTTGAGGCTGTGCGGCCCCAATCCGCGGGCCATAGACGATAATTTTTGGCTGAAGATAGTGTGGGCCAGCCTTAATCTCGAACCAAGCGATAGGCTAGGTGAAATCTGGTATCCCTTTGAGATGTTACAAGCGATCAGTGTTATCTGGACTCATGCCGGGCTTCGCCAGAACGAAATTATCCGCCTTCGCGTCGGTTGTGCACGAGCGCAAAATGATCCCATCGTTGATGAAGCGACCGGCGCGACGATTACTGCCGGCACATTATGTTATTTGGATGTGCCGGCCGGTAAAACATTCACCGCCTTTACCAAGCCAGTAAGCGCGGTCGTCCGGCAGTTTATTCTTGAATGGGAGACTAAGCGCCCGGAACAAAGCCATCTCACTGATCCTAAGACCGGTGAGCGAGTACGATTTCTGTTTCAATACCGGGGCAAGACGATTGGGCATACTTTGGTCAATGAAACCATCATCCCCATGCTGTGCGCCAAGGCCGGAGTGCCGCTTGAGGACAGCGTAGGCAAAATCACCAGCCATAGGGGGCGTGCCTCGGCAGTCACCGCCTTGGCCAGTGTGCCGCAGGGAATGTCGCTTATTGAGTTGATGCGATGGTCAGGGCATCGCAGTCCGAAATCAACTTTGTACTATATTCGAACAAAACCTACGCAATTAGCAGGTGCTTTCGCCAAAGCCGATCAAATGTCCCACTTAATCGAAGTGCTTATCGATCACACAGCGGTCGTGAGCGGTGCGGCAGCCAAGGGAGAGCCTTACCGATATTACGACCTGGGCTCCTCGTATTGTGCCAATCCCTTCTGGAGTACCTGTCCCCACCGCATGGCCTGCGCTGGTTGTGACTTCAATATACCCAAGGATTCGGCCAAGGGTGAAGCACTGGCCGCCAAAGCGTTTTTACATCGCTATCTTGAGGAGGTGCCGTTAACACCCGACGAACAAAAGATCGTCCAGGGAGACCTGAAGAAGCTGGAAAGCATGCTGGACAAGTTAAAAAATGTTCCAACCCTGGATGGCAGAACGCCACAGCAAATTCATGGGAATGAAACTCCGTCATAAAAAACACAACAAATTTAGAACCAAAAGTCTACTTTTATGCCCAGCCCACATCATCCATTTTCTGCAATGCCGCCGCAACCCCTGATCGCCTTAGTGGACTGCAACTCATTTTATGTTAGTTGCGAGTGCGTATTTCGCCCGGATTTATGGGAGAAGCCGGTAGGCGTACTCAGCAATAACGATGGCTGCTTTATCGCTAGAAACAAGGCTTTAAAATCCCTCGGTGTCAAAATGGGCGTGCCGCTGTTTCAAGTGGCCGACTTGATTAAAAAACATGATGTCCATTTGTTTTCTTCAAACTTCGCGTTATATGCCGACATGTCATCCAGAGTGATGTCATTGCTAGAGACATTTTCACCGAGCACCGAAATTTATTCGATTGACGAGGCCTTCTTGGATTTGACCGGAATTTGTCAACAAGGCTCTATCGGTTATGGCCTCTCTATTAAACAATCGATTCAGAAAAATACCGGCATTCCGGTTTGCGTTGGCATGGGGCCGACTAAAACGTTGGCAAAACTGGCCAATTTTGCGGCTAAAAAATGGCCAAAGACCCACGGTGTTGTGGATTTGTCCTGCCCTCAACGGCGGGAGCGGTTAATGCGCCTTTTGCCTATCAATGAAGTCTGGGGTATCGGTTCAAGACTGAGCCAGCAGCTCTCGCAATTCGGCATTAACACCGTTTGGGCTTTGGCGCAGCAGCCCGTCCAACGAATGCAAGCGCAGTTCAGTGTCGTTTTGGCCAGAACGATCATGGAACTAAATGGCATCTCCTGCCTGGAGCTTGCTGAAATAGCGCCGGACAAACAAGAAATCATGTGTTCCCGAAGTTTTAAGCGGCCTTTGGATAATTTGATGGAATTATCCGAAGCTTTAGCCGAGTTCTGTAGTCGGGCGGCGGAAAAGCTCAGAACACAGGATTCGACGGCAGATCGTTTAACCGTGTTTATCAGAACTAACCCGTTTAATCCCCAAGAACCTCAATATCAACGTTCAGCAACTTTGAAATTGGCAATAGGCACGCAAGATACACGCAGGTTAATCAATGTTGCCAAGCAGTTATTGCAGGGTATTTACAAGGAGGGTTACCGTTACCAGAAATGTGGTATCCAATTAAGTGGCCTTTACCCCAATAGCATGCCTGGTCAAACGGATTTGTTTGCCAACCCAAAATCTTCAAAGGAGCGAGAGTTAATGGCCTGCTTCGACAAGATCAACCATCGGTTTCCAAAATCCGTTTCCATAGCCGCCACAGGACTAAACAAAAGCTGGCAGTTCCAGCCCGAACGCATGTCAAAACGCTATACAACCCATTGGAATGAGTTGGCGATTGTAAAATGCAGCTAGGTAATCATTACTCAGTGTTAGTAAAATAAGGTATCGGCATGCGCCACCGTCAGCGAGTCACACTTTATCTGATGTGTTTACAGGATTGGTAGTGAAAGGCAGGCAACGCCCCAAACCCGACAGTCGAATTTATTTTTGAAATGTTAACCTTCCGCGCGATGTCGTTGTTAGGCGAGGCACGCTTGTAAGCATTCTTAAGTAGTGGTCAGTCAAATGCTGCCGAGGTTCCTAAGCGCTGCACGTCAAGTTGGTTGTTGGAGAAAATATTGTCCTGCAACAAATGCGGATTGGAGTCTGGGCGGGCAAAGAATAGAAAAATACCGGTCGCAGATTCTGGGACGCCATGCGCTGGAAGGAAAAAATGATCGGTGATCACGTTGCCGGAGATGGTGCTGCTGGCCTCGGCGCGAATGATAATCCCCACCTGCAATAGATCGTTAACAGGCCCTTCGCCCCTGATCGTATTCCGGGTCACGGTGCAAGCGGCATTCTGCCCAATGCAGTTGATGCCAGCTAAACCATAACGGTCCACGAGATTGTTCGTGACGGCTACGTTGGCCACTCCCCCAAATCCGCTCTGGTCGGTTTGGACAAGGACCGCGAAGGTGCAGGCCGTGGCACTCATGATATTGGTGATGTGCGTGGCTTCTATGGACCCCGAGCTATTCTTGTAATAGATACCGGCATAAAAGGGGATACCGCCGCAAGTGGGAAAGATACCCGCTCCCGAGTCGGCGTCACTTCCATCGATCGTGAGGTTCGCTACCGTGACCCCGGTCGCCCCTTCGATGAGCAATATCGGCGCCACAGGAAAAATATTGCCTGGACGGACAGTATTTTGAACAACGACGGAGGGTCGGAGTACGGTGGATCCCGCGCCTGCCCCATTGATCGCCAGGTTGCTTGTCGTTACGACTACCTGTTCGTCATACGTCCCGGGGCAAATGAAGATTGTGTTTCCAGGCACCCCCGCGTTCACCGCCGCTTGAATGCTGCTGAACGCGGAAACGCTAGCATCGCAGTTGGTAGCCGTACCATTCCCGTCGTTATCGACCACCAGCGTACTCTCTGCATGAGCGGACCGCGGAGATACAGTAGCGCCCACCGCAACGAAAACACAGAGCAGAAAGATGGGCAAAAAGAGATATGGTTGCGATGGCAACAGGGATCGAGTAAACACAGTGACCTCCTATATGTAAAGGAAGCTTCAGAAAGGTGTATTGGCTACCACTGTATCTGTAAGCAATATCCGCCTGATAAGTCATTATAGGCGTCATGACATTATCGCTCCCATTTAATCTCAATTGTCAAGAACAAACAGGGAAAATTTCAAGACCAGATTTTCTACGCTGGATAATCAAGATTTTATGCATGATAACAAGGAATGGATAACATTAAATGCTCATATTTTCAGTCGATTGGACGCAATTTTTTCTTGATTAAAACTAGCCGTCCAGTTTTGGCCGTACCTTGCCATTCGAAATCAGGGATTTTCACTACTATTACAGCTATTACAGCCGCGAAGTTTTTCATTAATTGTGGCACCCGACAGGTCATCAAAATAGCTTGCTTTTTAATTCCACATAAATGCCGATATGTCGGCCAGAGTGATGTCGATTCTTGAAGAATTCGCGCCCAGCCTGGAAGTGTATTCGATCGACGAGGCTTTCCTCGACCTGACTGGCATTAGCCTCGATCCCATCGCTTATGGCCAGCGGATCAGAAAAGCGGTATTCCGCTCGACGGGAATACCGGTCTGTGTCGGCATGGGACCGACCAAAACTTTGGCGAAACTGGCCAATTTCACGGCCAAGCGCTGGAAGCAGACCGGCGGCGTACTGGATGTGTCGGACCCGGTGCGCCGGGAAAAACTGATGCGCATCGTGCCGGTCGGCGAGGTCTGGGGCATCGGTCCGCGCATCGCCTCCCGCCTGAATCAGCTTGGCATTATCACCGTATGGGACCTGGCCAGCCAGCCGGCGGACAGAATCCGGGATCAGTTCAATGTCACCGTCGCCCGCACGGTAATGGAATTGAATGGCATTCCCTGTCTGGAATTGGAAGAGATTGCGCCGGACAAAAAGCAGATCGTCTGTTCGCGAAGTTTCAGCCGGCGGTTGACCGAATACCGGGAACTGTCAGAGGCCATGGCCGAATTCTGCAGCCGTGCCGCCGAAAAGCTGCGCTATCAAAACTCGGTCGCAGGCCACATCAGCGTGTTCATCCGCACCAATCCGTTCAATCCGAACGAGCCGCAATACCAGCGGGCGGCTGCTGTAACTCTGCCTTCGGCGACGCAGGATACCCGCGTGATCGTCGGCACGGCGAACCGCCTGCTCAAGGAGCTGTTCAGGGAAGGCTACCGCTACCAGAAGTGCGGCGTGCAGTTGGATCGCATCAGGCCGGCATCAATGCCGGAGCAGACGGATTTGTTCGAGTTGACGGCGTTCAGCCAGACTGAGAGCGGAAAGCTCATGCAGGCCGTGGATCGGATCAATGGGCGATTTCCGAAAGGGATTGCAGTAGCCGCTACCGGATTTGACAAGGCCTGGCAGCCGAAGGCGGAGCGGATTTCGCGGCGCTATACAACGGACTGGGGGGCATTAATAATAGCAAAGTGCGTATGAAATGTAGACAGTTGATGACCCTAATCTGCCTCAGAGAGGTGCAACATTCAAAAAAGTTTAGTCTATTTGAAAAGCCATTTTATCGCTTTATATGCAATAACTGCAGGTGCAACTACAGGGACGGCAATGCCCATCGTAGCAAGAACTGCCGGTGAGACAGAAACAGCAGCAGCTACCATGGCCGCATGCGTAGTTGTGTCTGCAATGTCTTTTCCTACCTCTTTGGAATCAAATCCTTGTTTTGCATGCTTCCGCACCTTTAGTACTGAGCTTAATATCGGCGACAATAACAAATCCGTAACATCTTCTGCGGCATCAATCTGTCTGCTGCTGGGGTGTCCTGTAATGACCCACGTGCAGAAGTGTTCGCAATTATTAGCATGTAGGTCATATTCATTTTCCCCAAGTCTTGAATAAGCTCTTTCAACTGCGGCTGGTCCAGTGTATTTAGGAGTATCATAAACACGAAGACGAATCTCTTTTTCGGATGCAAAAGACTCAACTGACGTTAATTCTATTGGTCCCGCAGATAGGTCATTTGCAAGACCTGAGTAATGAATTACCAAACCGTCTCCAACATATATTCCGTGATGAGTGTAGCCTGTTCGCGAGGTAATAAGGTGGCTGCCGACTTCAAGAGTAGTCATATTTAGTTCCTTGTTTTATAAAATGTATATATCTTGGTAAATACATGTATAAGTTATAATAGCGCAGGGTTCCAGCTTGATCATGCAGTCGCCGAAGCGCTTGCAATCGTTCCCATTGGAAGCAGCCGCTTACAGCCTTTGAAGTATAGCAGGCTCCAAAACATCACGCCCAGCCATGCTCCGTGTCGCTCCTCACCTCAGCCGCTTAACCAAATTCGTCAGCCGCTTCTGCGACCTTTGCGTCCTGACCGCCATGCCCAAGGCCTTCGGCTGCGCGACGATAACGACCAATTTCTTCCCGCGCGTCACGCCGGTATAGATTAAATTCCGCTCCAGCAGCAGGTAATGCTGCATGGCCAGCGGAATCACCACGACCGGATATTCGGAGCCCTGGCTTTTATGGATGCTGGTCGCGTAGGCCAAACTGATCTCGTCCAGCTCGCTGAATTCGTATTCGACCACCCGGTCATCGAATTGGATATGCAAGAGGCTTTCCTCCACGTCGATCTTCTGCACGGTGCCGATATCGCCGTTGAAAACCTCCTTGTCGTAATTGTTGACGTTCTGGATCACCTTGTCGCCGGGGGCATAGGTGGAGCCGTACTTCGTGATTTTCGGTTCGCTCTCGCCGTTCAAGCGGGCCTGCAGCTCGATGTTCAGCGACCTTGCGCCCAGGCCTCCGCGGTTCATCGGCGTCAGCACCTGAATGTCGTTGACCGGATGAAACCCAAAGCGCTTCGGAATGCGCTCGGTGACGACGTGGATCAGTTTGGCGAAGACGTCTTCCGGCGTGTCGGCGTTGATGCAGTAAAAATCGGACTTGTCGCCGCCGTTCTCGGCTTGCGGGACCTGCCCCTGGTTGATCTTGTGGGCGTTGACGATGATCTTGGACGTCGCCGCCTGGCGGAAGATTTCTGTCAAGCGGACAGCGGGGATTTGGCCGGATTCGATGATGTCGGCCAGCACGGCGCCGGGACCGACCGACTGCAACTGGTCGACGTCGCCGACGATCAGCAGCGCCGCGCGGGATGGAACTGCCTTCAACAGCTGGTTCATCAACGCGACGTCCATCATCGAAGCCTCGTCTATCACCAGCACGTCGACGTCGAGCGGATTCTCGTCGTTGTGCTTGAACGCGAAGGCCTGCGGATCGAATTCCAGTAGCCGGTGCACGGTCTTGGCTTCCATGCCGGTCGATTCGGTCAAGCGCTTGGCCGCCCGGCCGGTCGGGGCGCAAAGCCCGATGTTGATGCGTTTCGCGCGGAGAACCTTGAGAATGCTGTTGACCAGCGTGGTCTTGCCGACGCCGGGGCCGCCGGTGATCACCGAGACCTTGCTGCGCAAGACACGATCGACCGCGGTTTTTTGCGATTCGGAAAGCGTCAGCCCGGTCTTTTCCTCCACCCAGGGGATCGCCTTGGCCGTGTCGATTTCCCCCCACGGCGAAGCGCCTTGGCGCAGTCGGAGCAGGTTCGACGCGCAGCCGGTTTCCGCGCGGTACAACGGCGTCAGAAACAGCGCCTCTTGCCCGTCGATGATTTCGGAAACCAGGTTTTCCTCGGCCAACTCCTCGCCGATCGCTTGCACGATCACGTTTTCCGGAATCTCCAAGAGCTGCACGGCCATCTCGACCAGCTTGTCCCGGAACGCGGCGCAATGCCCGTCGCCGGACCATTCCTGTAGCACATGCCGCACGCCGGCCTGCGCCCGGATCAGCGATTGCGGGCCGATGCCAAGCTTTTGCGCCAAGGTGTCGGCGGTCTTGAAGCCGATGCCGTGGATGTCCAACGCCAGGCGGTAGGGATTTTCCCGCACCTTGTCGATCGCCTCGTCGCCGTAGGTCTTGTAAATCCGGACCGAGCGCGACGTGCCGACGCCGTGCGATTGCAGGAATACCATGATGTCTCGGATCGCCTTCTGCTCCGCCCAGGCGGAGGTGACTTTCTGCCGCCGCTTTGGGCCGATGCCGTCCAGTTCCTGGAGGCGCTCCGGGGTTTGCTCGATCACGTCGAACACGTCGACGCCGAAGGCCTTCACTAATTTCTTCGCGAAATGCGGCCCGATGCCTTTCACCATGCCGGAGCCGAGATATTTCTCGATGCCTTCCAGGGTTGTCGGCGGAACGATCTTGAGCTCGTTGGCCTTGAATTGCAGGCCGTGCTGCCGGTCGTTGTTCCAGAAACCCAGGCAGTCGATAAATTCGCCGGCGGTAACGCTGGCAGCGGAACCGACGACCGTCACCAGATCGCGGTTGCCTTTGACTTTGACGCGCAAGACGCAGAAACCGGAGGCCTCGCTGTGGAAGGTGACGCGCTCGATGGAGCCGGAAATGTGTTCAAGCGGATCGCGGTTTTGAAGGTGGGCGGTGGTGTTAGGGGGCATGTGCGGCTTGGCAATCTAAGTCGCACGATTATAGTGCTTGCCAGGCAGGATGGAAGAGGTTTAGGGCGTTAACATTACTTATGCGCCGGGTGAACGCGAACAACAAATGCCAGTCAAATTATCCTCACAATACAAGCGAGGGAGTACTTATGAAGAACCAACACATGATGACCGTTGTTTTCGCTGCTTTGTTCGCGATATTAAGCCAAGCGGCCGCCGGCGAAAATGAGGTGAGCAAAAATAAAGTTCCGAAAGCTGTGCTTGAAGCCTTTGAAAAATCATACCCGAATGCCAAGGATGTGGAATTCGAAAAAGAAATGTTCGAAGGCAAAGATGCCTATGAGGTGGAATACAAAGACAACGGCAAGGAATACGAAGCCATGTATAACGCTGATGGTGTGCTGGTACAGAAAGAAGAGGAAATCGACGTTAGTGCGCTGCCCGAAGCGGTTACCAACGCCATCAAGAAAGAGCATCCCAAAGCCAAAATCGAGAAGGCTGAAAAGTTGATGAAACCCGACGGCACGCTCTCCGGCTATGAAGTAGATATCAAAACGGGAGAAGATAAATTCGAATTAGAAGTGGATGCTGCCGGTAAAATCTTGAAAACCGAGAAGGACTGAAGCATACCCGTTTGCAACACAGCCCCAATTGGTCATAAGCTCTTAACAAAAAATCGTCTGGTGTTTAGAATGTAAAGATTTATGAAGCCAGCCCAGGAAGGAAATGCGAGTTGTCCGTGTTGAACTGACCGAC
>Ga0207968_100505_pt1 | contig 14368 bp, 11 predicted proteins | sample LakWasMet21_HOW5_2_FD_183867 | JGI IMG/M metagenome (GOLD analysis project Ga0207968, IMG submission 183867) | Freshwater sediment methanotrophic microbial communities from Lake Washington under simulated oxygen tension - Sediment Metagenome... | ecosystem: Environmental > Aquatic > Freshwater >...
CGCGCAGACGACCTTCGAAAGCGGCTCGACGTTGATTAACAACGCCAGCAGCCGTGCCGCCACCCGGTATCAACCAACCGGCTGCATGCAAAGCCGGCTGCGAAGGGTTGATCTCGATCAGCGCAAGCTCCAGACGCAAAGCTGGTTGCCGGTGCTGGTTAGCAAGCTCTATGACCTGGAATCGTTGCTTGGGGTCGTGCTTGAATTCATTCACCACCTGATCGTGAAAATACTGCGCAAGTTCTTCGATGTCTTTTTGTACACCACCAAGCAAGCTGGCGGAACTCAATTGATGAAGCCAATCCATTTGCTGCATGTACTGAGTATTCACCGGCGCGACAACCAATTCTTGATACCCGGACTTCTCAAAACCGGGTTTGATCCAGACTTTTTGAAACGGCAAATCCGTCGGCCTGCTCTGAAGTTCCGGATGCTCAATAAAACCTGCATCCGCTGCCGGTTGCACGGCAACAGATTTAACGGCATTGGTTTCTTTCTGAACAGTAGAACACGCTGATAGCAACGCTATCACACTTATCAATAGGGCCACTTTAACGGGATGTCTTGTTATTGATTGACGGTTATTGTTCAATTGCTATCTCCTAATAAAGGGTTAAATTTACTATTTTGAATAATCTGATTAATAACTACTGTTCAATGTATACCTCCAAACGGCCTTCCCTGACCGCTTGAACCAATGCCTTATAGTCGAGTTCGTTTTGGTCGGCGTAGCTTTCAGAAAAATCCGCTATCGCACTATCGAAATCCTCTTTCTTACCTAAATAACCGGCAATTTTCGCGGCATCGCCGGAACGGGCATGAGCACTTGCAAGCACCCAACCGCAAAGCTCGGCGTAGTGATTCATCACGTTCGGAGTGAACAGTTCTACCAGCGGTTTTAACTTCATATCGCGCAGTTGCCGTATATAGAAGTGTTTGCCGATATTTGTCTCCGTCCAGCCGAGAAAGATGTCGCTAGACGACAACATTAGCCGTTGCCCCATCACCACGCGCTGCCCGTGGTTAGTGTAAGTGCTTTGTCCGGCATAAGGCTCCAGCACCGAAGCGTTTGCTTCCTTGACCTGCAAAAACAACACATCGTCCGCGCCGCCCATCATGAGCATGAGGCCGCAACGGGTGCCGACACTGCCGACCCCGACTACTTTCATGGCAAGATCCTTGTATTCGTAGCGGTCGAGCAATAGCCGCCTATCTTCAGGCAGTGTGGCACGGTAGGCCTCAAACGCCTCGCGCACACGTGCTTCCATGACTGCCTCCTCATCGCCCTGGGCATGAAAGATCAGCGGCGGATTGTCGCGTATGCGGTGGACGCCGCCCTCGAAGGTAACCATCTCGGGAAAATCCTCATCCATCACATCGCGGTCGTGAGCCTTGTCGATGCGCTTTTTGGCGCGAGCCTTGGCAGTTTCATCCTCGACCCCCTCGATCGCCGCTTCCACGTCGATACTGAAATACCACACTTCCAGCACCCCCATCTTGGCAAATTCCCTCATGCGCTCACGGTAGCTGCGCACACAAGTTTGCGCCGCCTCTCGTGCTTCCTTGGCGGTATAACCGTTGGAGCGTCCGGCCACCACAAAGCTTGCCGCAAGTCGTTTGATGTCCCACTCCCAAGGGGCGGGCAGAGTTTCATCAAAATCGTTAATTGCAAATATCTGCCGCCGTTCCGGCGTAGCGAAAGAACCGAAATTGACTAAATGGCAATCGCCGCAAGCTTGCACGCGGATGCCGGTGGACGGTAAGCCCGCGAGATCAGCCGCCATAATGGCCGCTCCTCCTCGGTAAAATGCGAACGGCGATTGCATCATCCGGCCATAACGTATCGGTAGCAGTTCGGGCACCCGGCCGCTGCTGGATTCGATCAGCAAATCGATAGGATCGCGGCGATTGGCTGGCGCATGCCAGTGCGCGTGGCTCGCTAACGGCACCGCAAGACGCATGGATTTACCATCCGCTTTGCGATCTGCCCGCGAGCGCCGATCTACGGTAATCGGCTCAGCAACTTCATTGACTTCGCTGTGTTTATGCCCTTTTTTTTGGGATGTTTCTTTTTTGGTCATGACAACTACTCCTTTTAATTATCGATAGAGAATTCCCTCTTCCTTTTTACTACATTTCCCATAGAAGAGAGTTATTTAACTTTTATAGGCTCCCTGAGATTAAGCGTTCTTTATGAGCCCTTCGACTCAGCTCTCGGCAACTACTCCATGCGTCGCCTACCAACATTAGGCGCATTAAGCGAAGCGCCTAATGTTGGTGCCCTACCTCCTGCATGCCCGATACAGAGGGGCAGGCTCTCCATGCAGTCGAGGATGAACGGTTAAACCTAGCAATCTGTCCTTCTTTAAAACTAAAACCATATTATCTATAAGATAGATATTATCTTTTACTCATTTCACAACAAAATTCCAAGTAATTGTTTAACCATGTCTTCCAGGGAAATCATGGTCAACGCCAGTGGCAACACGGGTAACAGTGTCACGATCGCAGTTTGCAGCACCGCAGTTTTGCCAAATGGAAACAAGCGCATCCCCTCGACGATTTCAAAGCTACCGGCCAAATCGTTCAGCGATTGAATATCACCACTGCCAACCAGTGGTTCATCCAGCGGTGGCGGATCACGCAGCCATTTGCGATCGAAGCCGCACACGTAACTGCTGGCCAATGCGCCATACTCTAGTAATCCTTGCCGTTTGCATTTTGACAGTTGCAAAGCAAACACACTCAGCGGGCCAAGCACCAGCAATAACATAAATACCACAGCAGCGGCAACTTCCGGCTTGAACGCAAGCAGCGTGGCGCCTTCATAGAAAATACGATTGGCAATCATACCGGCCAGCAAAACACCCTGAGCCAGAAGTATCGGCACAAAAGCCGCCACACTGCCCGCGAGAAAGCCCAGTCCGCCAGCCCGATCGGGATGGGTCGGCACCAGGTGCAGATCCAGTCGGGACACTTGCCACAGAAATCGCGCCCAGATAAAAATACGAAAATACCAGCGAAATAACATGAATTGGAACACCGGAATACTGACATAGGCATACCAATACCCGGCCGGAGAAAGCTGCTGTTGCCCATCCACCAAAGTCGAAAACCAAGTAGCCGTTTCAAGCGCCATCTGACTTGACCAGAGAACGTGTCCGCCAGTTAATACCATGACGATCATCAATACTTCGATAAGCACGGAATTGCGTAGCCGCGCTGCAGAACCAGCAATAGCTTGCAACTGCGGTAGAGCTTCGGGTGAAACGACCCCTCGCGACACAAATTGCTGAACAATCGGTTTGAGCCGCTGGTGAACCACAAGTTCCGCCACCAATAACAACGGCAAGGCCAGCAGAAAGCGGATATGCACGTCGATGTCATAAAGGAATGGCACTTTAATATCGCCACCTGCCGCCTCGCCGACAAACACCGAAAGCAACAGCATCGGCAGCCAGGTAAATGACGAAAACACCATGATTCGGCGTTTGACCAGACCAAGCGTATCGGTGCCCAGTTGAGCACGAATGAAAAGCTGGTAAAGCGGGCCACCCAGTACTAACGAAAAATCATCGGATGGCTTATTGTCAGGGGATTGATTCATAGTTGTTCCTGGGCTTCATTGCAAATTCCTACATTACCCACTCTAGCCGATTTTTTCACTGCTCGGCATCCGCCGCAGGCGCTTGTCGCCAGTTTTCTCTGGCAACGATTTTCGCCGTTTCCGGATCGGCTACATAATGCGGGGACATGATTTGCACGCCGTATTCGTTGAAGGCATCTTGGATATTCTGATGCAACTCCGAATACACTTTGGGCATGCTATCCGCCGTGCCGACATAGGCATTGAGTTCATAATTGACATAAAAATCATCCAGCGCGCGTTGCAGCACGAAGGGAGCGGGGTCGCGTTGCACTTGTTCGGTGCGTTCGGCGGCGAGTAACAATAGTCCATGCACTTGCCGCCAGGGGGCGTCGTAACCGATTGTGATACTGACTGGAAGAATCAATCGACCTTCACCGGCCGCAAAGCTGTAATTGGTGACTTGATTACTCATCAGCAGCGAGTTGGGAATGGTGATTTCCAAATTTTTCGGCGTGCGTATGCGCGTGACTAATAGCGACACGGCCAACACCTTACCGGTGGTATCGCCAATTTTAACGACATCACCCACCCGAAACCCACGCATATAAGTCAATATCACACCGGCCACCATATTGGCGACAACGGAAGTCGAGCCCAATGAGAACAACACACCGAGAAAAATAGACACGCCTTGAAAAGCCCGAGAGTTGGACCCTGGAATGTAGGGATAAGCAATGACTATGGCAAACACGATGATCAGAAAACGAGAAATCTTGTAAGTGGGTTTCGCCCACTCGGGATAGAACTCAACAAGTTGCAAATCGCCATTTTCTAACGCCGTAAAGAAGAAACGCATGACGCCTAAAAGATAGCGAACGATAAAGAACAGGATCAGCAGGAACATCAAATTGGGGATTTCGTTCCAAATTTCCGCACCAATCTGCTTGATCGGGTTGATGACATAGCTAAACAACCTTTCAGCGATAGTTCGTGTCCAGGGAAAGAAGCTGAGCATCAAACTGCAATACACATACAGGCCGCCAATCAGAATGAACAAGCGTAATAGCTTTAACGATGCGATCAGCGCACCCTCGATAATAAACTCGAAAATACGGATGCGAGTGGTGTCTAACCAGCGCCGCATTGCGGCATCCAGCCGATGCCGCAAATATTCAAAAAATCGATTTAGCCCGTAAATAAAGGCCGCCAGCAACACCGTGGCAATCAATGCTGATAGGGCTCCAATCAGCAGATTATGGACACTGTGTTCTTGCCGATACTTGATGATGGCGGCGCGGATTTTATCCGCTAGCCGGGTTGCCAATTCCGTCCGAGAAAGACCTTCGGCGACGGCATCGTAATCCAGCACCGACATGATAATGGTATCGCCCGCCATGACATCGGTGGTTATTTCATCACTGGTCAGGGTGATGTTGTCGGTGAGTAGAAAAGGATCTTCAGCTAACGATTGAATACGTTCGGCGATTCTGTCGGCGCGAATCTGCGCCGAAAAGCCCTTAAAACCGCGTATTTGAAACAACGTTTCACCATCGACAACAACGGCTGCTATAGTGCCGTCGCGTTTTACGATAACCTCCTCCGCGCAGGCCATATTTGCCAAAGTGATAAACACTAGTGCTAGCAAAAGCTGAATACTAACCTTCATTTTTACTCATCCTATTTGTTATATATTTTATCCTGCATCTTTGAGCTGAGTGGACGATGACTCTATTTAATAAACATAGGAGGGGCAGGCTGTTTCTGCCCACCTTGAAGTTTGTGTTGGTGGGCAAAACAGCCTGCCCACCCTACATCGTTTACACAGCACCCTGAACTTTTCAAACCCTATTTCTCAAAAGGAAACACCTTCTTCCAGTCTTTTTTCATATCCACCACTGTCCAGCCTTTTTGCCCGGCGTCATCAAGTGCTTTATCCAGATGGCCAATGGTTGAATCACGGTCATAAGCCACTTCGCGTTCAGCATCAGTATGATGGACGATAAGCTCAAACCTTGGACCGCTACCGGCTGCCGTCCATTGCAACATTTGCCAATCGCCGTCGGAGTTACCGAATGCGGCAATGGGTCTGCGGCCGATGAATTTTTGCATCGCGACCGGCTTGCCGTCTTTGTCGTCATTAAAGTCAATTTCCGGCAGGCGCAGCAGCACGGGTTTACCGTCACGAAGTTCGAATTTGGTTTTGATGCTGCTGCCAATAACTTGCTCGGGTGGAATGCCGTACACTTTTTCCATCCAGGTACGCATAAATTCAATGCCGCCACCGGACACAACATAAGTCTTGAAGCCATTCGCCCGCAAGTAATTAAGCAGTTCCAACATTGGCTGGTAAACCAGCTCGGTATAAGGCCGGTTATATTTCGGGTGCTTTGCTGTGCCCAGCCAGTCTTTAACGATTTTTTCAAATTCTTCGGTGGTCATGCCGGCGTGGGAGGCCATGATCAGCTCCACCAAGCCGTGCTCATCGCTCGCCATCACGCCCTTCATATCATCTGCAAGCACTGACTTAAAAGGCTCAGTATTTTGCCATTCTGGATGTTTAGGAGCTTCCGCTTTCACGCGGTCTAAGGCAAAAATTAGTTGGGGAATGGGTTGCTCGCTCCACAACGTGCCATCGTTATCAAACGTAGCAATGCGTTCAGCAGGCGGAACAAAATCGGGGCCATCTTTTTTGGTCACGCTGGATACAAACTGCACAATGGCAGTTTTGGTCGGGCCGCTATTCCAGGATGGTAACGGGTCCGAAGACGTGGCCAGAGCAAGTTCGGTAAATACTAAAAATACCAAACACAATAAGCTACGGCTCAGTAAAACACGGGATGAGTGAGTCATTTTTACCCCCTTACGAATAATAATTTTGTAGGAGCGGGCCTTGCCCGCGATAGTTCGAAAACTCGCAGGCAAGGCCTGCTCCTGCAATGGGCTCTGCCTATTTTGCTAGCGAATTGCTTTATCACTTCAATTCAAACGTCTTGAGCTGCTTCCGGGCCGTGCCGTTGTTACCGAGTTGGTAAACAGCCGCTCCCGCCGGTGAAAACGTGAACGTCTCAAACGGTTCAGCAAGCATGCCCTTCAAATAATCCGCTGGCGCAAGGCCAATAGTGACATGCGGATTAAAAGCTTTGCCAATTTGCTTGGGCACATACGACGCGATGTAGTCAATCGTCGGCTGATTGATGTCAGGATCTTCGAGTGTAGTGACAAACGCGGCTGCGGTTGCAGTTTTGACCGTAAAAGGGGCCACTGCAGTAATCAACTGTTTTTGCAGTTTGAGAAGATTGTTAGTTGGCTTGACGACAATACCCGCAACCCCAAGTTCCCCCATAGGTAGGTAATAGTATTTGGTTGCCTGTAACTTCCAGCTTGCCAGCTTTTGCTTGGTAAATACCTTATCGGCTTCAGCATAGGCTTTGTCGAGGTCCGCGGTACGAACGTAGCGCTGCAGGAGGGTAATGTGTGGACGGTGCGTCGCGTCCAGAGCAAAGCCTTTTGGGAAAACTTTGAGCAGGCGGGCATTGGCCGCCTCGGCGTATTGGAGCATCGTTGCGTCAGGTTCCAGCAAGATGTCGATGGCAGTAGTCGCGCTTTGCTCGATAGAACCTGATTGTTCTTGCGCGAGAGCATTTCCTGCCGCTGTAGCCAGAGTGCAAACCATTGCCACTTTAATCAACAGGTGCCTTAAATTATTGTTAGTCGATTGCATTATTGCTTCCTCTTTGGAAAAGATGAGCATAAATATGAGTAGTGCGCTGACCGATGCATTCAGTCCACCCTGTCTAAAAGCAAGGCGCGATGCGAGAGTGCCAATTCTTTGGGGAGACCGATCATGTACACCAAACCTATCGCAAGATCGCCTAAACCTAATGGCACGGCAATCAAGCCGAGATCGCCGAATAAGCCGGCGGGAACTAGCAGCAGTGCCGCAACGTAACGAAGCAGTGCTTCCCAATACACCAATGCAGCGCGTCTTCGTAAATCGTGTGTCGCCAAAATCAATACCGCACTGGTAAAGCCAAGAAAACCGGCAAGCAACCAACCCCATAAAGGCGCTGGAACATTGAGGCCGACCGCCAGGTATAACGGTGGAAATAGCAGAAACAGGGCCAGCCCGGCGTTATAAACGCCTGACCAATAAACAAAAGCTGTCATTTTGAATGGCATAGGTGCCTCCACGATTAACAGACTTGGGATAATATTGCTCATGCCCAAGTGCATTGAGTCTGATACAAAACCCAGTAGAACGGGCTTTCGCCTGCTCCAAGAAAAACACTACACGCAAAACAGCAACCGCCGAAAAATCGGCGGTTGCTGTTCTAGTAGATCAAATAGCGTTTACTTATTGGGTGGTGTTTGCAACTGTTCCATTACCTGATCAATGCTGAAACTTGCTGCTTTCTGGCGAGGTGGATACTCTTTAAAAGTCGCCAAGTACTTACCCACATATTGCTGTGCAGGTATAAATAGAAAAGCGTGATCAAGATACCAATCCCAATAAGAGTTGGAAGTAATGGTCGCTTTTTCGTAAGGATCAGTACGCAGATTGTAGAGCCAAGGAATGCGAGTTTTTACGAACGGTTCGCCCCAAACAGCCAACGTACCTGGATCACGTTGTTGAGCAAAAACCAATTTCCAGTTGTCGTAACGCAAACCCGTCAAATCACCATCATCGGAGAAATAAAAGAATTCCTGGCGAGGACTTTTAGCTTCTTGACCAGTCAAATATGGCAGTTGGTTATAACCATCTAAATGCACTTTGTATTTTTTTCCATTAGCAACGTAGCCCTTGAGTAGCTTATCTTTAACATCAGGAACACCCGCGGCTGCTAACAACGTTGGTGCCCAATCCAGATGCGAAATAATGTCATTGGATACGGTATTTGGTTTGATATGACCCGGCCAGCGAACCATAGCAGGCACACGATAAGCACCTTCCCAATTGGTGTTTTTCTCGCCACGGAAAGGCGACGTACCAGCATCTGGCCAAGAATTTTCATGCGGGCCATTGTCGGTGCTGTACATGACGATGGTGTTGTCAGCAATACCTAATTGGTCGATTTTATCCAGTACCGTACCGACGTTTTTGTCATGATCTATCATCGCATCATGATAAGGGCTTTGCCAACGTCCAGCCTGACCTACGCTTTCAGGTTTGGTATGAGTACGAAAGTGCATGTGGGTGAAATTGACCCAGGCAAACACCGGTTTACCGGCTTTGACTTGCTTCTCGATAAACTCAGCTGCACGACTGGCGGTATCATCATCGATAGTTTCCATGCGCTTTTTGGTTAGCGGGCCGGTGTCTTCAATTTTTTGGGTACCGTCAGCATTAGCAAAGCTGTGCAGCACGCCGCGTGGACCGAATTTTTTGCGAAAATCCGGGAAGTCCGCTTCTTTGGGATAATCCGGCAGTTCTGGTTCTTCTTCGGCGTTTAGATGGTAAAGATTGCCGTAGAACTCGTCGAAACCATGCGCAGTTGGCAGAAATTCATCTTTGTCGCCCAAGTGATTCTTACCGAATTGGCCGGTGGCATAGCCTTGGGCTTTCAGCAACTCAGCGATGGTCACATCTTCCTTTTTGAGTCCCAAATCGGCACCGGGTAGGCCCACTTTGCTCAAGCCGGTACGGAACACACTCTGGCCGGTGATGAACGCGGAACGCCCGGCGGTGCAGCTTTGCTCTGCATAATAGTCAGTAAAAAGAACACCTTCGTTGGCGACGCGGTCGATGTTGGGGGTTTTGTAGCCCATCACGCCTTTGGAATAAGCACTGACATTAGACTGGCCGATGTCGTCGCCCCAAATAATCACGATGTTGGGTTTTTTATCCTCGGCCTGAACCGAAGAAAGAACCCTGCATGCCAGCCCCAAAGCCAGCACCAGACGTTTATGTTTGAATATTGATTGCATAAATATTCCTTATTTATTGACGCGCCTAGGGTTGTTCTGTACCGGAAGTCCAAGCCGCTAGACGTTTGGTCAGCAATTCGCTCCAAGTATTAATCGCGTTTTCCGCGTCACCCCATTGCCATTGAAAGCCGGTTGTAAATGACCCACCGCCCAGACGTTTATCCACACCTTCAGCCAACACCTTGCCGGTCACTGAATCGGTAATTTTAACTTCGGCTTGCGCACCGCCAACAAACGGGAAAGTGCCGGTAGCCAGATATTTCAGGTTTGACAACAAATGGGCCTGCGGCACGATCATTGTTACGCTGCGCAATACCGGTGTAGCTGTTTCCGCATCTGTTAAAGCCGCATCAATCTTCAAGACGCCAGGACCAGGTTGATTGACGACCTGAAATTGCTTGCCGACTTGCTCTTGCAATTGTTGATTGAAATAGTTGACCAGGGTTTGTTGATCGGCCGCTGACACATTAGTTGAGTCGCCACCCCAAAAAGTTACCGGGGCAATAATGACTTGTTTGTAGCTGGTCCATTGTGCAGTTGGGTTGACGTAACGAAGACCGATTTGGTCTTTACCGCCCGGAGTCAGTCTGGTGGCGCAATCCCTACCTAATAATCCGCAGTTGACGCTAACTTGATCGAGCTTAACCTTTTCAGTGGTTGTACAGGCTGTTATCGACAGTAAGCCCAAAGCTATCAATGGATAGACGACACATGCGGCTGGACGAGTTGACTTAGAAAGTATGTTGTTCATAACTGACTCCTTGATGCTGTTATTGATTTATTAGTGATTATGTTTAAAAGCAGATAGTAAAAATTTCCTTACATTTGAACGGCTATTTATTAGTAACCCTTACCTGCAGACCATGTCAAACAAATTTTCAGTCTAAAAAACTTGATGTGATCAGCAATTTTAGGAATTTAATTATCTCGAGTGTAAATATTGCCAAACAGGTTGTTTTGGTATCAGAATGCCGACAGTTCGGCAAAGCTGGATCAATGCCAGCCGAAAAATCGCAGTACTGGTTTTATCTTAACCTCGTAAATCGCTGATAACCTCTCCTCAACGGCTGATTGAGAGCGGTTTGTTTAAAAGTACAGTGTCAAGTAACTAGAGTATTAACTTAGGAGATTAAATGTTCGTTTTAAACCGTTTTAATTTATTCATTACCGGCTTGAGTTTTGTGCTTATTCTGAACGGCTGTTCTTTCTCGGATAGCTCGGGATCCATCTCTGATAGTATCGGCAGCGTTTCCGATTCATCATCTTCGATCTCCGGCGGCAGCACCAAGTACGAATCGGATGTAGAGGATTATACCTATGCGTATCTCAAATCAACATCCGGTACTACCGACTACGCTGACTTCCAGAAAGGCTTGAGCGATATTGCTAAAAAGCGCGGCATTAGCGATTGGGAGTCTGATGAACATACTTATGAAGGTATGGGTAAAGCACTTAAGAAAGCGGGTATCGAAGGCGTAGGTTACGAAACCTATAAAAAGAACTTCGCCAATTCTGATACCACAAAAATGAAACAGATCCAGCACGGTTACGATAGCAAGGATTAAGTAAGTTTGAAGCGTTTATGGACGCTACTGGCGGTGTTGTTATGCAACACCGCCAATGCCGACACCTTTCAATACTTATATATAGAAGCCAACGAAGGCAGCTCCAGCGGCGGACATGTCGCCGTGCAGTTTGGCGATGAAGTATTTCATTATCAGTTTAAAGACGGCCTGATCCGTTTATTCAAACAGGACGCCGAGGGCTTCCGCTTCGATTACCGCGTCTTGCAAAACCGCACGCTGCATGTCGCTGATGTTGAGGTATCGGCCGCCACTTTCAGTTTACTGCAAGACCATTTCAAACTGATTTTTTGGCAGCAAGACCGGCAATTCAAACAATTACAAGCGGCAGAAAAAGATCGTCAATTACTGGAGTGGTTGTTGCGTTCCCATACTGCCCTGCTCTCATCTCGGCAAATATCAGGTTATATCCCTCACCCTAGCCCTTTCCCTGAGGGAGAAGGGATTTTTAAGCTACCTGGCGCAGGTCTGTTTTTTAACGATAGCGATTTTGCCCCCGTTGCAGGCCAGCTTACCGAGCCACATGGCGGCTGTCAGACTGACGCATCCGCTAAAACATTATTGACAACTCTACGTACTCAACTTGCATTGCAGCATGGCAACGGCTTTCTGCAACGGCGTAAGGTCGAATTGACCACTGCCATCCAGCACTTGTCCGCCGTAACAAACGGCACCAATGATTACCGATTTTCCGAACGATATACCGATCTATTAAACGGGCTTTTAGCACTACGGGTTATTGAGGAAACGCGCCCGTTGACTAGCGACACCTGTCATACGCTTACGGGACCGGAAGGCCATCTCGATCCACAAAAAACTGAACGATTAAATAAATTACAGCAACAATTAATGCAGAGTGCTCAAAATTTGGCCGTGTCAAAACGTCCGGATTGGGGTTATGCGTTATTAGTCACCATGAGCCGTTTGGTTGCACTCCAACAAACCCTACAGTCAGGCCAGTGGGTCTTTGTCGACGATTTTAGTGCTGAAAGCACGGTAATTGAGGCTGAAGATATGATGCGGTTTGCCGATGATTTGAGTGTGCAGCGCCAAAAGGCTGAAACCGTCTGGCGGCAACAATGGCAGGTATTGGGCAACACAGAACTCGACGAGCAACATTACAGCCAACTGGAAGTGTCAGCCAATCGTTACCACGAATGGTTAGTCAGCAATAATCGACAAACGCTACGCTACCACGGAGAACAAGCGCTGCCGGTTAAAGCTATAAACCTACCGGTCATTGCCCTGCCCGAGTTCTCGTCGCAACAACTGCAACAGGCATTAGACCAACAAGTTTCGGATGCTCAACAACTAACCCAGCAACTTGAACAACACTATGCCTATCACCTGCTGACGCGCAATTGCGTAACAGAAATTTTTCACACTATTAACCAAGCCTTAGGTGCCGAAACGCAGCAACGGCTAGGCGGTGTTATTGATGAGCATCTGAACATCGTGCCGTTTACTGCGTTTGCAATGGTTAAGGCCAGCTATCCGGTTAAGCACATCACCGTGCTGCCATCGCACCGGCAACAACAACTGGCAAAACAGTATGAACAAGAATTCCCGCCGCTGGTGTATGCCCGCGAATCCAACGTTGTCAGTGCCAGTCTCTATGATTACAACCCCGATGATGCCTGGTTCGTGTTTTTTACCGATGATGCCTTATTGCTCCGGCCAGTTTTTGGCGCCATTAACAGCGTTGCCGGGGTTGGGCAGAGCCTGTTTGGTCTAGTTAAATCACCGTTCGATGATGGTCAGTTATTAGCAACCGGCATTCGCGGTCTACTGATGAGCTTACCGGAACTAGCGTTTATCAATATGCGCAAAGGCAGTTATAAATTTCTATCGCCCGATTCTGCGTCACAAGAGAATTTGCCGGGACAATAATTTCTTTTTACATAGTCGAACCCTACAGACTCAGCCCGCGTCATAAAAAATGACTGGTTTTATTCCGCAGTAAAATAGTCATTTTTTATATTTCGAGGCATAATAAATGCTGAGTTCACCAAATTGTCTAGGCAGTCAATGCCTGTGCCGCGAGACTATTCAAATAGATCGTACTTTGATACACCCGTATCAGGGTAGGTCGCAAAATGGTTGATAGATAAGCTGACTGAGAGGCTAACCAAATCCCCTTGGAACTTATTTTCACGAACCGAAATTTATTTTTTGCCTGCCTTGCGGGCGTTCATAACACTGATATTAGTTTTTGTAGCATCAGTCCCTGCAACACAATTTATTCACTATGTCCAAACCCACCGTTTCACGAATGACCTGTGCCCGTATTCCCACTAAATACGGCGATTTTCAACTCTGTTACTACACCAATACTCTTGATAAAAAAGAACATCTGGCTTTTTACATGGGCGACGTGTCCGAGGCAGATGATGTATTGGTACGCATCCACTCCGAATGTTTTACCGGCGATGTGCTGGGTTCCAGGCGCTGCGACTGCGGCGAGCAACTGGATCGCTCCTTGCAAATGATTGCCAACCAAGGCGCAGGCGTGTTGGTCTATCTGCGCCAAGAAGGCCGAGGCATTGGTTTATTGCAAAAACTGCGAGCTTACAATTTGCAAGACCAAGGCCACGACACTGTGGATGCCAACCTGCTGTTGGGGCATGGCGCGGACGAACGAAGCTATTCTTTAGCAGCGCGTATTTTGGAAGATCTAGGCGTCAAATCCGTATTGCTGATGACCAATAATCCGTTAAAAATTAGCGCGCTGGAAGCTGAAGGCATTAAGGTCAATAAGCGCGTACCGCTGGAAGCTCCGGTCAATTCTGACAACGAAAGCTACTTGCTCACTAAAGTCCAACGCATGGACCACCTGTTGCAATTTGCGCCACCGTCTAAGCCAATCAAACAGCGCGCTTTATGACGGTTAACCAGCAAATTGAACACTGGTTGACTGCCCACAAACATGCTAAGACGTCGAAAAATCGCCCGTTCGTCACGCTAAGTTATGCCCAAAGCTGGGATGGCAGCATCACTACGCGTGCGGGCGAATCGTTGGCATTAAGCGGCAGCGAAGCGACCCGGCTCACCCATCAACTGCGTAGCCTGCATGACGGTATTCTGGTAGGCATCGGCACCGTGCTGACCGATGACCCGCAACTCACCGTGCGCGAGTGGCCAGGGGCCAACCCCCAACCCATCGTACTGGACAGCCGCTTGCGCATGCCGCCAACCGCACGTCTTTGCCAGCATCCAGATCAAAACTGCTGGGTATTGACGAGCTTAACTGATGATAGTGAGTTCGGCAGTC
>Ga0207968_100507_pt1 | contig 14321 bp, 13 predicted proteins | sample LakWasMet21_HOW5_2_FD_183867 | JGI IMG/M metagenome (GOLD analysis project Ga0207968, IMG submission 183867) | Freshwater sediment methanotrophic microbial communities from Lake Washington under simulated oxygen tension - Sediment Metagenome... | ecosystem: Environmental > Aquatic > Freshwater >...
CAGAGCGGCCGCCACGCGATACGACAAATTGAAGCGCAATTTTGAAAGCGTCATCGCCTTGGCCTGCGCTTTCATTTGGCTGCCCATGTAAAATGGCAACAGCCCCTAATCCCCCGGCCTGTATTTTCTGATTTAACAATACTTGTACGATAGCTTCACGTGCCTTCGTTTTTTTACTTTTGCGGCTTGCCTTTTGCCCTTTTATGACCAGGGCTACTCTTGCAATATCACGCTCTCTCTTCAAATCATCAATAAACTGCTGCCCCTTTTCTTCCAGGTATCGGGCATAAGACCGCCATTCTTCAATATTCCAATTTTCTTGATTATTAAAATCTATGCCTCTTATGTATTCTGGAGCCAGGGTTATCAATAAGCCAGGTCTAGGCGGCCATGCGCGGAAACGATCCACAATTTACACTCCATCAAAGCGCAATCATCACGAAAGGATTAACCGGAAAGCGGGTGATGAATCCGCCTTGTCAGCCCGTCGGCCTATCCGGTTAAAAGGGTTAAACCGCCTTGCCAGCTAGTTCCTTGTCCAGCGTCAGCAATGCCAGCCTATGCGCTTTAGCGGTCGCGGCAATGATCGCGTCGGGCAGCTTTAAGCGGTGTTGTCGTCTGATTTGAATAGTTAAATCCTCGACCATTGGCGTCAGGCTTAAATGCGTCATTCGCTCCAGCAGGTTATGAATGGCGCGTTCTTCCTCTGGCGTAATACCGGGAAAGCCCAGTAATTCCATTCGGGTTACAGCGCTGTACCCGCAATCGGTTATGTTGATGCCCTTGAGCGCATTGACTGCCGGCTCCCGCCCTTTCAGCAAACCGATGATGATGTTGGTATCCGGCAAATACTTAATCCCACTCATCGCGCATCGCCTTCTGAATTTCGAGCGGATCGCCTCGGAACGATGGGGAGTTGACCAATACGCCGGCAAAGTCGGTGATCGGTATATCCTTCCCGCGCGCGGCATTGGCGTGCTCAACCAAGGCATTTTTAATCACTTGTTCCGCCCGAAGGTGCTCTTGCTCCGCCAGCGCGTTTAACAGTTTTGCGGTTTCGTCGTCTAACTCTAAAGTCATCATGCTTTTTTCCTGTTATTGATGGGGATGATTTCGCCAGATTCTTTCATCCCGCCAGCCGCCAGCATTGCGCCGGTGGCCCGCTCGACCGACTCCCGGACCGGATCGAGGTCTAGCCGGGCATAAATGGCCGTGGTCGATGGCGACTTATGGTTAAGACTCTTGCCGACAATCGCCAGGGATGCGCCGGTCTTGGCCTGCCAACTGCCCAAGGTGCGGCGTAGGTCGTGAATGCGTAGGTCATCGATGCCTGCACGATCCAGAACCCGCGCCCATGCTTTCTTCGGTTCGACGATATGGCCGGATGCGCCAGCGCCGGGGAACACCCAGATAGCATGGCACCCTTGCCGATTGCGTAAAATCTCGACAGCTTCGGGGGATAGGGTGACGGTCTGCGGTTCGCCGTTCTTGGTGGTCGGAATGCGCCACTCGGCCCGGTGAAAATTGATCTGTGACCATTGCATCTCCTGCACGTTCGACCGCCGCGCGCCGGTCAGCAGCGCGATCAAAAAGTAATCGCGGAAGGTGTCGCTCGGTTCTTCGGCCAATGCTTTGAAAAACGCGGGCAGCTCATCCGATTGCAGAAAACGATCGCGCTTGGTTTCGGGAAACTTCTTTATCCCGTGCGCCGGGTTCGCGCCTTTGAACAGCTTGCGCTCGGCGGCATAGCCGAACAGACTCGACGCCATCGCAATGACGCGGTTCGCCGTGGTCGGGTGCTCCTTGCCGATCGCTGCATGTAACTTGCCGAAGTCGGTATCCTTGAACTGCGACAGCTGGCGCTTTCCCCATTTCTCCAGATACAAGCCGAAGTCGTAACGGTAGCTGCGCTTGGTCTTCTCGGAGAGAAACGCGCCGCGCTTATTGCGCCGATGTTTCAGAAATTCGTCGAACAGTTCTTGCAGGGTGGTTTCGGTCTTTAAAGCCCTGACGTCGGCGTTGGGGTTGATGCCCTGCACCAGCAGCCCGTTCAGCCTGACCGACTCATTTCGGGCCTGCTCGGGGGTCATGTCGGGGTATCTTCCCAAAGTTACGCGTTCAGGGCTGCCGTTTTTAACCCGTCGGAAAAGGGAGAAGGTCTTTGCTCCGTTGCTGGTGACGCGTAACTGTAGACCATTTGTTTTCAGGTCGTGGTAGGTGTCGCGCTTGCCTGCTTCCGGCAATGGCAAGGCATCGATGACCGCCTTGGTGAAATTGATTTTCTTCTCTGCCATATCGCCGCCTTCCGGGGTTACAAAATGATTCTGGGGTTACGCCGGGGTTACACTGTAAGGCAAATTCGGGTAAGTTTCGTGTAACCCCGTTAAGGCTATGATAGGCTTAAGCTACTGTTTTGTAAAGCTTCATTAAGGTTAAGCAATCAGCAGAAAATAGCGGACTTTCAAATTTGTAATCAGCCGGTCGCGGGTTCGAGTCCCATCGCCAGCTCCATAGAATCAAGGGTTTAGGTAGAAATGCCTAAACCCTTTTTTTTCGGTGCTATGCTGGTGCACGGTCTCGATTAAACCAAAGCCCATCGAATACCGGACAATGTAGCCGCAAGTGCTGCCGGTCGCACGATGGACTGCGCTACAAGGCTCTGAATCGTCCCTGATGGCCTTGCTGATAACCGGGCCCAATCAGGGCAGAAAATCGCCTGCATGAGTAGCTACCGTTTAGCCTGCTGCTCTTTGATGGATTGGTTAAGGTTTTTGTACGGCTGAGCACCTGTTAAAAGCGTCGATCCGTTGCCGGTATCCGCTGGCTTGTAATTCGCCGGGACTTTCATCACGTGCCCCCAAAAATCTTGGCGTTCATCGAGGCAACCACGTTGCTTACATGGTCGTCGGAAAGGTGCGCGTAACGCTTCACCATTTGCAAGGTCTTATGTCCCAGAATCTCGGCGATTTCGGCCAGGCTCGCTCCGTTCATCGCCAGATAAGACGCGGTGCAATGTCTCGTCATGCCAATGAAAATCGTTGACTTCCGCTGCTTTCAGCGCGGTTTCAAAGGGCTTGCGTAGATCGATTGGCTTGTTCTTGTGCGTCTTGCCGGGGAATAGCAGGTCGGTATCCAGCCCGCCGAACCTTGGCGTGATCGCGTAACAGTTCCAGCGCATGACCGGACAACGGCACGCGCCGCCGTTCGCCGTTCTTGGTTTCGTGCAGGATGATGAAACCGTCTTTCAGGTTCACGTCCGGCCATTTCAGCCCCATCAATTCGCCTTGCCGCATTCCTGTTGATAGCGCCAGGATCACGCAAGGGTAAAGCCAAGGGTTTGATGATTCCCTGCAAGCGGCTAAAAACCGTTCCCGTTCGGCGTCGTCCAGGAAGCGCGGAAGCTTGGGGCCTTTTAACTTTCTTTACTGGGTTGCTTTCCAGCCACTCCCATTGAGAAACCGCGATATTGAAGGCATGGGAAAGGTTTTTGAGATACTTAATCAACAGTTGCCGGGGCGTTGTTCAAGTCGGCCTTGATTTCGTTGATTTTGGCCGCGTTAATGTCTGCAAGTGAAAAGGTTCCCAGCTTGCCTCCTCACCAACCAAGTTTTGATCTGCGTTCTTTCTGCTCTTTTTCGTTATAGGCAGGCAGAATTTCTTTGTAATACCGCGCCAGCAAATCATCAAAAGTATGCTTTTTCACCTCGGCGGTTTTGAAGTGTCGGTTTTCCCGGATTGCCGACTCTGTAGCCGTCGCTCATGTCTTGGCATCGGTCAGGCGTTGGAAGGTTACAGATTGTACCGGGTAGCCTTTCAGCCGGACTTTAACCCGGTAGGTATTTCGCCATTATCGGCGGTACGTTTTTCGATGGTCGCCATATGAACCCCTTGGGGGGTAATGGCGGTATAATTGCCGTCAGCCACCACATAACCCGATCTGTTAGGTGGTGGTCAGGGCTTGCCGGTGCTGGTGACACTGTCAAGTCCGCTCTTCAATTCCTCATGCGGGTTGCCCGCAAAAGTCAAGAAAAAATTACAACACTTCGCAACAATTAGCCAGCGCCGCAGAAAGTATGCGCCGTTCTTTTCGTTGAAGCCCGCTATTTATCTTAGTCTCAATCAATGTTGCGCAGTCGTGGGACACTCAAGGGGCACTTATCGGAAAAACGGGGTGAATCGACGACTTTTTTAGCCAAGCTGGAGGCGCAAACGGTGCGGGTTTTGGCGTGTGCCAGAAGGGGAAAAATGATCCGGGTTTTGTGGTAGCGTGTTGCGGGTAAATGTCCCGCCAGTGTCCCGTAGGCAATAAAAAAGGGCTCGGTCTATGACCTAAGCCCTTGGATTTGATGGTGGGTCGTGCGCGATTCGAACGCGCGACAACCGCATTAAAAGTGCGATGCTCTACCGACTGAGCTAACGACCCAACAAAGAAATACAATTATAATTTGCATTTTGCCTGTTGGCAATATTTTTTATCGTTGGCGGATAAACAAGATGATTTTTTAGGGTTGATCTCGTAAAAGTCATTACTAAAAAAGTAACAAATACATTTCTGTGAAAAGGGTTTATGAGCCGCTTGTCGTCGACAAGGCCTGCGCCGGTTCGGTGAACTGAAGCGCCAGCGATTTGGCGACGGCTGCGTGGGTTAGGCGACCTTGATGGGTAGTCAGGCCGAGGAGCAGGGCGTTGTTGCGGCGGAGCGCGTCCAGGCCTTCGTTGGCGAGGTTCAGCACATAGGGCAGGGTGGCGTTGTTCAGGGCCAGCGTGCTGGTGCGCGGGACCGCGCCGGGCATGTTGGCGACGCAATAATGCACGATGCCGTCGACGGTGTAGATCGGTTCGCTGTGGGTGGTCGGGCGCGCGGTTTCGACGCAGCCGCCCTGGTCGATCGAGACATCGACGATCACCGCGCCCGGGCGCATTTGCTTCAGCATGTCGGCCCGGATCAGCCAGGGGGCCTTCGCGCCCGGAATCAACACCGCGCCGATCACCAGGTCGGCTTCGTAGACCGCTTCCTCGATCGTATAGGCGTTGCTGATGCGGGTTTGCAGTTGCCCCCGGTAGATGTCGTCCAGCGTTTTCAGGCGTTCATAGCTCACGTCGAGCACGGTGACCGCGGCGCCGAATCCGACCGCGACCCGCGCCGCATTGGAACCGGCGATGCCGGCGCCGAGAATCACCACGCTGGCGGGCGGGACGCCCGGGATGCCGGACATCAAAATGCCGCGGCCGCCGTGGTTTTTTTGCAGGTAGGTCGCGCCGGCCTGGACCGCCATGCGCCCTGCGACCTCGCTCATCGGCGTCAACAAGGGCAGCTTGCCGTCGGGCATTTGTACCGTTTCATAGGCGATGCTGGTGCTGCCGCTCGTTAACAGGACGTCGGTCAGGGTACGGTTCGAGGCCAAATGCAGGTAAGTGAAGAGAATCGTATCCTTGCTCAGATAACGGTATTCCGCCTCGATCGGTTCCTTGACCTTGATGACCAAGTCCGCGGTCCAGGCTTCTTCCGCGTGCATCACGATTTCCGCGCCGGCGGACAGATATTCGAGGTCGGTGAACGAACTGCCGATGCCGGCTCCGCTCTGCACCTTGACGCGATGGCCCTGCCGGGTCAGGGCGCTGACCGCGCCGGGCGTCAGGCCCGCTCTGAACTCGTTGTCTTTTATTTCTTTGGGCAGTCCGATCAGCATATTTGAAATCCGTGATGAAGGTTAATTTTAAAAATAGCATGATTACGCGAAGCGAACAATTGAATCCGCTAGGATCTCTCTGAGGGTGACTGCAAGGCAGGGTTTGTTTAATGAACTTTTCGAATTGCCGTCAGGACGAATCCTGCAGGATGTCATCAACATTGTTGTTATCTCGCCGTATAATGACAATGCATCATCCGGCTAAAGGTTTTATGCTTGAGTATTATGAAACTCTAATATAAACTCGATGCCAATCCCCTGTGCCGATCAGGGTTTTAATAATAACAAGGTTTGAGGAGGAGTTATGCCCAAGAGCACCCATTACAGCCGCCGCCGCTTTTTGACGCAATCGAGTCTGGGCTTGCTGGCGTTTGCCGGCATGCCGACGATGCTTCGCGCGATGGGCGGCATGCAGCCGATGCCGACGCTCGCGCCGAACAAGGCGTCGCCGAATTTCAAGCCGGATGTCGAATTCGAGCTGAACTGTCGTTCCGCCTCGGTACCGATTCTGCCGGGCCAACCGACCCTGGTGCAGCAATACACGGGCCATCTGCTCAAGGGGCCGGGCGAGGCGCTGGTCGAGATTCCGAACTCATACCTGGGGCCCTTGATTCACTTGCAGAAAGGTCAGAAGGTCCGCGTTCATTTGCACAATAAACTGGCCGAGCCGACCATCACGCATTGGCACGGTCTGCATGTGCCGGCCGAAATGGACGGTCATCCGCGCTACACGATAGCGCCCGGTCAAACCTTCGTTTACGAATTTGAAGTGCTGAACCGGGCCAGCATGAACATCTACCATCCGCACCCGCATGAAATCACCGCGAAGCAGGTTTATCACGGCTTGGCCGGCGCACTGTTCGTGCATGACGCGGAGGAGGCGGCGCTTGGCTTGCCCTCCGGTGACTATGAAATCCCGATCGTGATCCAGGACCGCCGCTTCGACGACCAGAATCAACTGGTTTATATGGCCGGCATGCATGGCATGCACGATCGGATGATGGGCTATTACGGCGACCGGATTCTGGTCAACGGACGTCCCGATTTTACGATCGACGTGGATAGCCGCGCTTACCGGCTGCGCTTTTTGAACGGTTCGACCGCGCGGATCTACAAACTCGGCTGGGACGATGGCACGCCGATCACCGTGCTCGGGGTCGACGGCGGCTTGCTGGAGGCGCCGGAACACAAGCCTTATGTGATGCTGGCGCCGGGCGAGCGCCTGGATGTCTGGGTCGACTTTACTGGCCGCGCGGTCGGCTCGCAGTTGGTGATGCGCAGTCTGCCGTATTCCGGGGTGCTGCCGAAAATGGCCGAGCGGATGCAGGGCGGCATGGGCGGCGGCCACCAGATGGGGATGATGGGCGGCATGATGCACGGGTCGACTTTGCCGGTCGGCAGCGATTATCCGATCTTTACGGCGCGGGTCAAACGCAAGGTCAGCGACAGCCCGACGTTGCCGAAACAATTGTCGAAGATCAATTGGTATAAAGTCGAAGATACCGCGAATGCGAATAAGCCGGTGCCGATCGGCATTTCGGAAGGCCACATGGCGATGCTGCTGAACGGTCGGCCGTATGCGTTCGACGACGTGCAGCCGAACGAACGTATCCGCCTGAACACGGTGCAATTGATGGAGATATTTCATGCGCATGGCGAAGGCGGCGGGCACGGTGGTAAAGCCTCCGGCGAAAACAAGGAGCATCAGGGTTCAGAGCAAAAGGGCGCCATGCGGCACGGCGGCATGGGTATGATGGGAGGAGGCATGGGCGGTATGGGCGGTATGGGCGGTATGGGCGGTATGGGCGGCGGCGAGGAAGGCGGCGGCATGATGGCCCATGGCCGCGGCGGCATGGGGATGATGGGCGGCATGCACGGCGGCGGCGAGGAAGGCGGCATGATGGGGGGCATGCACGGCGGCGGCGAGCAGGGTGGCATGGGCATGGGAGGCGATATGGGTGGCATGGGCATGATGATGAGCATGGCGCACCCGATCCATCTGCACGGGCAGTCGTTCCAGATCGTCAGCCGCAGCATGGCCGCCGGCAACGAGGCGGACTACGAAAGCGTGCGCCACGGCTTCATCGAAAGCGGTTTAAAGGATACGGTCCTGGTGATGCCGGGCGAAACGGTTCGTATCATCAAGCCATTCCAGGATTTCAAGGGCCTGTTCATGTATCACTGCCACAATCTCGAACACGAGGACATGGGCATGATGCGCGATTTTCTGGTCGAATAATCCGGTTTCAGGGGGGGGCCGTGTCATTTTCGGTCCCGCCATTCCTAACGCGCCATCGCCGCGATGGCGCGTTAGGGGGTGTTTCCCCGAAACATGAAATACACCGCACCGACCAGACAGAGCCCGGCCCAGAGATAATCCAGTTTCAACGGTTCCTTCATATACAGCAGCGAAAACGGCACGAAGACGGACAAGGTCACGACTTCCTGAATGATTTTGAGCTGGCCTACCGACAACTGCGTGTAGCCGATCCGGTTAGCCGGCACTTGCAGCAGGTATTCGAACAGCGCGATCCCCCAGCTCAGCAGCGCGGCGATGATCCAGGGCTTGTTGCCGAGATTCTTCAGGTGCGCGTACCAGGCGAAGGTCATGAAAACATTACTGCACAGGAGCAGGCTGACGGTCAATACAATCGGAGTCGACATTGCGGGAAAAAGATGAGTGGAATCTCGACTATTTTACCAGAAGCCGAAATCCGCAAAAAAATCCCACACCCGTCCGAGGGTGAGACAAATTGCCGCAGAAGCCGCGCTATTGCGGTTGCATCCCTTTTTTTTGTTACACTATGGTTTCCAATAATAATTCAGAAGGACATACCGTGGGTAAACTTCAAACTCAGATCATTTCATTCGTGACCGTGGTGCTTGTTGGTTTAACGATTGTTTCCTTGGCCAATGCGACCACGCCGGAAGAGAAAAAGGCGGAGAGCGCCGCCTTCATGGCTCAGAACGGCAAAAAGCCGAACATCGTGACGACCAAGAGCGGTTTGCAGTATGAGGTATTGACGAAGGGTAGCGGCACGGTCTCTCCGTCGGCGAGCGATAACGTGACCGTGCATTACAAGGGCACGACGATCGACGGCAAAGAGTTCGACAGTTCCTACAGCCGCGGCGAGCCGATCACCTTCCCCTTGAACGCAGTGATTCCGGGCTGGACCGAGGGCGTACAGTTAATGACCGAAGGCGCCAAATATCGCCTTTATATTCCATCCCAGCTGGCTTACGGCGAGCGTGGCGCGGGTGCGGTCATTGGCCCGAACGAAGCGCTGATCTTTGATGTCGAATTGATCAAAATCCAATAAAGGCCGGGTTCAACTAAATCCCGACTTTCAGACCTGGCGTTCCCGCGCCCTGCGCGGGAACGCGTCCTGATCCGTTCCGCACTTCGGGACAGAATGTCCTCATCCGGGTTCACACGCAAAACGCGGCAGCCCTGATTCTCGCAGGCGATTGGCTTTGCCCGCCGGGCACAAGCGGCTATGCTAATCCCACCTATCCGGCGTAAAATAGGCGCTTTAGCCTTTCTTCCTCCCTTTATAATTTATCCATGCCCGATTACCAGTTTTTCGCCACGACCCCGAAGGCGATGGAAGCCGTTCTTTGCGAAGAACTGAAACAACTTGGCGCGCAGAACATCAAACCGGCCGTGGCCGGCGTCGCTTTCGAGGGTGATCTGGCGGCGGCTTACCGCGCCTGCCTGTGGTCCAGAACCGCGAACCGCGTACTGCTGTTATTGAGCACTTTCGACGTCAAAACCCAGGATGATCTTTATTATGGCGTCAAAAGGATCAACTGGTTCGAGCATATGGGCCCGGAAGACAGTTTCGCGGTCTCGTTCAGCGCGAAGAACTCGGAGGTGATCACACATTCGCATTTCGGCGCGCTGAAGGTCAAGGATGCGATCGTCGATCAGATGCGCGCGAAGTTTCAGAAGCGCCCGAACATCGCGACCGAGCGGCCCGACATCCGGGTCAATGTGCATTTGCAAGGGCAAAGCGCGCAATTGAGTCTCGATCTGTCCGGGGAAAGCCTGCACCGGCGCGGCTATCGCGACATTACGATCCAGGCGCCGATCAAGGAAAACCTGGCCGCTGCGATGCTGTTGAAAAGCGGCTGGCCGGACATCGCCAAAGCCGGGGGCTCCTTGATCGATCCGATGTGCGGCTCCGGCACCTTGTTGATCGAGGCCGCGATGATCGCGGGCGATTTCGCGCCCGGCCTGCTCCGCGATTATTACGGTTTTCTCGGCTGGAAGCAGCACGATGCGGAGGTTTGGCAGACGATTCGCGAGGACGCCCGCCAGCGGAAACTGGCCGGCATGGACCAGATTCCGGTGATCGCCGGTTTTGACCGCGACCGTCAGTCGGTCAATGCGGCATTGGCGCACATCGCGAATGCCGGCCTGCAACATAAAATCCACGTCGAGCGCCGCGACATCGGCGATGCCGAAGCGGCCGCGAGCTGGCCGTCGGGACTGGTGATCTGCAATCCTCCGTATGGCGAGCGGCTCGGCGATACGCAGGAAACCGCCGACCTGTATCAGCGCTTCGGCGAAATCTTGAAAGCCCGTTTTATCGGCTGGAAGGCCGCGCTGATCATCAGCGATCCGGAACTCGGTTTCCGCCTCGGCCTGCGTTCGAAAAAACCGGTCACCTTGTATAACGGCGCGCTCGAATGCAAACTGCTGCGTATCAACATCGAGCCCGAGTCATTTTTCATCCCGAAGGCGAAGACGCCCGAGGAACGCATCAGCCGCGCGGTCGAAGGCAGCCAACAGGCCACCGAAGAGAGTGTCGGCGCCGACATGTTCGCGAACCGTCTGCAAAAGAACCTGAAAAAGCTCGCGAAATGGGCGAAGCAAAATCAGGTCACCTGCTACCGCGTCTATGACGCGGATCTGCCGGAGTTCGCGGTCGCGGTCGATATCTACCAGGGCGAGGAAACCTGGGTCAACGTGCAGGAATACGAACCACCGAAGAGTGTCGATCCATTCAAGGCTGATCGTCGGCTGGCCGGCGTACTCGCGGAGATTCCGAAGGCGCTCGGCGTCGCTAAGGAAAACGTGTTCCTGAAAATCCGCCGCAAACAGAAAAATACCGATCAATATGAAAAACACGGCGAGGCCGGCCAGTTTCATGTCGTCGAGGAAGGCGGCTGCAAGTTCTGGGTCAATTTCGAGGATTATCTCGATACCGGCCTGTTTCTCGATCACCGGCCGATCCGCCTCCGGATTCAAAAAGAAGCGCAGGGCAAGCGCTTTTTGAACCTGTTCGCCTATACCGGCAGCGCGACCGTGCATGCGGCGAAGGGCGGCGCGAGCGCGACCACCACGGTCGACATGTCGAACACCTATCTGAACTGGGCACAGCGGAATCTGGCGCTGAACCAGCTTGGCGGCGCGCATGAATTCATTCAGTCTGACTGCCTCGAATGGCTGGCGCAGGAAGCCGCGCAACCGTATTGCCGGCAATACGATCTGATCTTTCTCGACCCGCCGACCTTTTCGAATTCAAAACGGATGGAAGACGTTTTCGACATCCAGCAAGACCATGTACAATTGATCACCCACGCCGCGGCCCTGTTGGCGCCAGGCGGCGTACTCTATTTTTCGACCAACTTCCGGCGCTTTAAAATGGATGATCAGACCCTGTCCGCTTTGCGAATCGAAGACATCAGCGCGGCGACCGTTCCGGAAGACTTTTCCCGCAACCCTAAAATCCATTACTGTTGGAGAATTCAAAAAACATGCGCAGAGTAAAAATCGTGGTTTCCGGCCGCGTGCAGGGTGTCTATTTCAGGCTTTTTACTCAGAACAAGGCCAAACATCTGGCGATCAACGGCACGGTCCAAAATCTGCCGGATGGACGGGTCGAAATTTTTGCCGAGGCGGAACATGTGATGGTCGATAAATTCATCAAATGGTGCGGCAAGGGGCCGGTCACCGCGCGCGTGGACACGATCGAGGTGACCGAACTCGAACCCGAATTCAATTTCACCTCGTTCGACATCATTTAACACCTTACCGCTCGGGCTGTTTGCTGCGGGCAATCCAGCCGACGACAAGCAATACCGCCAGGGACGACCAGAGCAGGGCAGGGACCAGCCAGAACCGGCGCTGATAAAAAGTCGGCGCGGGATTTTTCCGGTAACGGACTTCATACAAGCCGCTCCACGGGCGGTAGATCGGCGATCGTTCGAGAATCTCGCCCGAAGCCAGCGCGACGGTCGAGATCCCGGTATTGGTGACCCTGAGCACCGGAATCCGGAATTCGACCCCGCGCGCCAAGGTCATGTACATGTGCTGATAGGGCTCCTGCCAGGAACCGTACCAGGAATCGTTCGTCGCGTTCACGATGAACTGTGCGCCGCGGCCGGCCAGTTCGCGCGAAAATGCGGGAAACAGGCTTTCGTAGCAGATTTGCGCGCCGATCTTGAAACCATTCCATGTCAGTAACTCGCTGGGCCCCTTGCCGCGCGCGAATTGCCCGGTTTCGGGCAGCCATTGCCGGATCTGCGGAAACGTCTGCTCGCCCGGAATGTATTCGCCGAACGCGAGCAGGATCGTCTTGCTGTAATGCGTCGGCAACAGTTCGCCGTCCTTGTCCAGCACGAACAGCGAATTGGTCGGCAGCTTTTGTTGCAGGTCGTACCCGTAAGCGCCGGTGATCAGCGGCAATTGCCGTGCACGCAGATAGTCTCGAAGCGCGGAGGGATACTCCTGCGCGACGAATTCGGGGCCGAGAATCGCCGGAAACGCGGTCTCCGGCCAGAGCGCGACATCGATTCTTTTGCCTTGATGCTTCTCCCGCGCCTGATCGGTCAGGGCCATGTAACGGCTGAAAATTTCCTCGCGGAAGCCCTTGCCGAGTTCGGCGGCCAACTTTTCCGAATTTTCGATGCTGGCCTGCACCAGCAAGGCATTGAGCGAGGCATCCGGCGCCGGCAGGCGATTCTTCAGCCACAAACCGCCGAAATTCAGCGCCACGAACACCGCGCTGACAGAAGCCAGCCTCAGCTTGCCACTGATCTGCCGGCGCCGCACCCAGGCCCAATACAGCGGCAGATTCGCGAGCAAGGTCAGCGCGCTGAGGCCCTTGAAGCCGATGATTTCGGCCCAGTGAAAAATCGGCGTGCCCGCGCCGTACCACGAATAACCGAAATTCCAGTCGAACAAGGTCAGCGAGTAAGCCTCGCACAGCACCGTGATCATCGCCATCAACGCGAGCGAAAGACGCTCGTTCCAGGCAAAGCGGCGTCTGCCCCAAAACCAGAGTACGCCCGCCAGCGGCACGAACAGATGCGCGAGCAACGCATACAAAATCATCCCGACAACCGCTAAAGGCCAGGGCAGATGCGCGAATTCGTGCAGCGTAAAGGTGACCCAGTTGAAGCCGATCAGGGTGAATACGAACGAAGTCAGAAGACCGCCGAACAGCACATTTTTCAGGCACGTCTGCCGGTTCCAGAACAGCCACAGCGGCACGAAGCAGAACAGCGCGGCCCAGGGCGGGAACGGGATGTAGCTGGTGCCGATAAAAAAACCGGACAATACCGGCAACAGCCAGGGCTTACAGGAGCGTTCAGAGGGGATTGTCATAAAGGCGGGCAAAATATCCGGAGTTTAAGCAGCGGTTATTTTACCGAATATTTATGAAGGTATCGGGTGCTTATTTTTTTGCGCGACCAGATGCACATAGCGCCCCATGTCGCGGTAGGTCGGCATCCGGCAATGTCGGTATTCCAGTGCGAACAGTTCGGTCTGATCGCCGTGTTCGAGCACCTCCTTGCCCAGATAGTCATGAAACACGCGGATGCCGGTATGGGTCGTGATCTTAAAACCCCAGCGCTCCAGGTGCTCGATCACTGCGTGCGGAAATTGCGGATTCGGCGGCGTCAGCTTGTCGCCCTTGCCGAGATAGCTGTCGCTCAACAGATGCTGCCAGCGCCAGCCGCCTTTCAGCGCATTGGTATAAACCATCGCGTTGCGGTTATAGAACAACAGCGACAAGGCGCCGCCGGCTTTGACCCGGTCCGCGATGATGTGCAATGTCGGTATCGGTTCGGCCAGCCATTCCAGTACCGCGTGGCACAATACCAGATCGAACTGGGGCAGGTGGGGGGGCCAGGTCTTGCGCGGCCCGATGATGGAATTCGGCAGGCAGGCCCTGTTTTTGGAACTGCTGCTCGGCGCGTGCCAGCATTTTGGCGGACAGGTCGCACAATGTCAGCCGATGCCCCTTTTCGGCCAGCCCCAGGCTGATTTGCGCGAAACCGCAGCCGGCATCCCAGATGGTCAGCGGCTCGGGGCATCGGTAAAAAGCGTCCAGGTCCTCCTTCAACAACTTCAGCCGCCAATCGCCCTTCGCGGTCGCATAGACTTTTTTCTCGAATCGCTCGATCAGTTTGTCGAAATTTTTATCCTGTTTTAATTTCATTGTTTATTGTAAATAATCAGCACTTACTTAGAGGGTGTAGACAAAATAAATTATCCGGCTAACCGGCAGGCCAGCATTCTGGCTTCCGCAAGCCAAACCCAGGCTTCAGATACCTGGGTCAAACGATCATGGTGCATGACCAGGCGCCGTGCGCGTTCGTTCCAGGCGTGGGTACGCT
>Ga0207968_100508_pt1 | contig 14314 bp, 10 predicted proteins | sample LakWasMet21_HOW5_2_FD_183867 | JGI IMG/M metagenome (GOLD analysis project Ga0207968, IMG submission 183867) | Freshwater sediment methanotrophic microbial communities from Lake Washington under simulated oxygen tension - Sediment Metagenome... | ecosystem: Environmental > Aquatic > Freshwater >...
CTTTTAAATATTTTCGAAACATCTTCATCGCTGATCTTCTTAAAATTTTTTAGTATCGGGGTCATCTCGAAATTTACATTTTGAATAAATTTATCGAATACAGTTTTTGGCACTACACTGGAAATCATTAAGAACTTGCAAGGGATAGTAAAGGACGAAGCATAAAGCTCTCTAAGGCCTGTGTATTTCCTATTTTCTTCCTCTGACGAATAGTTCGTTAAGAGAGCAAAGTCCCTTTCTGTTTCAAGTTTATTTTTTAGAACATTTTGATCGTTGATTACTTCAAAATTCGCTGCTTTGCTATCGATGACAGTCTTAAGAAGCAAGGGATTTACTACGCCCTGGCTGAAGATATAAACTTTCCTTTGATCCAATTGTCTGATCTCTCTTATAGAGGAACTATTTTTTATCAACAGATGAGTTCCGATAAAGCAATCCTTTTTTGCGGCAATAATCTTAAAAAGCCCAAGGTGCTTTTTCTGGCTGACAATGGCATGCATCGAATTCGCCAGAAGAATATCCCATTCTGAAATATTCTCGATTTCCCGTTCCTGCTCAGGAGTTGCATAAGAAATTTGAATTTCAAAACCTTTCTCCTTCATTATTCTGGCAAAACTTTGTGCTTCGGAAGCAATTTCCTTCTGACGTTCATTGGAGGAAATATTGATCTGGAAGCGAAGTTTCGTTAATTCTTTTTTTTGCAAAAATGGTTCAGTTCGTTTGAAATAAAAAATTCCGGCAATGGACAGAATGATGAAAAAAAATATTTTGAACATGTCCCTATTTGAATTCATCCCTGCCTCTTTTTTTATTTCTGTTAATTTTTTGATAAAATTCCTTGTACGATCTGGTTTTCTTCGCTGCTTCCCCGAGCGCCTCAATGGTTATAATGGCCTTGGCTTGAAGCCCTTGATTTAGAAATTTATACGCCTCGTGCGTGAGAATTTTAGCTTCGACATCCAGCTGATGATCAGGGGGAGGAAATGATTCCATTTTTTTGATATCGCCGGAGATAACTACTTTATCCAATTCTTTTTTATAGGCAGCCTGAGAAGAACTCAGTTCCTTTGCATCAGTGGATAAGCGGACCAAAACCTTTTCAGAATCCATTTCTACGTAAGGCACTATGAATTTCCCTTTTCCTAATGCCCAGTCGACAAATTCCTGATTGGGTTTTCTGTAATTAAGGGAAGCTTTTATTGAAAGCGGCCCGGAGGAAGATTTTGGAATAAAGAAATTATATTTCACATCATGGAACATTTTTGGCCTTATTACCTGGTGCCTGTCTTCCACAAAACGCCAAGAGCGATGGCGATTCATTCCCATGCTCGTGCCATTTCCATCGAAAGGTTCTGAATGATAAAAGAAAGTGGAATTTCGGTCGAGGTGATTATCGTTTTGCAATTTTCCCGATTCAAAAATTATTTTTCCCTGCGAATCGGTTACCGAAATATGAACCCAGGCTTCGACAATATCTGCTTCAGGTCCAGCCGGAAAGTTGTGACCGACTCCCAGATTGGCATTTCGAATAACAATGGTTTGTAACCGGCCTGGTTGCAGAGCCGCAGGTGCAACAACTTTCAAATCAATTTTTTTATCTTTCAGGAAATGAACGGTCTTGGCAAACTGTTCTTCTTTTCCATTGAATCTCGCCATTGAAAGGCCACCGCTTATGAAGCGGTGATCGGCAACGGTTCCCTTAATTCTCGCTGAGATTTCATTGCTGGTGGGCACTTCCTGCATATGGCAGTTCTGACAGTGTTTAGTTTTTTCAGAATACAATCCCTTATTATAAGTACTCTGCTCCCAGCTTTTAAAGTGCAATCTTTCATGACAGGAAATACAGTAGCCCGTTTCCTTGTAAAATGGTTTTGAATAAGACTCTTTGTGCAGTTCCGGTTTATTCCTGATGAGAGCATTGTGAAGGTATTGCCCGATTGGGTTTTGGGCATATGAAAAAAGATACTGCGCCTGAGGATTGACTTCATAAGCACCTCCTCCTTTCCCGGAAGCGCTTTCAATGCTGTGACAAAGAGTGCAAGAAACACCTTCGAAGTTTTTGTCTGTCTCATAAGGAATGGAAGGATCAACATTGCCTGTAATCAGGGCCACAGGCGCGTGGCAGGCTGCACATTTTCTGAATGTTTCTCTTCCGGGCTTTTTTAAATTAAGTTCTTTGATGTGTTCAATTTTTATCTGATCAAAGATGTGCCCATTGTTTCCTTCCTGGATCATGAGTCTCTGAACAGCTTCGACAAATGGATTAGGAGTATTGGAATGAGTTGACTCTTTCCATTGCCGTGCAATTCCCTCATGGCATCCGGTTGTGCCGCAGGATTGTGAATTGGCGAAAACCTCTTTTTTATAAAACGCAAAATCTTTTGTTTTTACAGCGCCGGGAAAAAAAGGATTCACTTCAAAAGGACGGCTGTAGCTTTTAGGTATTACTCTCACATCCGTTTCGAAATAAAGAAACCCAAGAGCTAACGGAATAAGCACCATTGTGACAGAACTTACGGCAATTTTAAAAATAACCTGACGAATACTTTTTAAGAACGCTTCCCGCGTTTTACCATTTAGAGCACGCTGAGTTCGCCTTAAAACCAGAATGGAAAAAAGACAAATCACAACAGTCAAAAAATAAGAAGTTGTTAAATGAAGGTACCACAGCCATTTAAAATCTGTAATACCGGTGAAGAACAGGACAGTTCCGGATACAAGTGAGAGCAAAAAGGTGACAACTATACTTTGTCCGAGAATAGAAAAAAAATAATCTGTCCAGAAATGTTTATAGAGGAAAAATCGCTGGACGAAAGCCACAAGCGAGATCAATAAAAAGAATCCAAGCAGCAAATGAAACAGCAAAAAAAACTGCGAAACAAAATTTAATTTTTTTGTTAAAAGTAGAAAAGTGCCGCTCGAAAACTCAAAAAAAATAAAAGCAAATCCAAGATGAAACCAGCGCGACCGCCAGTTTTTCTACAATTCATTTCTTTGAATCGACCTTAAAATTTCGTTCACAAAAAAATACCTTCATCTATTTTTTAGGCAAACTAAAATTATAAAGTTAAACGGCAACTATCGACATACACCTCGGGGCTAGATTCTTTGTTCTTCTCTATAAAGCCTGATGTGTTCGCTTAGAGCGCGATCACCATTAAAGCATTGGATGCTAAAACTACCAGAGCAGCAGCGAGTAATACTTTTTAAAGTGATAATTTTCCCTTCGTGAGACTGGGCTAATTAATGATTTCTTCTTGCGAAGTCCTCAGTTTGAATTTTTAAATAAAGAGCATGTCTTATTGTGGTGTGGGGTGTCCGCATTTTCTAAAAAGTTTGAGAATTGGGTGGCATTTAAATTCGTAGACAGTCGTGTTCAAAATCAATTATCTGCCACAGTAATAAAAAAAGGGGAGAATTGCTTCTCCCCTAAAACCTTAGAGATAATTCCTTAACAATTTTAAAATTATTGTTAGTAATTTTAAAATCAGAATTATGAGCTCTAATGATTTTGGAACCTTGAGCATCCTTGCCTCCTGAAAGTCAGACCTTCATTGGTCCAGGAGCTCTCGGCTTGATTCCGCTCATAAATGTGCTAAGATTTTTTTACCCCTAAATCTCGGTTTGTTAGGCCGATTAGATTTTGGAACCTTGAATACCCCTCTTATCACGAGGGGTTTTTTTATAAAAAAGCCCGCACTAAGAGCCAGATTATTTTTCTAAACTGAAGTCTCTCTATTAAGTTATTTTTATTTAACCCGAAAACTAATTAGTAGGGGGATGAAAATGTCAGTTGTGATTCGACCTAAAACTTTTGGTGAAGCTTATGATTTATTCATATTCTTACCTTTCTATTCATTAAAAAATTTCTTAGCTAAAGAGCCAATTGCGTTTGAAGAAGATGAAATAATATCAGTAAGAAAAAGCAGCGATCATTATATCGTTCATTATCGAAGACAAGATTTTTTTGGAAAATTTCGGTGCAGTATTTTCGATCGAAACCTTTATCAGCAATATAACAAGCTTCCAGAACCGAAAGATAGTCTCATCTTGTTTTTAAAAGAAACTGCTTTTTCTTTGCAAAGCCCTTGTCTGTGGTTCACTTTATTTAATGCTCTTGTTGCCTATTGTTTTATTTATTACGGCAAATTTTTTTTTAGAGGAATTGCTAATCCAGAATATTATGCCCAAGCAAGGTGCGGAGTGGATTGTATTAGGGGCCTATCTTGGGCATTGAATGCTCTGTCGATGATAGTAGTGATGACTTTAGGAAGTTTAATTTTAAGTCTTTTATTCTATTTTGTGATTGCCAAAAAAATAAAATCAGCAAGACATTTTAATATGATTAAAATTGAATCGTTTTTAATTTTTGCTGTGAATGTCCTTATTTTTCAAAAGTTGATCTCTGCATCTATAGAGAATAATAACTTCAAAAATCTCTGGAAAGCCTATCAAGTCGTCTATAATAGTCCCGAAAAATTGACCAATAATTCTCCTTCTCGAGGTACAGCTTCAAAGTAGGAATGTTAGAATTTATAAAAAATTTCAGGCAAAAAAAAAGCCCGGGGGGTTAATCCGGGCTTAATTATGATTACCTCTTGCGAAGCTTTCAATTTGAATTTTGATTTTACTGTCGCCATCCTTGGAAGAATGGGGTGGCTGATGGGGCTCGAACCCACGACACCTAGAATCACAATCTAGTGCTCTACCGACTGAACTACAGCCACCATATTTAGTAGAAAGGTTATAAGGGCTCTAAGAGTCATAGTCAACGAAAACTTTGGTCCTACGCGCACTTAGTATAGATTTTACCTGCTTAATTTTGACTCTTCACCTTATATGCTATTACACTTTAGTTACGACATTATGCTTAGTTAGGAAGGTAAAAATGAAAAATTTTAAAGCAATTTCTCTTATGGCCGCTCTCGCCATGACGGTTGGATTAAGCCAGAAGGCCCACGCGTACGGGATGGGAGTTTCGACATTTCCTCTGGAAGCAGACACAAAACTTATCTCTGCTGAATTAACAGGTATTACTTCAGCTGGCGGCGGTCTTGGTATGCAAGCTCGCTATACACAAAAGCTAAGCGAAGCAGGAACGATTGATGCTGGTCTTGGGATCTCTGGCGGTGAGCGCTCAGCTCGTCTTTTTGCCGGTTATGATTATATGCTTTTCCCGGATTACGATAATCAACCAAGAACTTCATTGAAAGCTTTCATTGAAAACTCAAAAGAATTCAACTCAAGAAGAAACATCATGGGAATTGCTCCAACTGTTTCAAAAGGATTCAGTTTCTGGGGTAAAGAAGCTTTCCCATACCTCTCACTTCCTTACGGAATCAGTCTTGATGGAAAAAACAACTCTTATAAAACAACTTTGAGTGCAAACGTTGGTATTTCAGGAATCATTCCTGCGGACGTAGGTCCTGAAAAACAACTGACAGCAAACGCTGAGGCGATCGTCAGCTTGAAGAACAGCTTCTCTGGAGTTTTCTTCGGTGTCGCATACCCAATTGAATAAATTAAAAATTGTCTTTTCAGATTTCGACGGGACCCTGACTTACAAAGAAGGATTGGGCCCCGTTTTTTTTGATATTCTCAATCTGCTTGAGTCAAATAAAGTTCCACTGGTCATTGTCACCGGCCGTTCCTTATCCTGGGGACATTTTCTTCTGACGCATTTTCCTTTCCTCACTGACGTCATCGTTGAAGGTGGGGGAACTATTGTTTCACGCAATGGAAAATTTATTACTGAAGAGCCGATGGTGAGTGAAGCAGAAATTAAAAGACTGGCAAAATTTGTTCTGGAGTTTGAAAAAGCTTTTCCTAATATCCGTTTATCAGTCGACAGCTTTGGCAGAAAAACGGACCGCGCGATTGAGCTTCACGATTTACAGGACGGAGTTCTTTTTCATCATATTGAAGATTTTCTTCGTCAGCACAATATCAATTTCTCAACATCGAACGTTCATTTAAATTTTTGGTGCGGTGAAATTTCAAAGTATATTGCCGTTGATCACTTCCTGAAAAAACATAACGTGAATGAAACGGATTGCCTTTTCTTTGGTGATTCACTCAACGATCAGGCGATGTTTAAATCCTTTGCTAATTCAGTCGGCGTTTCGAACATTGCAAGCATCATGGATCGCCTTGTCCACAAACCTACAACCATCCTCACAGGGGATGAGAATGTCGGGCCGTTTGGCGTCTTGAATTACTTGAAAAAAAATCTTTAGCGAAAAATTTTTTTATCTCTTAAATTCTTTTACTTTTTCGTAGTAGTAAACATCGAGATCACCTGTGAATATCTGGTGAAGTTTGTTGTGGCCATTTCTGATCCACTCTTTTCTCGCGGTTTCAACATCCACTTTTTCATACTTCACGCGGTAAAGAGCAACAAGAAGGCCAGTGCGATCCGCACCGTGTTCGCAGTGAAGAAAAAGCGGCTGGTTATTTTTATTGTGCATGAACTCTAGAACCTCATCAATGGCCTTATCTTCATCAAGCGTAATTGGTTCGAGAGAGTTTAAAGGTGCGTGCAGATAACCCATGCCAGAATTGGTAGCGGCATTCTTTTCAGCTGCAATGACTTCCGGTCTTTCTCCCGGCTCAGCCCAGGGAATAATTTTACCGAAACGACTGTTAAGATCTCCTCCCTGGAGATTAATAATATTTTTAATTCCGATAGATTTTAAATATTGAACGGCCTCAACGGAAGTAAGGCGGGCTCCTCTGAAGACTCCATCATTAACTTGAGAAAAATTAACTATCAGATCTCTTGAAAAGGCATTGCCGGCAGCAACTGCAAAAAGGGCCAGTACGACTAAAAGTTTTCTCATTGGTGCGTCTCCTTAAAAAAGCAAAGAAACAGTATCACGCTCCTGAAAAAAGTGGGCGGACGTGAAATATTTATAGCTCCTTAAGGATGAGACTGGCCAGATCAGACGCTTGTTTGCGGATTTCAGGAACAGCTGTGCATTCCCAGAGTTCACCTCTTCTTAGCGGTCCAAGGGTGTAGATTTGAGAGTTAAGCCTGCCCTCGCCATCAGTCTTAAGCCCCAGCGCCAGAGGGTCTTTTTCAGCCTTTTGATCGCTGATTAGCTGATGAATCAGACCGTTTGAAGAATCGAAGCTAAGACCTGTCAGCGAGACGACAAATGGCGTTCTGGGCGTGTATTTCCCGAAACCTGCTCTGATAATTTCCAGCGATCCATCTTGTACCTTACGATCGATCACTAATTTATGATCAGGGCTCATTCTGTGACGATGGACATCCCAAAGCGAGCGGCAATGTCGCAGAAATTGTCTTTTATCTTCAATTGAAAAAGATTGCCAGAGAAGCTGCGTATGCGGTCTCAAGGCATCAATGACCAATCGCCATTCAAAATTCTTTAAAGCAGATTTGAATTGGGAAAAAACAAAGGCCAGGCTTTTGTCAGCGGAAAAATCAAAAGACGGTCGTTGGATCTCAGATCCATAAAAATGATGTGTGGAGGGAAGCCTGCCGTGTCTTGAAACGGCCGTAATTTTCTTTTCGAAATGATGCTTGTCCAGATAGACCACGAGATCAACCATGGAAAGGCCAGTGCCCATAATCGTGATATCTTCATTCTGTGTGAGAATTCTTTTGAAATCAACAGCGGGAAAATCCAAACCGCAGGCGAGGATGATCTTGTCAGCATTAATACTTTGATTGTTCTTCAGATAAACCGCTTCACTTATTCTTGTCACTTCTTCCTGAATAAATTCCAGCTTCGATCGCTTGTCGTTCAGGAGGGAAGAAATATAATCGCCATAAATTTTTCTGGAAACCAGCGATTGCGGAGTCACTTCAAATCCATGAGCTTTCAACCAATCCAGAAAATGTGAAGGAGAATCAGGGAATGCACTCATGTTATCGGCGCGGACATTGAGCAAGAGACTTTCATCTTGTAATTGATAAGCGACACCTCTTCCGAAATCGTGTTTATCAATGAGAATAATATGCAGGGGAACAGTGGCCTGATTGAGCAATTGAATGGCACACAGGGAACCTGAAAAACCAGCACCGATGATCACTATTTTTTTCATCGTTCTTTTATTTCCAGAATTTTTTCTTTCTGAAGATATTGCAGAATTTTTTCAACCGCTTGCTCTGGTTTTATTTTATCTGAAGCGATGGTCAGTTCCGGTACAACAGGTTCTTCGTAATCTGAATCGATGCCAGTGAACCCTTTTATTTCTCCGGCCCGGGCTTTCTTATAGAGTCCTTTCGTGTCGCGCTTTTCACATTCTTCAAGAGGGCAATCTACAAAGACTTCGATAAATTTTGTCCCTTCCATTTGCGCCCTCACCAAATCTCTGTCGGACTTAAAGGGAGAGATGAGAGCAGCGATGACGATGGAGCCAGCGTCAGCGACTAATTTTGCGACAGCACCTGTACGTCTGATATTTTCTTTCCGGTCTTCATCAGAGAAGCCAAGATCCCTGTTCAGCGCTTTTCTTAAATTGTCGCCGTCCAGAACGAGTGCATGCGCATTCATAAGAAAAAGTTTTTTCTCAAGTTGTTTAGCAATGGTGGATTTCCCTGCGCCCGAAAGACCTGTCAACCAGAGAACGGCTCCCTGATGACCGTAATGCTTGGCTCTTTCTTCGGATGTCAGTTCACTGCTTTCTTTAAAAACCTGAATAGTATTTGCTGAAAGAATAACACCGCCACCGACGATGCGATGGCTGTCGAGAAGAACAAACCGGCCGGTTGATGAAAAATCACTGAAGGCATCGCAGACTATATTCTTTTGAAACTTAATGATGATTTCGCCGGCCTCTCCGTTTTCAAGACGAAGACTTTCTTTAGCCTTGGGAGTTTCATCGTCAAAAGTCTGAGGATTGAAAACATTGAAAATCGTTTCAATTTTACATTCAACTTCCTGAGTCGCCATTTTAAACTTATACGTTTTACGTGGCTGAAGTGATTCCGCATTCATCCAAAAAATTGAAGCGTGTGCCTGAAAAGTAACTGCTGGTGCTTTTTCGTTTTCATGAAAAGCAATTTCTCCGCGCTCAAGGAAAAGGGGATCTTCCAGCGTGAATCCGGTCGAGGATCCTTCCGGAGCATGCAGGACAGGTGTCTTTGTGTTCCAGCTTTCAATACTTCTCACTCTGGATACAGAACCGCTCGGAAGAAATTTCAGTTTATCGCCGACGGAAAGACAACCGCTTTCAATCTTTCCAGCGTAAATTCTTTTTTCATCAAATTTGTAAACGTCCTGAAGAGCAAAACGCAGATCTTGTTTCTGTTGTTCTTTTTGGTCAAACACTGCGACCAGTGCCTCGGCAAGACACGGCCCTTTATACCAGGAAAGCTTCGCACTTTTGGCCAGGAGATTTTCTCCGAGAAAAGCAGAGACCGGGACAATCTGAGCCGCCTGAATTTTCAGCTCAGAGTAAATGCGCTCAATTTGTTGAAGCAATTTTTTGTAATGGGCCTCGCTATATTGAACCAGGTCCATTTTGTTGACGACTACAATTATGTTTTTAATTCCTAGCATGCCGACAATATAGGAATGTCTTTTGAATTGTTCTTTAATTCCTTCTTCGGCGTCGAGCATGATCAGTGCTGTTTCTGCAGTTGAAGCACCGCTGATCATATTTTTTAAAAACTCTTTATGCCCCGGCGTATCGATAATAAGAAATTCTTTTCCGCCATAGACCCAGGGAATTTCGGTTTTATCTATGGTAATTCCTTCTTTTTGCTCTTCTTCGAAAGCATCCAATAAAAAAGCAAATTCAAATTTTTTTCCATTCTGATCGCAGATCTTTTTTACCTTTTCAACTCTCTCAGGAAAGATCTGTTGAGTGTCTGATAAAAGTCTTCCGATGAGAGTGGATTTACCGTGATCGACGTGGCCGACAATAACCACTCTTCTAAAAGAATGATCCATTACATGTACCCCTTCACACGCAGCTTTTGCATGGCATAGTTGTCGGCCTGGTCCTGAGCGCGGCCGGCACGTTCACCGGTTTTTGTCACGCGAAGTTCAGCGATGACTTTATCGAGAGTATCAGCATCGCTTTCAATATTTTTTGTACAAGGAGCGCAACCCACACTTCTGTAGCGAGTGCCCTCTTTGGCAAAGTAGAGATCGAGCACCGGGATTTTTTCTTTTTCAATGTATCTCCAGATGTCGAGCTCCGACCAGTGGAGAAGAGGATGAACTCTCACGTGAACATCCGAGGGAAAATCAGTATTATATTGATCCCATAATTCAGGAGGCTGTTCAGTGAAATCCCATTTGAATGATTCGTCTCTTGGGGAAAAATATCTTTCCTTGGCCCTCGTACCTTCTTCATCTCTTCTGATTGCCACAAAAATTGCCTGAAAAGGATTTTCCTGAAGAAAATTTTTAAGTGCTTCCGTTTTTAAGGCCGTACAACACTCCAGTCTTCCCACAGTGTGGTTCATTCCCTCAGAGAGAGCTTTTTCGTTTTTGGCCACAATGAGATTCAAACCCCATTCTTTTGCTTTTTCATCGCGGAATTTGATCATCTCGGGAATTTTGAAAGTCGTATCAATATGAACCATCGGAAAGGGAACTTTTCCGTAAAAAGCTTTCCGCACAAGCCAAAGCATGACCGTTGAATCTTTTCCCATCGACCAGAGCATCGCGAGTTTAGGAAACTTTTTGTAAGCTTCTCTGATGATGTAAATTGATTGCTGTTCTAACTCGAAAAGTCTGTCCTTTTCTGAATCCATACCTAGTCATCCTGACGGGAGTAATATTTAAATATCGTCTCATGAATTTTCTTTTCAAGGTCTTCAATTTTTAATGAAGTTTTCTGCAAGATCCATTCTTTTAGATCTTGAGGAATATGGGTGACAAAAATCTTTTCTTCTTTTTTATAGGGAATTTTTAAGGCGATAGCGTGAAGAGCATGCCGGGGAATTTCCATCAAGTTATAGTCGTCATCGCTGGCGAGCTGATCCTTGAAGCGTTGAAACATCGGATAAGATCCTAAATAGAGCTTGTCGCCGATCAATGGAAGTCCGTGGGCGAGAGCGTGAACGCGGATCTGATGTTGTCTTCCCGTCTGCGGGCAGGCGATGCCAATAACATAGTCGCCGATTTTTTCCAGAATATAAAAAAATGTGCGTGCGTGTTTTCCCTGTGTGGAGTTCTCGGGATAATATTCAACGACAACTCTTTTTAATCCGGGATCGGGCGAAGCCATTCTTTCATTGGCGATAAATTCTGTTTGTCCATCATAGCCAGGCTGAACTTTTGAGATGAAAAGATAGCATTTTTTTACATCGTCCTGCTCAAAACGCACCATCATTTCGTTGGCCATCTTCGGATTTTTACCCAGCATGAGTATGCCTGATGTTTCACGGTCAATGCGATGAAGGGAATGGATGGTGTGTTCGTATTTCATTTCAAAGTGCACAGTCGCGCAGTTGAAAACATGTCTCCCTGCGGGATGAGTAGACATGAACGCCGGTTTTGAAATGACAATCAGATCATCATCTTCAAAAACTATTTCTGGCACAGTTTGCAGTTCAAGCTTTTCGCCGCGCCAGTATTCATCTTCATATTTTGTTTTGAAAAAGCGAATCACTACTTCATCTTTATGATGAAGAATCGTGGAAGGCTTGTGCGTGCCAGGGCGGCCCACAATGGTAATTTCTCCGTCTTTGATTTTTCTTTTAACAGTTTCACGTGAAAAAGAATCGAGATAAATCTGGAGGAATTGATCAAGCCTTGCACCGTGATGTTCTTCATCCACCAGGTGACGGACTTCGAACATATCGGCGCGATAGGCTTTACTTAAAATGCTCATTTGTTCTTGCTAACTAGTCTGGAACTAGTATTTTTCCTTGATCAAAAACTTCAGGAGAGACATCGCAGCTCCTTCCGTGTATCCGTAGCGAGTTTCAAGATTCTTTAAAACCGAACGGATTTGTTTTCTGTTTTCATCCGAAAGCGGAGTTCCGATGTTGGCATCAACATTTTTAGAATACTCAGCTTCGAAAAACATCATATTGCGTGAAATGTTCACAATAACTTTTTTCTGCTCAATTCGGAAAGATTCCTGGAGACGATCAACGAGATCAGGGAACACTTCTGTATAAACGATCGGTTTTCCCGGATTGTCGAGTGAGTAAGCCCCAAGCTTTGAAATAAGAAGTGAACGATATGTTTTTGGATCTTCCTTCAGGTTGATTGAAGATTCAAATTCCTTGATAAAATAGTCATCCGGATCGATGAATTTTCCAGTTGTCGTATTCTTTACTTTCTCGCCTTTGATCAGCGCATTGACGTTCTCAATATAGCGCTTAATGTAGTCTTCGTATGAACGGTCGTCAATCAAGCCAAGTGAATTTCTCAATTCGCGATCGAAAATGTTCAGGTTGTATTCTTTGATTAATTCAAGAAAGCGGGCCGGGTTATGGTAGTCCGCCTGCGGGGCCATGTTCAGAAAATCGTATTCGCTTTTCTTTAAAATTAATTGCTGAAGATGATCAAGCACTTCGACGAACGTGACGTTGTCAAATTGCGACGATAATTTATAGATAATATGTTTTAAGTCGCGGGGAGAGAGACCAAACTTTCCTTCGTAAAGGCTGTCGTTTACATATTCATTCAGAATTTCTTCCTGACCTTGCTTCAAAATTTGTTTTGATTCAATGTCCAGTCTGTCAGGCAATTCAATACTGGCCAGGTAAAGAGCCTTTTCCAGCGGGTTCAGGTTTGTCGCAATGTTAGCTAACTTTTTGTCATTGTAGTTTTTTGTCTGGCAGACACGAAGACGTGTCATGATGGCAAAAAGACAAAGTGCATTCAGTGAATGAGGAGCGAAATGTGACCGGTCTTTTAAACCGTGAACTTGCTCTTCGTAAATTCTTTCTTCATCTCTCACGTCGAGAAGATAGGGAACAGTGACAAAATTAAATCTTCCTTTGAATGAATTGAAATCCGGGTGCTGCTTAAAAGCCGCCAGGTGAATTTCGTTTGATGTTCCGATAAAGAAAATATCCAGTTCAGTCAGAATGCCCTGAAGGTTGATGGACCCTGTTTCCATTGTCATCAGGAGATATTTATAAGCGTCGAGAGGACGTTTTAATAAATCTGAATATTCGAGAACCCCGCGATTGGCCAGAACGGCTTCACCTTGAAGTGAAAAGAGATTCAACGATTGCAGAGATGGAGGAAGGCTAGCGAGCCTCTTGTCCATTGTAATCTGTTGCATGCGGGCGTCGACGTGGATTTGAGGTTCAATTGTTACTGCTGCAGTTGAATAACGTTTGCTGATTGTAAATCTTTCAATGCGAATGTGCTTTAACACTTCCTGGTGTTTTCCCTTGTAGCTTTTTAAAAGAGCATCGTAAATCATACGATTTCTTTTACAAAGATCGCCGCGATAAAGATAAGATTTTCTCACGGACTCAAGCAAGTGATCATCGCCAGCAAGAGCTTGATCAATTAATTCCTGTCTGTATTCGCGAGGAATGAGCAGCAGCGGATGATCTTTTAATTCTGACGGCATGATTGCTGAAATATCTTTGTCTTCAAGATAAGCGTAGCTCACCAGGTTCTGATCGCGAATTGTACTGTTTAAGCCGAGGGTTCCTTTGACGTAAGTTTCGATCGGAAAAATCCAGCTGAAGCTGTATAATTTTCCGTTTTCGGTTTCAGAATAATCTTCCAGACCTTTGATAAGTTTTTTAACGAGAGAAGATTTCGAAGAGCCGTTAGGTCCGATCAAAAGAATAAATTTATTATTGAATCCTTCTTCACTGAAGTTCACCAGGTTTTGCATTAAGGCTTGCTGAACTTTTGTCTGACCATAAACAGGTGGACAGTCAGGATGAGACAGACCAAATAATTTATACGAGCCATCTTTGTTTGTGCCGTATTGAAGAAGCATGTCACGGATGAATTCATAGGTCGGGCGACATTCCAGCTTTGGATTCTTTTCAAAAACTTTTTCCATATAGTCACTGAAAGAAAGTATTTCAGCCTGGGTGTCTGTTTGTTCCGTTGCTTTGTGAATCCAGTCGAGATGATTCATGATATTTCCTTTGGCTTTATTTCCACATTGGATATTGTTAGTTATAATTGTAGCTTCTTATGAAAGAATTCAAAAGACGTCCTCTTATAATCCTGTCATTGTCAATTTGTGCCGTTTTGATTGTTGCACTATGGTTTTTTTATCAAAATTCCCCGAAGAATAATTCAAAGGCTGAGCAATTCGTTCAGGAAAAGGCCGTTTTAGAGAGGCTTATACAAAACTCTTCTGAGATTCATCGCCTCTGGACGGAGGGAGAAGATTCCAG
>Ga0207968_100509_pt1 | contig 14313 bp, 11 predicted proteins | sample LakWasMet21_HOW5_2_FD_183867 | JGI IMG/M metagenome (GOLD analysis project Ga0207968, IMG submission 183867) | Freshwater sediment methanotrophic microbial communities from Lake Washington under simulated oxygen tension - Sediment Metagenome... | ecosystem: Environmental > Aquatic > Freshwater >...
CATACAACGCGGCACCATCGCCAGCCTGGCCAATAAATCATCAGACGTATCTTTGGCGTGATCCCATAAACCGCCATGCGCGGGTAAATCGCCGTACTGGATGTTTAAAGCCTGCAAATGCGTTCTGATTAACTCGAAATGTTGCACTTCCTCATCGGCGACTTGCAGCCAATCTATATAAAACTGGTCTGGCATGCCCCGAAACCGGTACAGCATGTCCCAGGCCAGGTAAATCGCCATAAATTCAACATGCGCAATTGCATGAAAAAACGCCGCTACACCTTGGGGGTTAGTCAATTTTCGATTAGGCATATTGCGCGGCGCCAGCAACTCAGGACTATCAGGAAAACTCACCTGCTCGATTGGCAAGGGCGGGCAAGACGGGCTAAGCTTTAGCTCGCCGTTATGTAATAATTGCCAAGCCTGGTGCGTTAGCGCCAGCTTTTCATCAATATTTGTGCGATGTAAACACGCAGCGGCAAAATCAAATACGTTATTCATTACCTTTACACATTGACCCTATGACTAAATATTTCGACCTAAGTGCATTATTGTTTTATTGCCTGTTTATTTATTGGTTGTCCGACCAACAATCCCTGCCCGCGCCCACCTGGTGGGGCGTCGAGTTCCAAGACAAAATCAACCACGCGGGTGCTTATTTTATTATGGCAACATTCGCCTGGCGCAGTTTCAGGCACATTGGCACTTCACCCATTGTACTGGCTTTAATCAGCATTCTGTTTTGTAGTTTATACGGGGCGTCAGACGAATGGCACCAATCCTTTGTCGAAGGTCGATCTTCGGATGTCATGGATTGGCTGGCAGATACTAGCGGGGCAGTGATGGCGATGGTGTGCTTATACTTTTTTCAGCGCCGGAATCTTTTTGTGATAGGGGTGTAAAAGTGGCTTTAATTCAAAATCGCCATACCGTAGTAGTCTAACCAGATCAAAGAATCAGCCAGGCTTTTAATTTTATAACAATAAGTTTATTGTTATAAAATTTGACAATAAATTTATTGCTTAATATATTAACAATAAGTTTATTGTCAGGATCTCGCCATGCCTAAGTACCAGCCCTTGCTCGATGTGCTCGAAACCCTTATAGATCGCCTCTCCAATGGTGAACACGTCATCCTCAGTGGTCATCGGCGCATCGGTAAAACCCAGTTGATGCAACACTTGGAGGCTAACGCTCCTGATGCTTTCCTGCCGAGCTATTTAATTGTTGAGTCGGTGGATACTGTCGACGAATTTTATCGAAAACTGATTTCTCATTTGCTAGACCAAAACTTTCTAAATCGTTGGGACGCTTTGGGTTGGGGCATTAGCAGCAGATTCAAAAGTATCAACATTCAAGAATTGGGTAAAAGTGTGCGTTTCGGCGATGCGAAGGCGCTGGATTATCACGCCGAGTTTTGCCGTTTGCTTGAAAGCCTGGAGCCGGGGCGCCCTATCGTGTTGATGCTGGATGAGTTTCCCCAGACATTGGAAAACATTCGTGAAAACGAAGGTGTCCAGCAAGTCCGAAAACTGCTGACGACCCAACGCGAACTCCGCCAAGAATCCCGTTATAAAGGCAAAATTCAATTTCTGTATGCCGGTTCTATCGGTTTGCAGAACGTGGTGGAAGGCATGGGCTTTACCAAGCACATTAACGATCTGCGCGAAGTCAAAATGCGTCCGTTTCGACGCGACGAGGCTCTGAATTACACGAAGTGTTTGTTGCAGCAAAAAAACCTGCAAGCCGACAACGCCAGGGTAGAACATTTGCTAAATCGTATCGATTGGCTTGCACCTTTCTACATCAGCTTATTAATTGATGAATTATCTGCATCACCACTCGAAGAGGGACATATCAACGCCGCCTTCGATGCCATGCTCGCGCATCGCAATAATTTCGAGCATTGGCATAGCCGATTGAAGCCCCAAGCTCTAACCAGAAACGAATACCGCTTCTGTAAAACCTTGCTCAGCATGGCCGCCGACCCTCAGCAGCTGGGCATAGCCTACGGCGAAGCCTGTAACCTAGCCGTGCAACACGATGTGATGGATGAAGTGTCCCGCCTCCTGAATATCTTGCAACACGACGGCTATCTGGCTCGTGACGACCAAAATCGTTTTCGCTTCATCTCGCCGGTGCTTCGTGCCTGGTGGTGGAAAGAAATAGCCAACTAACAAGGAATCCCCTATGACAATCGCATCAATCTACAACCCACAAGAAATGCAGGAAGAACTGTTCGTGGAACGCTTCGTGGTGCGCCGCGGTACCTTGGAAGAGTTGCTCAAGCAAATCCGCCAGACGGCCCCCAACGAATCGTTCAAGCACACCATCATCCAAGGCCTGCGCGGCCAAGGTAAAACCACACTGCTGCGCAAACTGTCGATCTGCGTGCGCGACGATGCCGAATTATCACCGTGGCTGATTCCAGTGTTGTTTCGTGAGGAAGAATACTCCGTCACTTCGTTATGCCGTTTATGGGAACTGGTCGCCGAACACTTGGCAGAATGGCCTGAGTTTGAGGCGTTGCCGGATCAATATGAAGAGGCTTACCAGTCGCCGCATTACGAAAAGGATTGTTTCAACATCTTGGCCGATGCGCTGCAAAAGGCCGACAAAACCGTATTGCTGTTGATCGATAACCTGGGAGAAATGCTGGGGAAGTTCGGACTGCGCGACCAGCAGCGCTTACGAGAAATCTTACAAACCAACCGCCGCATCCGCATTGTCGGCGCGTCGGCTGTCACGCTGGAACAGCATTACGATCAAGGCAAACCGTTTTTCCAGTTCTTTACCATGAAAAGCCTGGCTGGCCTCAACCCTGAGGAAACCCGCGAGCTGTTGTTGGGGCTGGGCGACGAAGAACAGACCCGCAAGATGGAAGACATTCTACTCACCCGGCCCGGCAAGGTAGAAGCCTTGCGCCGCCTGACCGCCGGAGTGCCACGCACCTTAATCTTGCTGTTCGAAATTTTCCTGGACGATCATGGCAGTGCTTTGCACGACCTGGATATGTTGCTGGATCGCGTCACACCGCTATACAAGCACCGCCTGGACGACTTTCCTCCCCAACAGCAAGCTATCGTCAACGCCATCGCCCTGGGTTGGGACGCAATGTCCACCAAGGAAATAGCCGCTAAAACCCGCTTAGCCAGCAAACTGGTTTCCGCCCAACTTAGCCAGTTGGAAAAAAATAGCATCATCCGCCGCATCCCTACCTCGACCAAGAATCACCTGTACCAATTAGAAGAGCGTTTCTTCAACATCTGGTGTTTGATGCGCCTGGGTCGTAGAAACGACCGACAACGAGCGACTTGGTTAGTGAAATTTCTGGAAGCCTGGTGCGATGAGCAAGAGTTGGCCGAACGTGCCGAGCGTCATTTGGGAGCGTTGCGGGAAGGCAAACTCGCTCCGCGCCATGCTTTGTTGTGGAGCCAAGCCTTGGCGCAAAGCTTGCGTGATCCCGATCTACAACAGCGTGTGCTGGATACAACTAGAGAGTATTTGCCGCAAGTGTCCGAGAGCTTACCTGAGTCGGATTATGAGTTGTTTACTAAAAGTGACGAAGCATTTGAGCGAGGTGATGTGAAACAAGCGCTGAAACTGATTTTACCGTTAGCTGAGAAAGGCTATCCGGAAGCTATGAGTAATGTAGCTCTGCTTTATAAGCAACAGAATAAATACGAGCATGCAGAACAGTACTATTTGAAAGCAAATGAAAAAGGATTCTCCGGAGCCATGTTTGGCTTGGCTAATTTGTATAACGATCAAGAGAAGTATGATGAGGCCGAACGTTATTATCTGATGGCAATTGAAAATGGATATTCAAAAGCCACGATTAATCTTGCCGCTCTTTACGTCGCTCAAGATAAAATGGAGCAAGCGGAAAATTACTACTCAAAGGCAGTAAATGATGGTGATGTCGACGCTATGTTCGGTTTATCGTTCTGTTACTTGATGCTCGGAAAAAAGCCGCGTGAAGCTTTGGCCCTTCTCCGTAAGGTCGACGAAATTGAGCCGAAGATACTTTCGAAAAGGTTAGTTGGTTTGGTGGCTTTATGGAACGAAGAGTACATCGAGGCGTTTAATACTATCGAAATGGCGTTATCCGAACTTAGCGGAGAAACTGAAGAGATGACCATTTTGATTCCTATGCTACTCATGATGTTAGCAGCCAAAGGCCAATCGGCCTTTGGATTGAAACTATTCGAAAACGAGCGCTATCAGCACCTGCATCTCAAAGAACGCCTCAAACCCCATTACTATGCAATTTTACAGGAAGTCGGCGAATCCCGCCGCGACGATGCTTTGCGCATGGGGCCGGAATTGGAACAAACCGTCACCGAAATCCGAGACTATATCAAAGGCTTTCGACTGATATATCGCTTGCCGATGGATGGCGATGTATCGGAACAGTAATCTCTAGCTGCCGCGCCCCTCATTCCCTCGCTCAATGCGGAACGGTAGCTCCTGATGCGCTTTTGCCACGGGACGCAGCGCGTCCGTAGTGGGTTACCACGCGGCGCGTGGGAACCAGATAACAAACTCTATTCAGTCACATTCAACTGATATTTCCTCACCCGATAACGTAGCGTTTCTCGTGTTGTGCCTAAAGCTCTAGCCGCGGCTGTGAGGTTATTGCCGGCGCGATCCAGTGCGGTTTTGATAATAAACCGGTCCATATCGTCCAGCGCCATGCTGCCATCCAGCGGCAGGTGCAGGCTGTTTTCGTTATCGACAATGCCATTTTGGATTGCTTGCTGACCGGGCAATTGCAGCCATTGACCGGGGAATACCGGGCCATCGGCGAACAACACGCAACGTTCAATAACATTACGCAGTTCTCTGACGTTACCGGGCCAATTGTGAGCGCGCAACTTAATCCACACGTCATGGGGGATTTCTTTTACTCGCCGCCCGGCCTTGGCATTATATTCAGCCACAAATAGCGGCACCAGCTCGTCCAGATCTTCTAGGGCTTCGCGCAACGGCGGCAGCATGACTTTAAATACGCTCAAGCGATGGTATAAATCGGCGCGAAAGGTTCCGGCCTGTATCATACTTTCCAGATTGCGGTTGCTGGCAGCAACGATTTGTACATCGACGTTGATTTCCTTTTCACCGCCTAACCGCCGGACTGTGTGATCCTCAATGGCTTTGAGCAATTTGGCTTGCAAATCCAGCGGCATTTCGCCGATTTCATCCATAAACAAGGTGCCGCCGTCGGCTTGCTCCAGCAAACCTCGGTGGCGTCCTGCTGCACCGGTAAAAGCGCCGGATTCATGACCGAATAACTCTGATTCTAATAATTCGCGCGGCAGCGCAGCGCAATTCACCTCAATCATCGGTTGTTGAGCACGCGGGCCGCCGTAATGCAAAATGCGCGCAGTCAGCCCTTTGCCGGTGCCGCTTTCGCCACCGATGATCAGGGCGCTGAACGGGACTTCCGTCAATCGCGTCAATAATTGCCTAACCTGTTGAGCTTGAAGGCTACGACCAACATAAGCTTCTGGTGAATAGCGTTTATGACCCAACCGGGTTTGGTCGATGACCCGGCGTTGTATTGTGGCACTGCGTGCGGCACTGGCGACAATCAGATCGAGACGATCCAGATCACAAGGCTTTTCCAGAAAATCATAAGCGCCCAGCCGAAGTGCCCTTACCGAATCAGGCACGCTGCCGTAGCCGGTTAAAAACAGCCATGGCGTAATAGTGCCAGCGTCTATGCTGCCAGCCTTCATTTTCAATTGTTCCATGAAATCCAACGCATTGCCGTCAGGCAAATTCATGTCAGAAAGAATTACTAAGGGTTCGGTAGTTTTTACCAACAATAAGTCTTTGGCTTCGGCAAGATTGCGAGCCCACACTACATCCCAGCCGAGTGATTGATAGTGCCGCGATAATTCGGAACCGAGTAGTTGTTCATCTTCAATAATCAGTAAGGTTTCCATCTTTAGTTCACTCCAGTTGGCAACGTCAACAATACCCTGGCGCCATGGGGCTCAATATTTTGCAGTCGAATAGTGCCACCCAATTCTTTGACAAAGCGTTGCACCATCGCCAAGCCTAAGCCGGTACCTTGTTGGCGCTCGGTACGAAACGGCCGGATACCTTGCGTCAATAGCTCTTCAGAAAAGCCAGGACCATCATCCACTACGATGATTCTCAACACATCATGTTCCAGACCCGCTTTAATGGTAATGATGCCGGCACTGCCTTCGAGAGCATTGGCTGCGTTCAATACTAAATTCAACAATGCTTGGCGCATGCCGCTGGCCGGTAAATTTACCGGCAAAGGATGAGGCAATTCGGTGCAGAGCTGAATCTGTTCAGGAATTTGATAACGCGTTAATGTTAATAAATCATTGATCAAATCTGTTAAATCAAAGGTTTTGGCTTCTTCCGGGGCATGGCGGCTTTGATCAAGCATTTCGTTGAGCAAGCGCGCCAACCGTTTTAATTCGGTATCGATTAAGGCCATGCGCTCGCATTGATGCTGGTCATCAATTTCTCTGCGTAAATTATTAAACGCCATTTGAATGCCCGCCAGTGGATTGCGTATTTCATGGGCCAGTTTGGCGGCCACTTCGCCGATGGCCGCCAGACGTTCTGAGCGTGCCAGACTGGTTTGCTGTTCCAGCAATGCTTGAGTGGCTAATCTGACTTCATATTGCAATGATTGTGCATGCAGGCGTTTAGCCTCTTCCAGCTCAGCCAAGTGCTTAACCATTTCGTTATAGCTATTAAAAACAGGCAACAATAACGGGTCCAAATGTGCCGTGGTTATTGGTGTATAAGATTCATCAATCAACAGCTCCAACAACTGTCTAAGGTCGTTTAAAGGATGCAGAATTCTTCGATAAAAAAATAACACGGCAATCACCAAGATCAACGCTAATAACATCGAAGCCACGGTCAATTCTATTTCAGTATCTTTGCTGATTTGTTCCAGCAGATGATCTCGCTCTAAAACTTCGTTATCCAATGCCTGACTCAACACTTTTAAAGCTTCAATCAAGCGAATGTTTTTTTCCTTTTTATCCAGCGTCTCCACTTCTGACAATAACTGCCTAACCACTTCCATACTGTTTTTAGTGGCTGGCGATAAAATCACTTCATCTACAGTCAGCGCGTCCATTTCGGCTAAGGTAAGACCTAACGCTTTAACAGTGTTGGTGAGCACCTCTGGATAAGCTACCGGCATCGATTCAGTCAGGTATTCAATGAGCGAGTGCCGCAATTCCACCGACACATTTTGCACGCTGTGCGAATAATCCACATGCGACAGCACCGCATCAAAATGCTGCAAATTACGCCAAATCAGTCCGCCCAGCGTCGCCAGTGCCAGCAACAGCAGTAGCAAAAAAGCCAAGACGCGATGTTGTATGGGGCGTGGATAAGCTGATTTCATTTGACTATTTAATTAAGGAGGCAGTGAGAATTAACAAAAAGATAAGATTCCTCTTACCTTAGCCATTCAATTTGTACTCATACAGAGCCAACATATTTTCTATACGCCTCATAACAAATGAACCATAACGAATAAACAGTAATGCGACCCCAAAAATCAACAAAAACAATCATGTCCGGCGTGTTACTGATTTTATCGAAATACGCCAACAGCAAGAATAACGGGATGTTGATGACAATAATGGCTAGCACGGCTCCTTTGAGCATTGGCTGCCTGGCTAGATACTTTACATAAATTGCAAAACCAATGAACCACAACGAATAAACCGTAAATCGTCCCCAGAAATCAATAAACACGGCTGATTTGGCATCCGTACTCAGCAGATGAAAATAGGCCATAACTAAAAACAGCAAGGTATTGCCTACCACCAAGGTGGATAAAACGTATTTTATAATTGTCTTTTTTACTGAGTTCATACGGTTGCCTGCTTCACTTTTTGGCTACTGATTAGAGGCTTCATGACTGATTTTCCGCACGCTTTTCAGTCAACGTTGTATAAATAACAAATATTGCCAGCAAGGAAGCAAGAATCACCGAGGCCCCAACGGTGCCGTAATCGAGCCCGCCTTTTTGAATCGGCTTAGTCAAAAAGTCGCCAAAGTTTGCGCCAAAAGGACGCGTCAGTACAAAAGCAATCCAAAAAAGCATGACTCGATTAAGTCGGGTGAAATAGTTAGCCAATACCACCAAACCTATTAATCCAGCAATTAACACAGCACCACCCAAAAATCCCAGCCCCGAATCATCGGCTAAAAAATCGCCTAAAGCAGTACCCAGTGTGTTTGAAAACAATATGGCCAACCAATAGAACATTTCCGCACGAGTGGTTTGAATGTTACTCACGGAAATAGTCTTTTCGCTAACATGCCAAATCGCCAGCACCAACAATAAGCCTGAGCTCAAGATCAATGACCCATTGGCGTAACCCAAGCCTAGCGTTCGATCCATAAAATCCGACATCGTGGTGCCTGCCGTACTGGTAGTAAGAATCACCGTCCAATAAAGCACCGCATTAAACTTGCTCACCATCAACTGAGCGATAACAGACACTAAGAACAAACCCAGTAAAATGACAGTGCTAAATCCATAACCGATATCCATTGTCATCGACAGCAGATCACCCGCCGTTTCCCCCAGCGTAGTTGCGCAGATTTTAATAATCCAGAAATAAAAAGTAACGGCTGCGACTTTATTCATGATTGCTCGCGAGTGAGTTTTTAGAAATTGACGAACAGCGAGCCCATAATCAAGTGACGCATGGTGTTATTGGTATGAGTGTTATCGTCTAAATATTGATTCATGTAACCGGCTTCAGTGCGGAAGTTTTTATTAAACGTCCAGCCTAATCCGGCAAACGCCCGGTTTTGATCGAAACCGGATTGACCACCTTTGGGGGTTGAGTTCAGCCGCACAAAAAACTCATCCCAAGCAATCAAGCTCAAGCGCGGTTCAAATTCTAAAGGATGCAGGAAGCGGATCATCTGCCGAGGACGTACTCTGACATCACTGCCATTGCCGGGTATAAAGTTGGTTTCGACCATGGTTCTGAAAGTAAACGTTCCCACATCAGTGGGTAAAACATACCGAAACGCAGGCCACACATCTTGTTGAGCGACATAGTTTTTGCCGATATTTTGTGTCGGTAACCAGGTATAACCTGCCCAAATCGTGGCACGCTCACTGAGCGAATAACCGATCGCAGTGCGGACCATGCCTTGATACCAATGATTCCAGTTGTCATCAAAACGGGATTGACCTTCTACCCAAATCCGGCCTTTTTCCAGGCTTGGATCGACCGCTTTCAAACTGCCTTCGCCGACAACTTGCAACCAGCTACCGGCATCTTGAAATAACTCATCCGCTTTAGCGACCGGCAACAGGCAAGTTAATCCCAGAATTGCCGCACTTACTTTTAACCATTTAGTTTTTTCGCTCATAAATACCTCTCCTTATTTAAAAAACCCATCAACCCATCAAGCCCAATAACCCTTTCATCAGCGCCAACGGCGTTGGCGGACAACCAGGAATGGTGACATCGACAGGAATAACATTCGACACCGCGCCGCAACTGGCATAAGACACCCCAAATTCACCGCCGCAAGCCGCGCAATCACCCACGGCAACCACCCATTTCGGATTGGGCGTGGCGTCATACGTGCGCAACAACGCAGTTTGCATGTGCCGCGACACTGGGCCTGTCACCAGCAACACATCTGCATGCCGGGGCGAGGCGACAAAGTGAATCCCAAAACGTTCAATGTCGTAATAGGGATTGTTTAAGGCGTGGATTTCCAGCTCACAACCGTTGCAGGAGCCAGCATCGACTTGGCGTATGGCAATGCTGCCGTTAAATTTTTTGTCGATGCGTTGTTTAAGCGTAATGCCCAGTTGTTCCAATTCATTATCGGTAGGAAATTTAACTGGCTCGGTCACCACACCGGTGGTAAAGATTTTTTTTATGATATTGAGCATATTTCCGTCCTATAAATCATTGCCCGAATATGAGCCATTCACGGATTTGTTGCAGACCGGAAAATCCGGGACGATGTTATTCAGCACCAGTTTCTCCAAGGCAGGCCAGTTCAACTGACTGGGGTCGCGCGGATAAAAGCGGGCGATCTGGTTGTGATCATCAAACCGAACAAAGGTCACAATTTCGCCGCGCCAGCCTTCGACTATCCCCAATCCTTCGCTGCCGGACTTGGGGGTTTGCCAACTGCTAACAATATCTCCGGGTTCCAGTTGCTGCAGGAAGTGCTCAATCAATTTTAGCGAGGCATTGATTTCTTTATGTCTCACCCAGAATCGAGAGGCAATATCACCCTGATTTTCCGTGGCGACCTTCACCTTTACCTGATCGTATGGTGGGTAAGCAGCATCATGGCGCGCGTCAAAATGCTGGCCACTGGCACGTCCGACGTAGCCCAACGCACCGAAGGCGGCGGCGAGTTCCTGCGATAAAAAGCCTGCCGTGTATAAACGATCTTCCAATGAAGAATTAAGATCCACGGCATTGATAACTTCACTCAGCTCCTTTCTTAAAACGGCCAATTCCTGTCTGATCAGGGTACTGTCTTCATACGTTAAATCACTGGCCACGCCACCCGGCACAATGCTATCCATCAGCAAACGATGACCAAACACCTTGGCATTGGTACGCAGCCAGAGTTCCCGCAAACGAGTGAACTGCATTTGCGCAAACACGAAAGCGACATCGTTACAAATAGCCCCCATATCACCCATGTGATTGGCGATGCGCTCGCGCTCAGCGAAAATACCCCGCAGCAAACCAGCACGCGGTGGAATAGTCACGCCAGCGGCTTGCTCCATCGCCATACAGGCAGCCCAGGCATGGCCCACCGTGGTATCTCCAGACACCCGTCCGGCCAGACGAGCCAATGAGTCAGGCGTACGGCCTTCGGCAATTTTTTCGATGCCTTTATGGACATAGCCCAAACGTTCTTCCAAATTCAAAATCAACTCGCCAACCGCCTGAAAGCGAAAATGTCCGGGCTCAATAATGCCGGCATGCACGGGGCCGACAGGAATCTCATAGACACCTGCGCCATGCGCTTTGATAAACGGATAATCCATATCCGGTGGAGTAACCGCCGCTGGCGTGCCTTGCACCGGAAAGTCCTTGCGCAATGGATGGCTGTGCTTATCCCAGGCCTGATGCCGGGTCCAGCGACGATTGTCGGCATGACCAACAAAGTGAATGCCGAACATATCCTGTGTATGCCGTTCACTGCGATTGGCCGCCGGGTAAACATTGGCTTGTGTCGGCAACTCAGGTTTGTGTTCGCTGACAATAGTGCGTAGCAACACATACGCGCCCTGCTTTTCAAAACAGGCATTCACTAAAAACTGTCCTGGCACTTGCTCGGCCCATCCTGCTACCCAACGTAGGCCTTGCGCCTTGGCATACTGACTGAATTGTCGCCAATCTTCGCTATCAACCTGCCAAAGTATTTTCTGGCCGCCCTGCTCCAACGATGGCACATGAATCGGCTCAACAGGTATACCGGCGATACCCAGCAACGCTAAAAACTCATTCGTCCAATTTGTATCACTCATAACGGTGAACTCCCTGCAATCAACGTAGTCGCCTGGCCAAACCAGTCAGCCAAAAATCCAGGGATGGCTAAGCCCATCCACAACACCAGGGCAAGATGAATAATCACAGGCCATAAATTGGCCTTCACCGGCAACTGACCTTCGGGTTGCTCGCCGTATACCATCGGCTGGATGTGTCTAAATAAGCCGGCAAACGCGATGCCGATGCCTAACAACAGCAATGGCGCTAGCCATGGGTAGCTGTGCATGGTCGCCAGCAGCACCAAAAACTCACTGGTAAACACGCCAAAAGGAGGGAAACCGGCAATGGCGACCGTACCGATCAATAAGCCCCAACCGATTTTTGGCTGGGTTCTTATCAAGCCGCGAATCTTATCCATGCTTTGCGTACCAGCCAGTTGTGAGGCATGACCGACGGTAACGAAAATGGCCGATTTGGTCAGTGAATGCACGGTCATGTGCAGCAAAGCGGCAAATGTTGCCAGCGGACCGCCCATGCCAAAGGCGAAGGTCATTAGCCCCATGTGTTCGATAGAGGAATAACTAAATAGCCGTTTGATGTCTTTTTGGCGATGCAAAAACAGCGCGGCCACCAGGAACGACAACAAGCCGAACCCCATCATCAAAAAACCAGCCATGCTTGAATGCGTTGCACCATCGACCAGCATTTTATTGCGCACCACCGCGTACAAAGCATCGTTCAATAATAAGCCAGACAAAACCGCGGACATCGGCGTCGGGCCTTCGGAGTGCGCATCGGGCAACCAGTTATGCAACGGTACCAGCCCGATTTTGGTGCCGTAACCGATCAGCAAAAATACAAAGGCAATCTCAAGAATTTCAGGATTTAACTTATCGGCATTGGTGTAAAGCACCGACCACAACAAGGCATTTTCACCATCGCCAATTTGCACCGCCGCGTAATACAGCAAAATGGTGCCGAACAGTGCCTGAGCAATACCAACGCCGCAGAGAATAAAATATTTCCACGCAGCCTCAATCGATTCCGGGGTGCGATACAAACTGACCAACAGCACAGTAGCCAGTGTCGCGCCTTCCATCGCCACCCACATCACGCCCATGTTATTGGTGGTCAATACCAAGTACATCGCCAGCATGAAGCCTTGATACATGGAGTAATACATTTTTAAGCGCTGATCGGTGAGCTTGCCCAGCTCCTTTTCATGGGCCATATAAGGCGAAGAAAATATCGACGTGGTAAAACCGATAAAAGCAGTCAGTACAATTAAGTAAACGTTAAACGAATCCACCAGAAATGCTTTGTCTTCTGAGAGCAAGGTGCCTTGATTAAATACATTAATCGCCAGCCAAATAGTGGCCAACAGGCTGACACCATTGAACCCAATATTTATCTTGCCGGTGTCGGCTTTATGGCCGGACAGCGCAAAATAAAGAATGCCTCCGAATGAGATCAGCAGTAACAAATAGGCCGCGATCATTTTTCCACCTCATGCAAACGGTTGAGTCGGTCCACATCCAGTGAATCGATGCTGGTACGAATATGAAAGAAAAAGATACCGAACAGCACAGCCGCAACCAGCACGTCAAAGGCCACACCCAGCTCAACCACCAACGGCATGCCGTTGGTCGCCACGATAGCCGCAAAGAACAAACCATTTTCAATCGACATAAACCCCACCACATGCGCAATCGCCTGCCGGTGAGAGATCATCAACAACATCCCCAGCAGTACCACAGACAGACTCACCGCCAAGGCATTCACCATAACAACGGAAGATGTCTGCACGATGGGATGCAGCACGTAATAACTAAAGACCATCAGACTGGCTCCGCCGATCATCACCGCCGTGTTGTTTTTTAAGGCCTCGGTATCTCGGTGCATATTCATTGCCAGCACCTGCCGTCTCAGCATGATCGGGATAAAAATGACTTTTAAGGCCAGCGTTAACACGGCAGAAATGTACAGATGGTAATTATCCAAACTGTAGGCTGCCAATGCGGTAGTCGCAGTCAGCAACAAGCCCTGCAACGCAAACACGAAAATCAGCCGTAATAATCGCCCCTGTCCCAGCATTAAAAATGAGGTTAAGCCGACCAGTGCCGCCATCGACAAAATGGCTTGAGTATAAAAATCCTGTTGCTCAATGTTCATTAGCGTGATGCCTCCAGAATGATGTGGCTTAACATGCCCAGCAGGCCCAACAGATAGGCGAAGCCCAAAAACTCCTGCACCCGAAACAAACGCATTTTGGCGAGCATGGTTTCAGTAAGCGCCAACACGATTGTCAATACGGCCAGTTTGCCGAGTATCGCCAGCAACCCAACGCCTAACGCATGTAAATCCTGGGTTTGCGCAATCCCCCAAGGCAAGAAAATATTGGCAATCAAGACTCCGTAAAGCATCAGCTTCAATTGGCTAGCCCACTCAATCAATGCCAGATGTCGGCCGCTGTATTCCAGAATCATCGCCTCATGAATCATGGTCAGTTCCAAATGCGTGCTGGGATTGTCAACCGGCACGCGTCCTGTTTCGGCGATGGCGACCAGCAACAGTGCAAACAAAGCGAACACAAACGAAGGCCGCAACACCAGACCTTCATTCAGCACATGAATAATCGCAAACGACAGATTGGTAGTAGAGGCCGTCATGGTCAGCGTGAAAATCGCCATCAACATCGCAGGTTCCGCCAGTGAAGAAATGGTCATTTCTCGCGAGGAGCCCATGCCGCCAAACGCTGTGCCCACATCTAAACCTGCCAACGCCAGGAAGAAACGGGCAAAAG
>Ga0207968_100512_pt1 | contig 14259 bp, 10 predicted proteins | sample LakWasMet21_HOW5_2_FD_183867 | JGI IMG/M metagenome (GOLD analysis project Ga0207968, IMG submission 183867) | Freshwater sediment methanotrophic microbial communities from Lake Washington under simulated oxygen tension - Sediment Metagenome... | ecosystem: Environmental > Aquatic > Freshwater >...
TCCGCATTGATTACTGCCGATGTGTTTGATTATTTAACGCTGGAAGGCTCGGTGGCTTCGCGAAAACATATTGGTGGGACTGCGCCGGAGACGGTTAGAGTGGCGATAGAGACAGCGAGGCAAAGCTTGAAGTTGGAGCGTTCTTAATGAAGGGTATTGCAGATCATTTAGGGCATGATAAATCCTTTTATACGTTTGATATTAAATGGATTTTTAATTTTTTTAACTATTTAGACAACCTGATGACGCAATGTTTTACGTCATCAGGTTGTCTAATTTACGTTAGGGTTTTCATCGGGGATAGTTGATGGCCAATCGGACTCCAGAACAAGACCTCATCAATGAGTTTGTTACTCATCTTGAGCAGCACGCCGACGACACCGTAAAAATTGGTTCCGTCATCAACACCAACTGCAAATCCAAGAAATCCGCCGATATTGAATTCAAGTCCAAAACAGACCTGCACTGGGTTATTGAGGCAAAAAGCGACGACTCAAAGGATAAACACAACACGGTGCATAAGATATTTGGCGAGTTGCTGAAGGAAACTGGCAAAACCAATCGGTCGAACTGTCGCTACGCGATTCTGATCCCCGAGTCAGCGGTGAAATTTTATAGCCGCGCGTTTCAGTCGATAGATCGTGAGAAATTTCTTGGCTTCGGCAAACTTATCCCAATCGATACCGTGTTTACGAGCAACGCAATTGGCGTGGGGCAGCTCACGTGGGAGGCACTGTATGACGCACACAAACCCTAACCCGGCGCTCAACCTCGCTCCTTTCAGTCGCTGGACGCTGCGCGATAAAGCCGCGCAGCGCCGGTTAGCTTTACGTTGGGCCTAACCACATGACACTACCCGAACTGTTATCACAATTGCACGGCGAAAGTCTCTTCCCGATTCGCGTTGAATCGATACCAGAGCGCAGGGATGATTTGGTATTTGCAGGAAGCTTGAGCGAGTTCATTCGAGCCGCAAAAGTGATGCAATCACCGGTAGTATTCGTGAGTACCTTTACCTTGTCGGAAGACCACTTCCTACGGAATAGCCCAGACGAAGAAGACGAAGAGGATGATGTAAATGAACGCATCGATCTTTGTCGAGTTGTACCAGAATTGAATAATCTCAAAAGCCGTATCGGCGAGGACGGGCACATTGATTTGTCCGTCCCGGCGCCCCAAGGGAGCCTCACGCTTCAGATTGTGGAGGACTGGATGCTTACCTTTACCGAATTGCATTCACAAGCTCTACACCTTTTACGCCAAGCATCATTAGAGAAGCATGCACAAGAAGAAGCGGTTGAAGAGGCCAGAACACAACATCTTTTGAGAAATCTTCGTGGCTTAATTACCGACAGGGATTTTGTCAGACTGCCAACTCAACGAGCTATGCTTGCCTATGCGCTTGATGATTTCCCTGAACTAGAAACGCTGAAGGAAAGCGTTCTACGAGTAGAGATTCAAAATCTCAAAGCCAGAATCGATGCTCAAGGCCTCCTGCGCAAATAGGTCCAACATGGCACTCAACCGGAGCGCGGTTATAATGCGGCTTTATTTTTCAACTTTCCGGGCCGCGCCCGGTTAGCTCTACTTTAGAGGTTACTGACGAGCATGAGTAACGAATTCATTTTCTATTCCCAGTTAGCTTCGATCCTCACGTTTGTGGGTACAGTCTTCGCACTTTATAAATTGCTCGTATCGCAAAAGGATGCAACGATAGAGGCATTACGTGAGCGCATCGCAACCCAACAAGACCGCATGACGTTTGAAAGCCCAGATACCCTAAACGAGCGGCTTTCCAAACGTATTACGCTTCTTACTGACGAGTTGACCAGGCTGGGTGCAGACAAGGAAACAAATGCTGAAGTGATAAAAGCCAAAGAGGAGGAACTCACTGGAGCCACGGAAATATATAAACGCTTACAGACGCTCGTCATGCACACTTCCGGCATGTCCATTTCGTATTTCTGCCCAGTATGCGAAGAACCAACGCTCGAATGTACAGAGGCCAAGCAAATATTCTCCCCAGAGAAATCGGAGTATTTCCGAGTTTCGTATCACTGTGGCTACTCGGAAGTGAATGGAAAGAAGGCATCAGAATGTCGCAATACGTAACCTCTAACCCTACGCTCAAGCGGGACTGCGCAAAAGCCCTGTAGGGTGGGCAAATGGCTTTATCGTTTGCCCACGCGGAATCTGACGAAATCGGTGGGCAAAAAAGCGTTGCCCACCCTACTCAACTTACCTTTTTTAAATGTTCCTTCAGCCGCTTGCACTAAATCCGATCTTCGGTCGTCTGTTATGACTGATTCAAATTCATCTGCATCGAAGGCATCTAAAATGCCCTGCTCTTCTTGATCTAATTTAATTTTACTCATCGCTGCCTCGCAAATATTTTTTCGTCGCTTTGCCTGGGGACGATACTATTCGCTGCGATACCGATCATACAAATTTCATAAACGGATGCGCTAACGTAAACTGTTTAAATGAAACGATTCCCTCGTCATTTAACCGCTACCTCGCTCATTTGTCTGTGTTTAACAACACCGGCGGCGCTTGCCAAGGTAGATGTTACCGGGCTTGAGAGCACAGCAAAAGACAATGTGTTACTGACGCTAGCGTTGGCAAAAGAACCTTGTGACGCGCTAGAGTGGAAAATACGCGGTTTGTTTGCAGGTGCCGATCTGGAGATTGATCAGGCCTTGCGCGCGTTAGGTTATTACCATGCGGTCAGTAAAAACTCATTACGCTTTAATAAGGACTGCTGGCAGGCAGACTTTGCCGTTACGCCCGGCCCGCAAGTTATAGTCACTGACATTGCCATCACTATTAGCGGTGACGCCAACCAGGATGCCGAGTTTGCCAAGCTGCGAGATAAGCTGATAACGGCTACCGGTAAACCGCTTCGCCATGACGCTTACGAAAACATGAAAAGCCAGCTGCAATCTCTGGCGATGGCGCGCGGTTATTTGGATGCCGAATTTTCAGAAAAGCAGTTATTAATCGATAAAGCCAACAATACCGCCCGTATTACCTTGGTGTTTACCACCGGCAAGCGGATGCTTTTTGGCGCAATTTCTATTGACCAGGATATTTTGCAGCCGGAGTTTGTAAACAAATTTGTCTCGGTAAAAAGCCAGGACTTTTATTCCAGTGAAGAGTTGGGCAATACCTATAACACCCTGTCAAAAAGCGGCTATTTCGAGCAAGTGGACATTCGCCCGGATACCGACAACACTCACGATCAACAGGTGCCGATCACCATTAAGCTGCGCCCTAAAAAAACGCATCATTACAGTGTCGGCATCGGCTATGACACCGACATTGGGCCGTTGCTGAGCGGCTCTTATACCAATCGTCGATTGAACGATCGCGGCCATTATCTTACGTCCAACATTGACCTTGCCCCGGTGCTATCGACCGCCGATGTTGAATACAGCGTGCCGTTAGCCAATCCCACCAGCGATGTTTTCAGCTTGGGTGCGGGCTTAAAACGTGAAGATAACGACAGCTATAAATCTAAAACGGCCAAGCTGTCGGCACGAGCAAAGCACGCTTTCGCCAATGGCTGGAAGCAGACGCTTTTTATTGATTACAGTTATGAAGATTTTGATACCGGCACACGGGCAGGCGAAACTTTACTGCTGGTGCCCGGCGGCAGTTGGCTGCGTTCTGAATCAGATAATCCATTGCGCCCAACTAAAGGTTACCGGCTGGAATTTAATGTCGCGGGCAGTGTTAAAAATCCCATCTCGGATGTCAATTTTGCGCAGGGTTCAGCATCGGCGACCTGGTCGCAGCCTCTGCCCTGGAGCGGCAGGTTTATCGGCCGAACCGAGCTTGGCGCAACACTGGTTGATCAATTTGACAAGCTCTCGACCAGCTATCGATTTTTTGCCGGCGGCATGAACAGCATCCGCGGTTATGCCTATAAAGAGCTAGGTCCCAGAGATAGTGCCGGTAACGTTGAAGGCGGCCAGTTTTTAAGCGTGGTCAGCGCAGAATATGAACAAGCCATTCTCGACAATTGGGGCGTCGCGGCGTTTCTTGATGCAGGCAATGCGTACAATCTTGACAGCATCAACATCAAAAGCGGGGCGGGCTTAGGTGTTAGATGGTATTCGCCATTTGGTCCGGTGCGGGTAGATTTTGCGTTACCGTTAAACGATGCGGATTCTTCATTTCAAATCCATTTTGCCGCAGGCGCGAGGATATGAAGAAAAAAATCGTGCTGTTTGGCTTATTGATGCTGCTGTTGATTCCGGTGGGTTTGTTCGGACTATTAAATAGTGACAGCGGTAGTCGCTGGCTGTTGCAGCAAGTATTGTCACGTTTGCCTGCACAAACGTCGGTTAAAGTTATTGAAGGCCGACTGCTTGAGCGGCTTGAATTATCTGACCTGACCTACAAAACCGACACGGCGATTGTCAGCATCAATAAGCTGGTATTAGCTTGGCAGCCTGCATCGATATTCTCGCGCAAGCTAAAAATTGTTGACCTGAGCATCGATGGTTTAACGGTCAGTATTGTTGAAAATAACGCCCCTGCAGAATCCAGCGTGTTTGATGTCAATGCCGAGTTGCTGCTGCCGGTCGACATTTTGATTGAAAATCTATTGTTGACGAATACAAGCATCCAATTAGGCGAGCAGCTACTCACGCTGCAAAAACTGCAATTATCTGGCTTTACCGAACATGGCCAGCTTAATGTCGTCTCATTGGCCGTCAATGCCCAGCCGCTGGTGGCGACGATCAAAGGTGAGGTGAAACTGGGTAACGGCTTTCCATTTAACATAACGGCTGACTGGCAATTTAACAGCGAAGAGGTTGGCTTGTTGCAAGCGGTCACGACCATCAACGGCGATTTGCGGCAACTGATTTTTGATAATCGGGTGTCGTCACCGTTCAAATTAACATTAACAGGCGATCTGGCAGACTTACAAACGTCGCCACGCATCAACGCGCATGGCGATTGGCAGAACTTTAACTGGCCGCTTGCCGGTAATGCGCCGCAAGTCAGCAGCCAACAAGGTGATTTTGAGTTGACCGGCTTGCTTAGCGCATATCAAGTTAAGCTCAATGCCCAGTTAACCCGGCCATCGCTACCCAAAGCGCAATTAACCTTTAGCGGCAACGGCAGCACGGAGGCTATCGCAATAGATAAACTGGAACTCAAATCCAGCGCGGGCGTATTTCAGCTGGGCGGCGATGTGTCTTGGCAAGAGGCGATACTGTTTGACCTAAAAGCGTCCGCTGAGAATTTTAATCCGGCTATTTTGTTGCCGGAACTTCCCGGCAGCTTAAGCTTTAGCGCACTTGTTAAAGGCAAACTGGCAGGCGAGTCATTACAAGTTAACGCCGACATTAACCAACTACAGGGGCGTTTACGTGGTCAGCCGGTAAGCGCCAACGGCAAGCTGGCGTTGGCTAATGAGCAACTTAGCGTCGATGCGCTGCGTGTCATTGTTGGTCGCAATAAACTTAATATTGATGGCACATTGGGACAAGAACAAGCCCGTCTTAATGCCGGTATCGACGCACCAGCCTTAGATGAGTTATGGCCGGGATTGGGTGGACAAATAAAAGGCGAAGGGCAGTTGCAAGGCGCGTGGCTTAACCCGTCGGTAACATTTCAGGCTACGGCTAAGCGCTTGCGTTTTAAGGAACACAGTGCCGAACAATTGGCTATCAACGTGGATTATCACCCTGAGGTAAGTAAATCCTCGCAACTCAAACTCTCCGCCGGCAATATCAAAAGCGGCGCTAACCAACTCAGTAAAGTGTTGATTGATGGTCAAGGAAATCCTAATCAACATCGTTTTACTATCGACCTAAGTTCTAATTACGGTGAATTATCAAGCGCGCTGACTGGGCGCCTTAAGGGCAACAGTTGGGAGGGGGGTTTTTCCAAACTGGATGTGCAGTCCAACGACGCAGGCCGCTGGCAGCTTAGCAATAATCTAGTAGTTCGTATGACTCAAAGCGCCAAAGGCATTGATGCCAAGTTGGCGCAAACTTGTTTGCACCAGCAAGCCGCTATGCTGTGCCTAAATGGGAGTTATCTATCTAACAACGACCTGCAATTGCAACTTAAAGCCGACAACTTACCGCTCAGCTTACTGCAAGCCTACGCTCCCGAAGGGATGCACATCACCGGTATTATCAATGCCGATGCGGACATTCAGCAGCAAAAAGGTTTGCTCACCGGCAATTACCGGCTTGACCTGCCTGCGACTCGCATTGCGTTTGCTGCTGATAAACAACCGACAACTATCCATTTGGGGGTTTCTTCGTTATCCGGCGTCCTGCAAGGCTCTAAAGTATCAGCCGATATTAATCTCGCATTAGCGGCACAAGATTATCTAAGCAGCCAGCTGCAATTAGATACCGGTAACACCCAGGCACTATCAGGCCAAATCAAGGCATCCATTGCTGACTTAAGTTTATTGAATTCATTTTTGCCGCAATTAACAGGGCTCAAAGGCAAATTTAATGCTGATTTGGCGCTACTCGGCACCACTGCCGCACCAGCGGCTAACGGCGCAATTACTTTTACCCAAGGTGCTGCGGACTTGAACGGCTTAGGTCTTGAGCTGCGTGACATTAACCTGCAAGTACGAGCGGTCGGAAATCTTACCGAAGAAATTCAAATCACCGGTTCGGCTAAATCGGGACAAGGCAACATTAACCTAAGTGGCGTTGCCAAACTACCGGGCACTGTCGAGTTGCTGCTGACGGGTAAGGATTTTGAAGTCGCCAAACTGCCGGAGGCGCAAATTGCCATATCGCCCGAATTAAAGCTGTTGTTTGCGGATAATCGCGGCAAAGTCACCGGCATTATCAAAGTGCCCAAAGCCATTATGCAGATCCAGCAATTACCGGAACAAGCCGTTACCGTAAGTAGCGATGAGGTCATCATCGGCGCCGAAAAAACTATTGAAAACACCGCTACAGCACCCAGCATTGATGCCGATATAGAAGTTGAATTAGGCAAGCAAGTGAGCTTTACAGGACAAGGGCTAAAGACCAACTTATCCGGCAAGTTGAAGATTATGAAAACGGCAGAAAAAATCGCCATGTATGGCAATGTCGATATGGATAAAGGCCATTACACAAGTTACGGACAAGATCTTACCGTTCGTAAAGGCCGCTTTGTATTTAATGGCCCGGTCGATCAACCTTGGCTGGATGTAGAAGCGATTCGTGTGTCAAAAAGTACAACCGTGACGGCCATTCTTAGCGTCACCGGCCCGTTAAAATCGCCCAAAACGCGCTTATCTTCAGAACCTGCCTTACCGGAAACTGACGTACTTGCTTATTTAGTCACCGGCAATCCGCTAAACCAAGCGAGCACATCCGAAAGCAATATGATTGCCAGCGCCGCTGTGTCTTTGGGAGCGGGCCGAGTCTCTTGGCTTGCCGACAAACTGGGCATTGAAAACCTGGAAGTTAAAGAAGGTAAAACTCTGGAAGATACCTTGGTGGCGGTTGGCCAATATCTGACGCCGGATTTTTATGTCGGCACCAAAGTGGGCTTATTTAACAAGCAAGCGGTATTAGTCCTTAAACATAAAGTGACCAATGCCATAAATGTGGAAACCGAGACCGGCACATCTCAACGAATAAAACTAAACTATGAGTTTGAACGTGACTAACTAACCCAAACACCCTTCACCATGGCCGAATCCTACCAACTACCTCCCATCCGACTAGGCGCTCCTGGCGAGGATATTTCTATCAAAGATTTAGCGGCCATTCAGCAGCGCTTCAAAAAAATGCATCACTTGCGCCTGACACGCGCTCAGGATTTTCTACAACCACGGCAACGCGTGTTGCTGGAATTATTGCCACTGATTTTTCATTGCAACAACCCACTGTTACCGGGCTTTGTATCGTCAACAACCCCAGCTGGAATTGTTGATTTTCGACCGGACAGCAAAGCCATTAAATCGGCTAAACAATTTTCCAAAAATTTTAGTGTTGTCCGGCACCCGTCTGACCAACATTGCATCGATGCGCTGTTTTTAATGGGCAGTGTCGGTAGCATTGCCTTTTCTAAAATCAGCGACATGGACATTTGGTTGTGTCATCGGGCCGATTTATCAAAAGCTGATCTTACCGAATTACAAAAAAAAGCCAGTGCTGTCGAACACTGGGCGGCAACACTGGATTTGGAAGTGCATTTTTTTCTGATGAATTGCGACAAATTTCGCCAGGGTGAAGACATCCCCATGTCGGCAGAAAGCAGCGGACACACGCAGCATTATTTGTTGTTGGAGGAATTCTACCGAACCGCCATTCATATCGCCGGAAAAACCCCTATTTGGTGGCTGGTGCCGCCGCATCAAGAACTTAACTACAGACAATACGTCAGTCACCTGCTTAATAACCGTTTTGTTTATGAGCATGAGGTGATTGATTTTGGAGGTCTGGAGGCCGTTCCGGCTGAAGAATTTACCAGCGCGACACTATGGCATCTTTATAAAGCCCTGCATGCACCGCACAAGTCTTTGTTAAAACTGCTGCTGATGGAATGCTATGCCAGCGAATATCCAAACACGCAGTGGCTTTGCCAAACAATTAAACATGCCGTCTATGAGGGTTCTTATCTCACTAGCGATCTTGACCCATACCTGCTGATTTATCAAAAGGTGGAACAATACCTTCAGCAACATCAAAGCAAACGTCGTCTGGATTTAGCCCGGCAGTGTTTTTACCTGAAAATAATGGGCTCTTCCGACAGCACTATGGACGCGCTAAACCGGACCTATCGGCAACGTTATATGCAATCGGTCGCCGATCGTTATCACTGGCCGATAACAACACTTGCCGCCGCCAAACAACAAAATCATTGGGACATCAGTAAAGCCAGTGCCGAGCACGCGGTGATATTGCAGGCAGTGACACACTGTTATCGCATGATCACGGGCTTTGCTCGTGAGCATGCTTTGGCTCAGCAAACACACAACAACGATTTAAGGTTGATCGGCAGAAAGTTGAATGCCTTCTTGGAAAAGAAGCCGGGCAAAATCGAAATTCTTACCACGCGCCATCAAATCGACATCGTCGCGCGTGAATTATCGTTGGTAGACAGCCGCCTGAGTGATGATCATGAAGGCTGGAGCCTTTATCTTGGCAATGTCCAAATGAATAATGTCGGGACTGCTGAACCGCTACAAAAAGGCCGGACATTGATTGAATTGCTGTGTTGGGCGGTGGTGAATGGTCTTTATCATAAGTATTTAAAGCTCTACTTTAGTGCGCATGCCTTGAAGATGACTAGCGATCAATTGCATACAACGCTGTCGCAACTTGAGCAATTTTTAACCGCCCATTTTGACAGCGATGCACCGCTGGATACTTACCAAACCGCTAATAAGCCGTCGCATTCATTACTGTTAATCAACCTGGGACAGCCCGATACCGAGCATCGGGAAGATGGCCGACTCATGATGAGCGCCCGCTCTGATGCTTTCAGTTATGGCATGAACCGGCAGTGTTTTGTACAGACTACCGAATGTGTGTCACTGACCAGCTGGGGCGAAATCAATACCAGTCAACATGAAGGATTAGCGGGGCTTTTTGACGTGTTAACAAGCATTATCAATAACCGCCCTGCCCAAGCGCCTGCAGCGGCCATCAGTGTGCTTTGCGATACGCCGACACGCGGTAAAAGTATCGTGCTGCGCATTGAAGACGTTTATAAAACCCTGCTAAAACTATTTTCCAATGGCGACAACAACCGCTATTTCTTATCTGGCGGTCATGGCTTTTATGTCTTTCAAAAAACCGACAACATCCTGAATTACGATTATTTAACCGATGAAGACGCTTTATTAAAAGCACTTGCCAGCCCACAGAAACAGTTCCGGCCCAGTCATTTTGATGAATCCATTTTGGCGAATACACCGATTCCACTGCTTTATACTTTTAATAACGCCCAAGTAATTCAGCTGTTTTATTATCAAAATAATGCCGATGTCAGCATTTATATCATTGATGAGCGAGGCTCTTTGTATGTGCAGCACCATGCCAATACCTTTACCGACCGGCTGTTAAGCCACTATGCGACTTTTTTGGATAATGTCCTTAACCGCAACTTTTTTGAATCTGATGTCGCTATCGCCTTTTACCAATTACACAAAAATTCTGCGGGGGTCTGGTCATGTAACCGGGTAAATATAAGTACACCAGACAGCAGTAAAGCGCTTAATTTGCGCATCAGCGGTGAAACCACGCCTAAAGGCATCGTCTACACGGTGTATTGCAATGAACAGGAGTTTTCTTCATTAGATCATGGCCCGCAGGTGTTTTTTGCAGCGTATCAATATGTGCTTAGCTTTCGGCGCAGCAAACAAAATTATCCGGTGCACATCAGTGATATTGAGCTGCCGTTATCTGCGCTTCGGGTTGATAGTCCTGATCAGCAGCAGACTATCCATTACTTAAATTACAAGCAAAAAATTGAAGATAAATTCAATAGCTGAGCTCTAGCGTCGGTGCGGTTTTAACCCGGCCGTCTTTGAGCAATAGCTCGACAAATTCATCAGCGGGAAGCGGCCGACTTTTAAAATAACCTTGATATAAATCGCAGCCTTGCACTTGCAAAAAGGCGAATTGCTCCAGCGTTTCAACGCCTTCGGCCAACACTTTAAAACCTAATATATGGCCCATCGCCAGAATGGTGGCGGTGATTTCCATATCATCCTGATGATGCGGAATGTCATCGATAAAACTCTTATCGATTTTTAAGACATCCAACGGAAAATGTTTTAGATGCGCCAGCGATGAATAACCGGTGCCAAAATCATCAATCGCCAGGCGAATGCCTTGAGCGCGTAAATCCTTTAACAAGCTGACCGTGTGTTGCTGATGATTCATCAAGCCGGTTTCGGTTAATTCCAACTCCAGCTGTTTGGCCGGAAAACCGGTCTCAGTCAGTATGGTCTCAACCAATTTGCTCATGTTGCCGCGTTGAATCTGCTGTGGCGACACGTTAACCGCTAAGGTTAGCTTCGGCAAGCCCGCGTCCAGCCAAGCCTTGCCTTGGCGACAGGTTTCGCGCAACACCCATTCGCCTATCGCCATAATAAGTCCGGTTTCCTCGGCCAAGGGGATAAACCGCAACGGCGCCTTGCCTTGGCGACAGGTTTCGCGCAACACCCATTCGCCTATCGCCATAATAAGTCCGGTTTCCTCGGCCAAGGGGATAAAACGTAACGGCGGAATCAGGCCTTCGATAGGATCTTGCCAGCGCACTAACGCCTCTGCGCCGACAATAAGTCCCGAATTCATATCCACTTGCGGCTGGTAATAAACCCGCAGTTCATTCTGTGAGATGGCTCGGCGTAACCTGGCTTCCATATCAATGCGCAGGCGCGCCGCGACTGTCAGTTCATCTGAAAAGTAAGAAAACCGATTCCGCCCTGCCGCCTTGGAGTGATAAAGCGCCGTGTCGGCTTGCTGCAGCAATATTTCCGGATTGTCACCGTGCTGCGGATACAAGCTGATACCAATACTGACGCCAATTCGTACTTCGCCCACATCCGGCAACTGCCAAGGTTCGCTTAAATCTTCAATAATCGCCTCGGCAACTCGCGCCGCATCATCTTCATGGGCAAGATCTTCCAGCAATACCGTAAATTCATCACCACCCAAGCGCGCCACCATATCCACGCCACGTAAGCGCGAAGCTAAGCGCTCGGCCACTTGTTGCAGTAATTGATCGCCCAGCAAATGACCAAAGCTATCATTGACATGTTTAAAACCATCCAAATCCAGCATTAATAAGGCAAGCTGCTTACCTTCTCGGTGTGCCATTTCAATGGCGTGCTCCAGGCTATGAAACAACAATACCCGATTGGGTAAAGCGGTCAGCGGATCATGCATCGCATTAAAGGTAAGCTGATCCTCGGAAGCTTTTTGCTCGGTAATATCAGAAAAGACGGCAACATATTCCGTCACTTGGCCAAGGTCATTGTGTACTGCACTGATACTTAAAAACTCAGGATATTCTTGACCGTTCTTGCGCCGATTCCATATCTCGCCCTGCCAATAACCGACGCTGTTAATTTGTTGCCACATGGTCCGGTAAAAATCCTGGTTTTGTCGACCGGAACTCAATAAGCGCGGGTTTTGCCCAAGAATTTCGGCCTCACTGTAACCAGTGATCGCTGTAAAAGCATGATTGACTCTGATGATATTTGACTGAGCATCAGTGATTAAGAAGCCCTCTGTACTTTGCTCAAATACCTTCGCCGCCAGTTTAAGTTGCACCTCACTGCGCTTGAACTCGGCAAAATAGGTCGCCAGCGCCATACCCACCACTGACAAACTCACCATGTATAGCCAATAGTTGGTTAAACCGGTCTCCTTGATGTCGTTGGCAAAATAACCAAGGCCTTCAATAGCACCCAACAACGCCTGGACGGCTACCAGCATGACGACGATAAGCGTGCCGTGAATCCCTAATCGGACGGCAACCCAGCTAACAAATAAAAACATCAATGAACCTTTAGCAACCTGCCCAGCAAGTTCATTCAGCCAGCCTAGGAATACCACTTGCCCAACCAAGGCTATCAATGAAATGGTCGCGACAATTTCGAGGATTCGCTTAGTACCGCGCCAGTCATCCGGAAATTTGCGCCAGATAAGCAGTAATGGCGTAATGAGCATAATTCCCAAGGTATCGCCCATCCACCATTGGCCCATACTGTGCAGATAGTTTTGTTCGCCGATAAATCCATAAGTTAATAAGCCACTGACGCCAATACTGGCAGCAATGGTGCTGCCAACACCGGCCGCAACGATAAATTGCAAATAACTGCGTAATGTCGTCAAGTGTGAGACAAACTTACCTTGTCGAGTAATTAGCCAAACAGCCACCACCGCTTCCAAGGTACTGCCAAGCGCCATAGCGGCGGCCACAATTAGCGGTTTATCTAATATGACAAAGGTCAGGAATGACCCGAAAAATATTGCCAAGGCATAACGTTGCCCGCCCATAAGAAGTGCGGCCACCGCCCATCCGCTAGCCGGCCAAACGATGGTGATAAAATCCACAGGCGAATACACAACCGCTGACCAAGCAAGCAGTGCATAAAGTAAGGCAACGATCCCTATCATTAGTATATTTAGCAACATTTGTTATCTAAGTCTGTTCGTGTTCATTGCTGTCAGATTAATTGAACGTTGATACTTACGTGATTGGCGAGTATAGACTACAACTTTAAATCACATCGTTGCAGTCGGTAATTTTTGCCTATACTACAAAAGGGCTTAATCCGTAGGGTTTATTATGAATAACGATCAACGCCAACATGCACGCTTTAATCCTGAGGGGTTGGTGGCGCATGTAACTCTGGAGAACGAGGCACTGGATCAGGTTTATGTTAATGGCGAAGTTATTAACATAAGTCACAGCGGTATTCGTTTAAAACTTACTGAACCATTACTGGCGCACGTTAACGACAAAATAAAAATACAGCTCATTCTGCCTGAATCCGGTATTCCGTTGACCATTCGCGGCGTCATCAAGCATGAAATTGCAGATAACGAATTTGGTTTGCACTATGAAAATCCACCCAGCAAAAATGACTATGAAGACATTATTCTTGAATGCTTCAAAGTCGCTTGATGTTAATCCTAAGCGCCATCGCCTATTAGACTAATCGCCTTAGCTTTTGCTATAGTCAGAGCCTCAGCGGGTGGCGGTGAATACCTGTTTCGTTTTAAAACTTCAATCTGGAAATAATTATGTCTATCAAAGTCGCAATCAATGGTTATGGTCGCATTGGCCGCAATATCGTTCGTGCCTTGTATGAATCTGGTCGTACTAATGAATTTCAAATCGTTGCTATCAACGATTTAGGTGATTCACAAACCAACGCTCATCTGACCCAATATGACACAGTACACGGAAAATTCCCTTTTGAAGTCACCGTAGACGGCGACTACATTGTTATCAATGGCGATAAAATCCGCGTATTTTCCGAACGCGACCCGTCCAAATTGCCGTGGGCTGATTTAGGTATCGATGTCGTGCATGAATGCACCGGCCTGTTCACCAGCAAAGCCAAAGCCTCTGCACATATCGCTGCAGGCGCCAAGAAAGTGTTGATTTCCGCGCCCGGCGGCAATGATGTCGATGCCACTATTGTCTTTGGCGTCAACCACGATGTCCTAAAAGCAACTGACACAGTTATATCCAACGCGTCCTGCACCACCAACTGTTTGGCACCGCTGGTTAAACCTCTGCATGATG
>Ga0207968_100514_pt1 | contig 14206 bp, 13 predicted proteins | sample LakWasMet21_HOW5_2_FD_183867 | JGI IMG/M metagenome (GOLD analysis project Ga0207968, IMG submission 183867) | Freshwater sediment methanotrophic microbial communities from Lake Washington under simulated oxygen tension - Sediment Metagenome... | ecosystem: Environmental > Aquatic > Freshwater >...
AGCGCTGATAAGTCGTCAAATCTTTAGACGCCTGCACCCGGCTGATGCCGAAGTTACCCATCAGCGCGGCCGTCGATACCTCGCCGCTCCAGAACACCGTCGCTTCGAGCAGGGTTAATCGTTGCTGCTGTTCCCACTTTAAATGCTGTTGCATCGGCTGAGTAACGATGTTAATTTATATGTAAATTATATTTTCATATAAATTTTATTTTCTGTTGTGTAATAGCTTAACACAATCAATCATTTCAGCCGGTAAAGTTATGACGAGCGATAATTCGCGTAGTGTAAGTCGGAACACGGAAAAAGCGACAGATAAAAAGGAAGCCAATACGCCTGAATCAGATAAATTTTTAGCAATCCTCATTGTAACCGAAGCAAAGCTCCGAACCCCTGGTAGCTTAAAAGGCAATATTTCCCCCGTGGATGATCTTGATCCACCCATGAGTGATGAAGAGTGGGGCTATGGTTTGACGTGTCGATTTTTCCAGGCGACGAATAATTGTTATGATGCTCCTCTCCCTTTTCATGAGGGGAGCGGATTGAAACATTTTCGGAGTTTTTTGCTAAAAAGAACAAATCTTTTATTTGTAAGAAAGGATTTGTTCTTTGCTTTTTATGTGATAGGCTTGTCAAAAAACAAAAAACGTTATTTTAGGAGTCTAATAAATGTACTCAATAGAATTAGAAATTTCCGCACCGACAGCTATGTGGACTCGACCTGATACCGGCGACGCCCCTGTGAGCTATCCCGCTCCAACCTATGCTGCTGTCAAGGGAATTCTTGAGTCAATTCTTTGGTTACAATCCGTAAATGTTGTGCCTGTCAGGGTAGAAATTTGCAAGCCTCTGATTTTTCAAAATTACACCACCAACTACGGCGGCCCTTTACGAAAATCAAAATCGATGAACAAAGGCGCTGGCTATCAACTGCTTGCGACTGTGTTGATTGATGTTTGTTACCGGATTTATGCGGATTTATACCCACAACATCAAGGTCAGCTCTCCGATAAAGCTTTAACGCAAGTACGCAGAACGACCAATTCAACACATGCGTACAAAGATATGTTCGATCGCAGATTAAGGCGTGGGCAATGCTTTTCAATCCCTTGCATGGGTTGGAAAGAATTTGTACCCGATTATGTTGGCGTTTTAAGGGACGAAAACAAACCGTGTGAAGACATTAATCTGGAATTGCCTAGCATGTTGCACCAGACCTTTTCTAAAGGTTTGCACAGCGAATACAGCCCGACTTACCGGCAAAATGTCAAAATTGTGAATGGAGTGCTGGATTATGCTGAATGAGCTTTATGCGTTATCTGCTGTTCTTAGTGACAGGGGGGTTAAAACTGAAATCTGGCATAAGAATTTTGTTCCTAACCCAAAAACTGCCACATTCCGCATCTTAATAGACAATGAAGGAAAAATTGCCGGCATAGAAGCTATCACGGATGAAAAAGAAAAAACAACGATTAGAAAATGGGAAACTTCCAACGGCAATTCTTTCCCCTCGTTTAATGTCACCCCACTATTTGATTTAACGCAAGATGAAGCTCTTGTTGAGCAGGCTAAAGAGCTCAAGAAACTGCTTGATAAAGACAAGCCTATTAACACTGATCAACTAAAAACGCTTATTGAGAAAGCTTTAAATCTTTGGAATGGCCAGCAAAAATTAGCTAAATGCTTAAATCAGATTCCACAAGAGATGAACAAGTTAATAACTGAATTAACAGCAGAAAATAAGGCGATTTTTTCATTAACCAAGCGTATTTTAAAAACCACACCACAACAATTTCATCAACAATTAACAGACTGCCTTTTAAACCAAGACAATCTATTGTCATTTTTTGACTTGCTATTTTTCTACACAGGAGCAAAGCCTAAAAACAGCTGTTTAGTACTTGAGGTTTCAGAGAGGTCACAGTTTGAATATCCAGCTAATCACCACAAAGCCCAGGCTTGGTTTAATCAATGCTTGCTCTCGGCGGGTAAAAAAGAGGTCTCCTCTTCTGAAAACGACGCTTATGGAGCAACTAACAATGGCTGGCAAGAAAAATTTGGTGCAATCAGAATGAACATACTGGGCGATGTGACATTACGGGCCATGAATGATGAATCGCGTTGCCAATATCGATATGGGCAAATCAATGCAACGGGCAACCCTGTTGGCTTACAAACTCGTGAAGCTATGTCCAGCTCTTTGGGTTGGCTCTCTCATCCAGATCGAAAAAGGAAAACTTGGACTGATGTTTCACGTAGTAAAGGTGAAAGCGCTTTATTGTTTGCCTACCCATCCGTTATGCCAGAAGAAGAGACTGAAATTGCCCAGCTAATGGGCGGCATGACTGATGAAGATGGCGTTATTTTTGAAGCATGTGCGGAACGGGTACTTAAATCGCTAAGCCAGATTCCCAAAACAATTGAGGCGCAAATGCAAATTTTTGTGCTATCCAAACCGGATGGTTTTCGTACTAAAGTCCAATATAATCATAACTGCTCTATAAACCACTTTGTTAAGGCTGCACAGGCTTGGCAATCAGGCTGTCGTAATCTGCCGCCTTTGGCTATCCGTGTTTTTGATGAAAATAAAAAGCCGCTGTGGACTGAAGCACTAACCCCTTTCCCTGAAGAAATTGTTTGGTGCTTGAATACTGTTTGGACACACTTTGGCGCACAAGCTAGTCTGATCAAACGATTCAGCATGGGCGATGCCTTAGATTTACTGCTGGACAGCGACATAAAGCTTGAGCATACCGCCAGTTGTTTATTACCCTCTCTTACCAACAATTCTCAATCGTTTTTGTTGGCTTTAGGTAATGCACATCACACCGGTAGAGCACTTAGCATCCCTAAGAACTTCAAGAAACAGGCCTTATTGATGCCTAGTATTCTAGCTTTATTGCTCGACAAATCGAATCTTAAAAATGAGGTTTATATGAAATCACCCGCTTACCTTATTGGGCGTTTACTCAGTGTTGCCGACCAACTGCACGATAAATATTGTAAATATGTTAGAAACGACTCCAGACCGCCCCAATTGCTAGGTAATGCTCTGATGGCAATTGCATTAGAACACCCTGAACAAGCACTCGCCATGTTTTCACAACGCATGTTGCCCTATCAAGCGTGGGCACGAACTTATTCAGACCCTAATCCTGATAAAGAAGCCGGACTTGTTCATTTTTTTCTTAATGAATGGGGAGCAATTTGTAGTCAATTAGCGGAATTGGATACAAAAATACCCGTTCGCTGTTCTGACACCGACAAAGCTTCTATGTTACTGGGTTATCTTGCCAGCACGGCAAAAAATGAAAAATCATAACCATCAATACCGGAGAATCTAATGAGTCAAAATAATCAAATGTTGCGTGCTACTGGTTTATTGGTCATCGAAGTGATTAACTCAAACCCAAACGGCGATCCAGACCGAGAAAGTGATCCAAGGCAACGCCACGATTTTAAAGGTGAAATATCTCCTGTTTCTTTTAAGCGAAAATTGCGTGATTTGATCGCCGATAAAGAAGGCGTCGTTTGGCAAGCCTTGCAACAAGAATTACAGTTAGAACAGGAACAGTTTCATATTCTGGAGACTCGCGGGCGCGATAGAAAGCAAATTGAATCTGAATTAAAAGATGAAGGAAAAGCATTTAAAGAAAAATATTGGGATGGACGTGTTTTTGGGAACACATTCTTAGAAAGCGGTAGTTCAACGACGATTAAAACAGGGGTTGTCCAATTCGGATTGGGCGTTTCTGTTGCACCTGTTGATATTGAACGCCATACAAACACCAACATGTCTGGCGTACAAGAAGGCAAAGATAGGGGCATGGCCCCGATGGGCTACCGTTTTGTGCCCCATGGTGTGTACTGTATGCCGTTTTTTGTAAACCCCAGCCAAGCGCATAAAACAGGCTGCACTGTTCAGGACATTGATTTAATGAAACGAGTCATTGCTTATGCTTATGCGCATACACGATCACATGCCAGACCCTCCGTTGAACTGCGTCATGCTTGGTATATTGAACACAATAACTCGCTTGGTTCTTGTTCTGATTTTGCTTTATTGGATTCATTAAGACCAACCAAGAAAACTAACGCCAACGAAGCATCAACGAGTTGGGAAGATTATGACGTACCCACCGCTTTACCTGAAAATCTACAAGTCAAAGTCAAACCTTTAATTGATTTAATAGGATAAGAAATGGATCTACTCGCTCACAGCGCGAAGTGTGATAAGGGCATACCTGCTCAATCTTACGCGGAACACATTTTAAAAGCTCGACAACAGGCTTTTGAAATAGCCCAACGGGCGGGTAGTCTTGCGCCTGATCTGAAAGAACCGCTTTCTCAGGTTGCTGCGCTTGCGGCTGAATTTCACGACATGGGTAAACTGGACGATGAAAATCAGGCGGTACTTTCTGGACAAAAGAAATCTAAGAAACTTCCTGTAAATCATGTTGATTCAGGTGTGGCTTATCTTCGGCAGTTGGTAAAAAATAATCTTTCTGCCATGCTCGCCTTAGAGGCTGTTTATGCCCACCATATTGGTTTGCAAAGCAGGGCGAAAGAGTTTTCCAAAGGAACAAAAAAGTATCGGGATGAAAATCTAATTGAATATACAGCGGAGCATTTACCCGCTTATTTAGAACGGCACAGAGCAGTCATCGATGAATGGCAAAACCCATCAAAACCGCCACTACCAAAACCCGAACAACAGGCATTATTTTTACGCTTCGCACTTTCTTGTCTTGCCGATGCCGATCATGGTGATACAGCAAGGCATTACGGTGAGCCGCAAGTTTCCCAATCCTATGAATTAAAAGCGGTTGATCGATTAGCCGCATTGGATTCTTATGTTGCAGGTCTAGCCAAAAACAAGAAAAATGACTTGCGGACACAACTTAGAAATTCCGTTTATATTGCTTGTAAAGAAGCCTCAACCGAGCCTTCGCTTTATGCTTGTGACAGTCCCGTTGGTACAGGTAAAACTACTGCCGTCATGGCACATTTACTCAATGCCGCTCAAGCCAAAGGTTTGCAACGGATTTTTGTCGTTCTGCCTTTTACAAATATTATTGACCAGTCGGTTGATACCTATAGAAAATCTTTGGTTTTACACGACGAAGACCCGGAACACATCATCGCCGCTCATCATCACAAAGCCGATTTTTCCAGCCCTGAATCACGGCAATACACCTATCTCTGGCAAGCGCCTATTGTTGTCACGACTGCCGTACAATTTTTTGAAACTTTGGGCAGTAATCAACCCGCAACTTTGCGCAAACTGCATCAATTGGCTGGCTCAGCTATTTTCATCGACGAAGCTCATGCGGCTTTGCCTAGCCATTTATGGCCGCAAGCTTGGCAATGGTTAAAGCAATTAAGCACGGATTGGGGCTGTCATATCGTACTGGCCTCGGGTTCTTTAACACGATTTTGGGAGCTGGAGGATTTTGTCAAACCAACTGTGAAATTACCAGAATTGATTAACGAAGAAATACGCCAACAATGCTTAGCGCTTGAACAGGCAAGAGTTAAGCCGGAAATCCGCCAGGAAGCTTTGAATTTAGCCGAATTAGCTGAATGGGTAGTTGGCGAAAAAGGTCCACGGCTGCTCATTTTAAATACCGTTCAATCGGCTGCCGTCACTGCCCGATACATAGCCGAACATTACGGCAATGCCAAAGTTGAACACCTTTCAACGGCATTAACGCCATTAGACCGTCATAAAACCCTGGAAAAAGTTAAAGCTCGATTAAAAGATACACAAGATAACGATTGGGTTTTAGTGGCTACCTCTTGTGTTGAAGCTGGTGTTGATCTGTCTTTCAAGACAGGATTTCGGGAGCGTTGTAGTTTAGTCAGCCTATTACAAACGGCGGGCCGTATTAATCGGGAAAATCTTGAAATAGAAGCGGCTGTATGGGATTTTTCATTAAAATTCGAAAATGGCTTAAAAAAACATCCAGTTTTTGATGATTCCGTCCGTATTTTAGGCGAATTGTTTGACAGTGATGAGGTTTCTCCTAATTTTTGCTGTGAAGCCTTAAAAAGAGAAATTAGACAAAGCACTCCAAATGAAAAAGTGAAACAATTGGAAAAAGCTGAGAAAAATTTAGATTTTCCAGAAGTTGAACAACTTTTTAAGGTTATCAGCAGCTATACCATCACCGTATTAGTTGATGATGAAGTCATCAGCAGATTGAAAAACTGGCAGCCAGTGGGTCGTGATGAAATACAAAAAAATAGTGTGCAAATATGGACTTACAAACAAGAGGATTGGGGTGTCAGCGAAATACCTAATCGTCCAGGTCTTTTTTATGGTCTAGATTATGATGACTTCATCGGTTACATGAAAGGTGGATTAGCCTCAGAAAATGCAAAAAATGGTGCGCCTTTGCAGATATGAAACAGCATTGCCTAATGCGATGAGGTGGGGATCGAAACGAGTGGCAATCGTATCTGAGTGTTATCTTTCTCGTATTGTCTCCCGACCTAACCATTGGGAATATCAAAACCAAATAATCAAGAGGAAACCCATGATTACCCTGAACCCGCAAACCGAAAATCAACTACAAGAAATAGCCGCACAGACTAGCCAAACCGTTCAGCAGTTGATTGAGTCGTTTATCCATGATTATCAGGATGAACAAGACAGGATCAAGCGTGCAGATCAATCTTATGGGGAGTATCTTGACAGCGGTGTAAGCTTCGCGCTGGATCAGATAAAGCAAGATAATGACTTGGCAAATTAAATTTACCAACATAAATGATCAACGACAATGCAGTCCGCACCATCCGGTGATGCAGTCATTAAGGAAGCTCTGAATAAGTTCTTCGACAAGCTCAGGACGAACGGCAAATTGTTGATTACGTTCATGGTGAGCTTGTCGAACCATGGGCGGAATCAACTTGTTCAGAGCTTCCTTAATGCATGGAAGAATAAACCATCGCGCCGTCTGGAAAATAAGCGTTATAACATTTGAGGCAGCCATGAACTGGAAAAACCGTATCACCGTCGATCCCGATGTTCTCGTCGGAAAACCCATCATTAAGGGAACACGCATTTCGGTCGAACTGATTCTCGATCGGGTAGCTGACGGTTGGACGACCGAAGATATTTTGTCCGCTTATCCGCATCTTACCCGCGAAGATGTTTTGGCTGCGCTTTCGTTTGCCGCTGAATTGTTTCGGGAAGAAAAGTTTATCGCTGTCGGTAAAATCGCGGTATGAGCGTTCGCTTGTTGCTTAACGAAAACTTTCCCGCGCCTGCGGTCGCCGTTTTGCGCGAAGCAGGATACGATGCGTTGGCGATTGCCGAATCGTTGGCTGGGATCGCGGATCAAGATGTCTTGGCATTGGCGGTACGCGAACAGCGTTGGCTGGTCACCTTCGATCGCGATTACGGCGATTTGCTGTTCGCTCGCAAGCTGACTGCGCCACCCGCCGTAATTCTGCTCCGGGTTTCGTCTTATCGTCCGGCGGAACCGGCTGCCTGGATTATAGAACTGATTCGAAATCGACAGGAATACTTGGGTAAATTCATCGTCTTCGACGGCAATACGCTACGCAGCCGGCCGCTGTTGCGGGAGATCGGCGATGAATCCGCCTGAGTCGATTCCCATTTCCGCGCTGAACCAGTACGCCTACTGCCCGAGGCGCTGCTATCTGATCCACGCGGAAGGCGAGTTTACCGACAATGTGCACACCGAGAGCGGCAGCCGCGAGCATGAACGCGTCGATCAGTTAGCGCACGAAATCAAAGCCGGCGTGCGCGTGGAGTTTGCGTTGCCGGTGTGGTCGGAGCGTTTGGGGCTGAGCGGCCGCTGCGATGTGGTCGAGTTCCATCCTGACGGCAGCGTCTTTCCGGTCGAATACAAACACGGCAAACGCAAGCAATGGCTGAATGACGACCTGCAACTGGCCGCGCAGGCGATGTGCCTGGAAGAAATGGTGAACGAATCGGTTCCGGCCGGGGCCGTTTATCATACCCAATCGCGGCGAAGACGGGAACTGGCTATCGATCAACAATTGCGCGCCGAAGTGGCTGCGACCGTCGAGGCGATCAGAAAGATGCTCGACCAACAGCAGTGCCCACCCCCGATAAACGACATCAAGCGCTGCCCGCAATGCTCGTTGAATGAACTCTGCAATCCCGATCTGATCAACGGCAAAATTCGTCTGCGTGAATTGTCGGGACAGTTGTTTGATGTGGAATCGGAGCCGGAGAACCTATGAAGCAGCTTCTGAATACCTTATACGTCACCTTGCCGGACGCTTACTTGCGGCTGGAAGGCGAAACGGTGTGCGTGATGATCGAAAAAGAAAAGCGCTTGCAGGTGCCGTTGCATCATTTGAGCGCCTTCGTGCTGTTTGACCACGTGATGCTCAGCCCGGCCCTGCTGGGTCGCTGCGCTGCCGATGGCCGCAGCATCGTCTGGCTCAATCGTTCGGGCCGGTTTCAGGCCAGGATGGAAGGCCCGGTCAACGGCAATATCCTTTTGCGTCAGGCGCAATTCAGGGCAGGGGATGATGAGCGGCAGATTTTGCGTCTCGCCCAGCGCTTCATCGCCGGGAAAATCCGCAACAGCCGGCAAGTGCTGATGCGCGGCGCTCGCGACAGCAAGGACGATCAGGAAAAGGCGGCTCTCGTGCAAGCGGCGCGGTCGTTGGCGAATAACCTGAAGAAGTTGGCGCATGCGCAAAATCCAGATGAAGCCCGTGGCCTGGAGGGCGATGCCGCGCGCATCTATTTTGCCGCCTTGTCCCTTGTGATCCGGCCGTCGGCAAGATCGACCTTCGCCTTCACGACCCGCAACCGTCGGCCGCCCAGAGATTGTTTCAATGCGCTGATTTCGTTTTTGTATGCGCTGACGCTGGGCGATTGCCGCTCGGCGTTGGAAACTGTCGGGCTCGATCCGCAGCTCGGTTTTTTGCATGCGGTCAGGCCGGGCAGGGAATCTCTGGCGTTGGATCTTTTGGAGGAGTTTCGCGCGCCACTATGCGACCGATTGGCGCTTACACTCATCAACCGCGAACAAATCAAGGACAAGGATTTCGACAAACGCGACGGCGGCAGCGTATTGCTGAATGATAACGGCCGCAAGACCGTGATCGCGGCTTATCAGGCGCGCAAGCAGGAAGAACTTATCCACCCGGTTTTGGGTCAATCGGTTTCGATCGGGCTGATTCCGCAGATTCAGGCGCGGCTGCTGGCGCGCTACCTGCGCGGCGATGTCGAAGACTATGTGCCTTATCTGCAACAATAGCCATGATGATTCTGATCACTTATGACGTTTCGACCGAAACCAGCGCCGGCCGCAAGCGTTTGCGGCGCGTTGCGAAAGTCTGCTTGAATTACGGGCAACGGGTGCAGAAATCGGTGTTCGAATGCCAGGTCAATACGATGGAAATGGCGCGACTGAAGGAGCAGTTGTTGCAGGAGATCGACGAAAGCGAGGACAGTTTGAGAATTTACCGTATCATCGAGCCGATAGAAAAAAACCGAGAGCAATTCGGTAACAACCGGGCGATCGATTTTGAAGGGGCTTTGATCGTATAAATCCGCGAACCGAGAGTGATGGCCAAAACCGGGCGGGTTCGCGGAAGAGTTAAATGCGTGAAATATCAGTATTATTTGAGTTATTGAAGGTAACAAACAATGAAGGGATTGAAGCCACTTGGATTATTCGCGTTACAACGGAAGAATCGCTATAATCGTCAATGCCTTGCAATAAGGCAGTATCTCCCGGCCTCACCGCCGGGAGCGGATTGAAACATCAATTTAAAGCCCCGGTCGCGCATGATTTCGTCGTATCTCCCGGCCTCACCGCCGGGAGCGGATTGAAACAAGAGCACCTCAACTTGTGCCGCGAACGAATAGCCGTATCTCCCGGCCTCACCGCCGGGAGCGGATTGAAACGTCCCAGCCGCCGTGCTGGCGGACTACGGCGCCAATGTATCTCCCGGCCTCACCGCCGGGAGCGGATTGAAACGTTACGCTGCACGATGTCATCGGCCTGGGCGGTGGTATCTCCCGGCCTCACCGCCGGGAGCGGATTGAAACATTGCACGCGGCGCATAATCTTTCTCGTGCTCCAGTATCTCCCGGCCTCACCGCCGGGAGCGGATTGAAACCGCCAATGACGCCATGCCAGGGCAACGCCAGGTTGGTATCTCCCGGCCTCACCGCCGGGAGCGGATTGAAACGGCGACGCGGAAGCATGGCTACCGTGCCCGGTATCGTATCTCCCGGCCTCACCGCCGGGAGCGGATTGAAACCAGAGACCCTGATGGGCTTGTCGTCGGACTGGGTACGTATCTCCCGGCCTCACCGCCGGGAGCGGATTGAAACAACCCCCTCCCCGACGAGCTTGCCGCATTATCAAGCGGTATCTCCCGGCCTCACCGCCGGGAGCGGATTGAAACCTAGACTTCGCTGGCAACACTAGACGCCTTGGACCGTATCTCCCGGCCTCACCGCCGGGAGCGGATTGAAACTTTCGGCTTTGTCGGTATCTACGATCAGGATGAAGCGTATCTCCCGGCCTCACCGCCGGGAGCGGATTGAAACCGGTACTGGCGGCGGCGTCGGCGGCGGCAATGGCAGTATCTCCCGGCCTCACCGCCGGGAGCGGATTGAAACGTGCGTTCACATCGACGCCGGTCACCTGGCCGAACGTATCTCCCGGCCTCACCGCCGGGAGCGGATTGAAACGACATATTCCCGCCAATCCCCGCCGCCGCCGCGCGTATCTCCCGGCCTCACCGCCGGGAGCGGATTGAAACATTAAATCCGTACGGCACCTGTGCATCGCTCGACGTATCTCCCGGCCTCACCGCCGGGAGCGGATTGAAACCAACGTGTGCCGCGACTGGAATTTCGAGGATGAATGTATCTCCCGGCCTCACCGCCGGGAGCGGATTGAAACGTGATGACGCCCTTTTCCCATTTTCTTTTTGCAAGTATCTCCCGGCCTCACCGCCGGGAGCGGATTGAAACATCAACATGACAAATATCGTCAATTGTTAATGTCGGTATCTCCCGGCCTCACCGCCGGGAGCGGATTGAAACATGAGTGATGCGACAACGGCGCAGATAATCTCATCGTATCTCCCGGCCTCACCGCCGGGAGCGGATTGAAACCCCCTATCAGTGTTAATCATCATCTTCCGCTCTAGTATCTCCCGGCCTCACCGCCGGGAGCGGATTGAAACATGTTATAACATCACATAGGGCTATTTGAAATGATGTATCTCCCGGCCTCACCGCCGGGAGCGGATTGAAACTACATTCGAAACGTCTAACGGCGGTTCATATTACGGTATCTCCCGGCCTCACCGCCGGGAGCGGATTGAAACAGGTCAGGGAGATCTGTTCGATGACTTCGACAACGTATCTCCCGGCCTCACCGCCGGGAGCGGATTGAAACTCTGGCATTATTTGCTTCATCTGGAATAAACAGCGGTATCTCCCGGCCTCACCGCCGGGAGCGGATTGAAACATTTGCTTGCGCCTGATCAATCGTCTGTGTCGCCGTATCTCCCGGCCTCACCGCCGGGAGCGGATTGAAACAAAAATATCAGGGTTTTGCCCGAATGCCTGCAAGGGTATCTCCCGGCCTCACCGCCGGGAGCGGATTGAAACTCATCAGGTCTGTTTACCGTCAGAAAACCGTTATGTATCTCCCGGCCTCACCGCCGGGAGCGGATTGAAACAAATTGGCGTTTGCGCTAGTGAAAGCGGCGGCAAGTATCTCCCGGCCTCACCGCCGGGAGCGGATTGAAACACGCGGGCAGAGTCTCTACGGCGCTAGCCAGCGGCGTATCTCCCGGCCTCACCGCCGGGAGCGGATTGAAACACCCTAGCATAAACGTGTGGCGCGAAATACGAATAGTATCTCCCGGCCTCACCGCCGGGAGCGGATTGAAACCGTTTACGTCGCTGCCCTCCATTATCATAAAAGGGTATCTCCCGGCCTCACCGCCGGGAGCGGATTGAAACAATTCAGGCCGGTGGAATTGCAGCGATGGGACTAGGTATCTCCCGGCCTCACCGCCGGGAGCGGATTGAAACACCTTCGAATCGATCTATGCGAAAGGTTCCGCCCTGTATCTCCCGGCCTCACCGCCGGGAGCGGATTGAAACTAGGGCGGTCGTTTCAAAGTCGAACGCGCCAAAGGTATCTCCCGGCCTCACCGCCGGGAGCGGATTGAAACACGTCGGCCAACTCGGACTGATCGAAAACGGCCTCGTATCTCCCGGCCTCACCGCCGGGAGCGGATTGAAACAAAAAGGACGTCCGAGCTTTGAAAAAACTCCCGCAAGGTATCTCCCGGCCTCACCGCCGGGAGCGGATTGAAACTCACGTGGAACAAATTAGATGAATCCCTTAGCAGGTATCTCCCGGCCTCACCGCCGGGAGCGGATTGAAACAAGCGAAATAGACCGCTGGCTATAAAACCCGTCAAGTATCTCCCGGCCTCACCGCCGGGAGCGGATTGAAACTCGCGTGGGCCTTTATAGATGTAAATTCTCAGCCGTATCTCCCGGCCTCACCGCCGGGAGCGGATTGAAACATCCAGTGCAGCTAAAGCCCGCTTTACCTGACGAGGTATCTCCCGGCCTCACCGCCGGGAGCGGATTGAAACGTAGGAAAACACCGGGGAGAGGTAGCGGTATTCGGTATCTCCCGGCCTCACCGCCGGGAGCGGATTGAAACCGATGCAATAACCGGAATTTCGTTGCGGTCGCCCGTATCTCCCGGCCTCACCGCCGGGAGCGGATTGAAACATGGAACAGGCTATAGAAAAAGCCTCCGATAGCAAGTATCTCCCGGCCTCACCGCCGGGAGCGGATTGAAACGAGTCATTGCGCACGCAGTTGGCTACCCCCTGTCGTATCTCCCGGCCTCACCGCCGGGAGCGGATTGAAACATTGAAAACGGAACAGTTCGAGGCTATAACGGAAGTATCTCCCGGCCTCACCGCCGGGAGCGGATTGAAACAAAAGATAAATCCCGAGCCTGTTCTTTCTGTCGCCGGTATCTCCCGGCCTCACCGCCGGGAGCGGATTGAAACGTTCAATCCGGCCGCGCTTAGTAGGTATGGCATGGGTATCTCCCGGCCTCACCGCCGGGAGCGGATTGAAACTGCGGCGCCCAAGCGCGGCACACCAAGCGCATGGGCGGTATCTCCCGGCCTCACCGCCGGGAGCGGATTGAAACCTGAACGCCAAAGTGCCTTTGTTTGCTGCTTGCAGGTATCTCCCGGCCTCACCGCCGGGAGCGGATTGAAACAAGGCGGGCGCGAAGAAGGCACGCAAGGCGCCGATCGTATCTCCCGGCCTCACCGCCGGGAGCGGATTGAAACGCTGACGCCCTGCTTGACTGATTTGACTACCTTGGTATCTCCCGGCCTCACCGCCGGGAGCGGATTGAAACCCTGCCGGCAATGGCTCTTTAATGCCTAACGCCTCGTATCTCCCGGCCTCACCGCCGGGAGCGGATTGAAACTCAAAAAAATCAAGGTTTATTCGAAATCTCACGAGTATCTCCCGGCCTCACCGCCGGGAGCGGATTGAAACCTCCCGAATATTTGACGATGGGCTACGCCATAATCGTATCTCCCGGCCTCACCGCCGGGAGCGGATTGAAACCGTTACGCCCGAACCCTTTCGACTCAGCAGCAGCAGTATCTCCCGGCCTCACCGCCGGGAGCGGATTGAAACCCACAAGGCACTCTGACCACGCCGGCGGTCGAAGTGGTATCTCCCGGCCTCACCGCCGGGAGCGGATTGAAACTCTTCAACGCTGGCTTTTAATAACTTACACGTGCCGGTATCTCCCGGCCTCACCGCCGGGAGCGGATTGAAACGCTTCCAGCCCGGTCTATGGTATTCGGCACGTGAGTATCTCCCGGCCTCACCGCCGGGAGCGGATTGAAACGAAAATGATCGTGCTGATACCGTCGTGCATCAGATGTATCTCCCGGCCTCACCGCCGGGAGCGGATTGAAACAGGAAAATGATCGATTCGATCAAAGACAGGGCGAACGGTATCTCCCGGCCTTCTTAGGAAAAGCCATCGCGCTGGCTCTGATCGCGGCCGGCGTGCTATTGTGGTGGCTGTTCAATGAGGTTGGAGTGTGATGGATACGAAAATCAGGGTATTGCTGGTCGATGATCATGCGGTGGTGCGGGCCGGGTTTC
>Ga0207968_100518_pt1 | contig 14174 bp, 9 predicted proteins | sample LakWasMet21_HOW5_2_FD_183867 | JGI IMG/M metagenome (GOLD analysis project Ga0207968, IMG submission 183867) | Freshwater sediment methanotrophic microbial communities from Lake Washington under simulated oxygen tension - Sediment Metagenome... | ecosystem: Environmental > Aquatic > Freshwater >...
GGTCTCGCTAATGCCTGACAAAAAAATAACTGGGTACCAATGAGTGATAAAAAAACCGTAGTATTCGATGGTCAGCCCTTGACCATTGAAGATATTTGCCGGATTGCCCACCAACACGCGCAAGTTGAGTTAAGCCCACAACCAGAATTTATCGAGCGTATCGACAAAGGCGCGCGCTTTATCGACACCTTGTTAAAAGAACAAGGCTTTGTGTATGGCGTCACCACCGGTTATGGCGACTCCTGTACCGTGTCCATCCCGCTCAATCTGGTCGAACAACTGCCTAAGCAGCTTTACACCTTCCACGGCTGCGGATTGGGCGATCATTTTGATGCCGAGCAAACACGGGCCATTCTGGCGGTGCGCTTAACCAGCCTGGCGCGGGGTTTTTCCGGCGTGCGCTATCGGTTATTGCAGCAGCTGGTCGAATGTTTAAAGCAAGACATCCTGCCGTTGATCCCGCAAGAAGGCTCGGTCGGTGCCAGCGGCGATTTAACGCCGTTGTCTTATGTCGCCGCCGTGCTGGCGGGCGAGCGGGAAGTGTTTTATCAAGGCGCGCGCCAAGCCACGCAAACCGTGTTTGCCGCGCTTAATATCAAGCCACTGACCCTAAAACCCAAAGAAGGTCTGGCGATTATGAACGGTACGGCCGCAATGACCGGCATCGCCTGTCTGGCCTATCAACGCGCCGAGTATTTATCCCAACTAACCACACGCATCACCAGCCTGGCGTCGGTCGCCTTAAACGGCAACGCCTATCACTTTGACGAAAAACTGTTTTCCGTTAAACCGCATCCCGGACAAAATCGCGTCGCGGAAAAATTGCGTGCCGATTTGCAGTTACAAGACAGCGCGCCGCGCAACGACACCCGCTTGCAAGATCGTTATTCACTGCGCTGTGCGCCGCATGTCATCGGTGTGCTGGAAGATTCACTGCCCTGGCTGCGGCAGTTTATTGAAAATGAATTAAACAGCGCCAACGACAATCCCATCATTGATGCCGAAGGCGAACACGTTTTACATGGCGGCCATTTTTACGGCGGCCACATTGCCTTTGCGATGGACTCTCTTAAAACGGCCGTGGCGAATTTAGCCGATTTAATGGACCGGCAAATGGCGCAACTAATGGATCCCAAATTCAACCACGGCCTGCCCGCCAACCTGTCCGGCGCCAGCGGCGAACAAGCCTTATTGAACCATGGCTTCAAAGCCTTACAAATCGCCGTCTCCGCCTGGACCGCAGAAGCCTTAAAATTGACCATGCCCGCCAGCGTGTTCTCCCGCTCCACCGAATGCCACAACCAAGATAAGGTCAGTATGGGCACCATCGCGGCTAGAGATTGCATTCGTATTCTGGAGTTGACCGAACAGGTGGCGGTGGCGGTGTTGTTCGCGGCTGTTCAGGGCGTTGAGTTGCGAGGAAGTCTGGATTCGCTAAGTCCGGCATTGCAAAATACTGTTAAGCAACTGCGCGAGCATAATACTTTTTTGAATACGGATCGGGCGTTGGAGCAAGAGTTGCGGAGTTGTTTGGAGCTGACACGAAAACATCATTGGGAACTATATGACTAACGTAAATTCCTTACGCCCACTCTCAAGATTCTCGTTCCCACGCGCTGCGTACCCTCTAGGGCATAAATGGGAATGCAGTCAAGGCGCGCTGCGCCAAACAAATGAGGACTAAATAATGGGTCGCAGCCGCTACCAAATCTACAATCAACAAGCCCCCCACTTTTTAACCTGCACGGTATTGAACTGGATACCTTTGTTCACTCGGCCTGCAACAGTAGAAATCGTGCTCGAAGCCTTACGTTATAGACAGGAAAATATCGGCTGGAAAATATACGGCTACGTCATCCTGGAAAATCACCTGCATTTAATTGTACAAGCAGAAAACCTGGCTTTGGAATTGCCGCGCTTTAAATCCTACACGGCTCGCCAGCTGATCGACCATCTGAAAGAATGCGGCGCCGAGCGATTACTGCAACAACTGGCGTTTTTCCGCAAGGATCACAAACGTGATCGAGATTATCAATGCTGGGAAGAAGGATCGCACCCGCAGCTTATCGAAAATGAACAGGTGCTTCGGCAGAAACTCGAGTATATCCACCAAAACCCGGTGAAGCGGGGTTATGTGGATGACCCTAGGCATTGGCGATATTCCAGTGCCAGAGATTACGCCGGGCAGACGGGGTTGATTCCGGTTTTTAAGGATTGGCTTTGAATCGCCGCTGCAACCTCACCTGCAAGCATTGTTACACCACATCGGCAGACAAAGATTTTCCCGCGAGTTGACCACGCCACGGTGATGGATGATTTAAAGGCTTGGCAAAAGACCACCAAGCAACTGCGCGAGCATAATGCTTTTTTGAATACTGATCGGGCATTGGAGCAGGAATTGCGGAGTTGTTTGGAGCTAACCAGGAAACAGCATTGGAATTTGTATGACTAGTCTCGATTCCACATCAATAGGCGCATAACAGTCAAATAGACGGCAAACTTAAAAAGTGTCAGGTTTCTTTACACCATGGAAAACTGTTGATTTCTTCAATTTCTAACGTGTGAATGCTTTAAGGCTAATTAGGACAAGTCTTACAAAATAGACTCAGCGGCCAACGCTACTTATCTTCGATTTACTTTTTCTCATTGCCTGCAAAAAAAAGGATAAATTCCTAGACACAAAGGTAAAAAGTGTCGGATTTCTTTACAACTATTACCATGCACTCTCCTCAAAAAATAAATAAGTCATTGAATAAAAACAATTTATTTTTATGGCATTACCTTTGCTTATGTTTTTACAGTAGCCCAAATTATCGGCTACAGACTAAAAATAAATCGAAATGGAATTTTCGAGGTTGCCATAGGTATTCATACGAATATGTTTACCTTATATTTTTAACCAAAATGATAAGGGTGGACTTATTTGCTAGTGCTCATTTAATTAATTTGAGGATGGTTAGTATTTTCATTTTAAATACTTACGGAGAACATGATGAAAACAAAATATTTTGAAAAAACGCTAATAGCTGGTTTGCTTATGACCAGTGCGTCTGCGTTTGCTATACCAACATTGCAGTTGGATATAGCTGGAGGCACCTATGATTCGACTACGGAAACAATCATTAAGAATGGCAACACTTTTGATGTTTATGCCTACGGCATTCAACCCAATGGCCAAAATGCAACTGATATAAAAACAATACAGTACTATCTTTCTGCTGCTTTGAGCGGACCAAGTGGTCCAGTACCTTTAGGTAATGTGAATTTGGGTAGTTTTACTTATGATCTTGGCTCAGGTGCAATTGCAGTCAATGTAACATCTGGCATGGTATTTGGCACTCCGCCATTGGAAGTTGCTCTTCAAGCTTTTGATAATGGCGATTTGAGCAAGCATGGAATTTTCCCGACGTATTTTACAGAGATAACTCTCCCTAAGTTTACTGCTGGGCAACAGATAACTGCATACAATACACAGGACAGAGCTATTGCTGGTACAGCTATAAATTTAACTGGAACAGGTATGTTTTATCAAAAAGTAAACTTTGATTTAACAAATCTAGCTACAGGCTATGATTTACATTGGGATTTATATTCAGTTGACGTTAAAAATGGTGATTTTGATGTAGATGACTTTGCACCATATTCCCATGATGCTGAAAGTATTCGGGATAACAATCCACCACCGCCACCTCCACCCGATGAAAATGTTCCAGAGCCAACAGCGCTTTGGATGTTGGGCTTAGGTTTACTGGGCTTGGCGGGCTTTAAACGTAAACAAACTAAATTAGCTGCTTAATTTCAGGCTGTTTACGTAATAAAAAGGGCGCTTTATGCGCCCTTTTTTGTGCCACTTAAATCGTTAGTAGGAGCGGGTAGGGCCAGCTCCTACCTATTATTAGAAATTAATCGCTTTGCTAGCTCCCAATGAATTCCCTGCTTTATCAAACGCTTGTACTGTATAAGTATAAGTGCCTTTGCTGCTGGGTTTGTCGTTATATTTAAGGCTAGTAGTGCTGCTGATTTTAGTACCGTTACGGCTAATATCGTAATGGTCAACGCCTGAGCCCGCATCTGTTGATGCACTCCATGATAGAGCGATTTGGGTTTTTTTAACGACTAGGGCTGACAAGTTGCCGGGGGCCGTAGGTGCGGTACCATCAACAATCACACTAGCTGATGCGCCGGCATTGTTATGACCATTGGCTGTTGCAGTAACTGATTTGCTGTAAGTACCATCTGTTGTTGGTGCGGTTAATGTCCAGGTAGCAGTTGCAGTACCCGCAGGATTTAATGCATACGACCCAATAATGCCGCCGTCACTGTTAGTTAAGGTAAAGGTGGTCGCATTGCAAACTGATGAATCTTTATTGGTCAGCGAAACATTGAAAGAGATGGTCGCCCCGGTTTTACTGTAAATAGAGCTAGGCGTTAATGCCACAGCAGGTGCGGCACTGGTGCAAACGGCTTGTGCGGCGGTAGCTGCTGAGCCGATATTAGAATACACAGAGTTACCGTTGCTGTTATAGGTACGGACGCGATATTGATATGTGGTTGCAGCCACCAATCCGCTATCGCTAAAGCTGGTGATATTACTATTTGTAACAGCGATTTCTGACCAGTTAATACCATCAGCTGAACGCTCTAGTCTAAAGCCGGTCTCATCATTGGCATTATCCGTCCAGGCTATATTGATTTGGCTGACAGATAGCGCACCGGCTGTTAAGTTGCTTGGGGCCTTAGGCACTGCAGTTGATACTGTTGCCCTAAATGCGGCAACAATGCCTTTATTGTTATTCATCGACAAGGCGTTATTTTCTGTCGCTGTGCCGGTCACTTCACCTGTAGATAAGCTGACATTTGGGTTTGAGAAGTAGCTGATTCTGTTAGCACCGGTGCAAGCGTAAGACATAACGGTTCTAAAACCGGCTGTTTGGCACAATCTGTAACCATAAGAATAGCTATATGCGCCAACAGAAGTGCCGGCATTAGCTAGATCATGATTATTACCTTGGTTATGCCCTAATTCATGCGCCATGGTTTGGTTGGAAAGACAGGCATAAACCGAATCATCATGGACAACGCTAAATGCATACGCTGAAAATCCGGTGTTGATCCAATTGTTAGTCATCATGTAGCCGATACCGCAGTAATTGCTGTCTGCAGTGATAAGCGACACCTGGTCTGCACCCACTTGGTTACGCAAGGTGTGTAGTTCATCCATTTTGCCGTCACTGGTGCCAGTCAAATCGGTCAAACTGGTAGACATGTTGCCGGTTTCTGCATAATTGGTTTCAACCATCTTCACCAAATTAAGCTGTATATCGACTTTGCTGTTGATATAGGCTTGGTTGGCCATCGCAACGGCGTTGGTGATTTTGGCTTCAATACCGGCTTGGCCTGATGCATTGTTTTTTGCTTTGGGGGTATACGCCACCATTAGGTCAATCACGGTGCCGATGGTTGCGGCGCTGGCGGTGGGGGCGGTAATAGTTGAGTTGCTGGTGGTATCCGGTTGGCCACCGGTAGACAGAAAATCTTCGGCAGTTATTGTATCGCTGCCGTTTTTAGGATTTCTGTCTGGATCAACCTGCGTAATATCGTGTTTATTATTGCCTTTAGGTTCAATGTCATAGGTCTTTGTACCTATTTGCACAGTGCCCGAAATAGCATTGCCGCGTTGGGTTAAAAACACTTCACTTTCTTGTTCACCTTCAACGTGACCAATCCAGGTGGTACTGCCCTTTACATTGTCGATCAGACGATCGCGGACTGCAGTAACAATTACATCATCAAACAGGTTTAGGGTAATAGTGTCGCCAGTTAATAACTCGCTATGAATATTAACAGCTCGGTTTCTGATGGCTTTTTTCGGCAAGGTTTTTTTGATTTGTTGAATGCCGACATCATCAAATAAATCAGGAGCTGGGTTCTTAGCACTTGCACCAATAGGCAGCATGACAGCAGCCAATAATGATGCGACGAATATGTTTTTAGTTTTCATTTTAATAATTCCCAACTTGGTTTTTTGTTGGGCAAAGTATGGTTTAAATCGTAGGGAAATTTGTGACGCAGACTAAGCTTTTGCTTACAAGCTGTCAGTAATTACGTGATCCAAGTGGCATTTTTAGAGGGGTGCTGCTCGAAACCTGCCTCTGAATCGCTCTGAGAGTCAGATATTCGCGATAAAACATCGGGGCGAATTTTAGCATGCATAGCCACTGCAATCGCTCCTGGTTGTTCTTCATAATAATCCGCCGGACAAATTAAGCTGATTATCGTGCATGGCATTTTAGATAATGATAGCCTGTCGATACTTGTTGATAATATACCAACCAATATCGGCTTTTTACCTATCCTAATCAGTTAATCTCATGTTTCGACTCAGCCAATATATGCGCGAGCTTATCGCGCCTACCCCAATTAAACCGGCACGTAAACCTGCGGCGCCGGTAGTGATTTGGAATTTGATTCGCCGCTGCAACCTTACCTGCAAGCATTGTTACACCACTTCCGCAGACAAGGATTTTCCCGGCGAATTGACCACGCCGGAAATCTATACGGTGATGGATGATTTAAAGGCCTTTAAAGTGCCGGTGCTGATTTTGTCCGGCGGCGAGCCGTTACTGCATCCTGATATTTTCAATATCTCCCGCCGGGCTAAGGATATGGGCTTTTACGTGGCGCTATCCAGCAACGGCACCAAAATATCCAAAGACAATATCGACGAAATCGCCGCCATTGATTACCAATACATTGGCGTCAGTCTGGACGGGATTAAAGATACTCACGATGAATTCCGCCGGGTGAAAGGGTCGTTTGACGAGGCCTTACGCGGCGTGCATTTGTGTCTGGATAAAGGCATTAAAGTCGGCATTCGCTTTACGCTGACTCAGGACAACGCCAAGGATTTTCCTGCGTTGCTGCAACTGATGGACGACAACGACATCGACAAGTTTTATCTGTCGCATTTGAATTACGGTGGCCGCGGCAACAGAAATCGCAAAGATGATGCCCATTTTGCAATGACCCGCGAGGCGATGGATTTAATGTTCGAATCTTGCTACGAATGGATTAAAGCCGGTAAAGACCGGGAATTTGTCACCGGTAACAACGATGCCGATGCAGTGTATTTTCTGCATTGGGTAAACAAGCATTTCCCCGACAAAGTCGAGCATATTAGAGCCAAACTGGAACAATGGGGAGGCAACGCCTCGGGGGTGAATGTCGCCAATATCGATAACTTGGGCAACGTCCACCCTGATACTTTTTGGTGGCATTACAACTTAGGCAACGTCAAAGATCGACCGTTTTCGGAAATATGGATGGATGTGTCCGATCCGCTGATGGCCGGGCTGAAGCAAATTCCCAGACCGTTGGAAGGCCGCTGCGGCACTTGTTATTACCAGCACATTTGCAATGGCAATACCCGTGTTCGGGCGGCACAGACTACGGGTAATTATTGGGCTGAAGATCCGGGTTGTTATTTGACTGATGCGGAAATTTCGGCGCCTTAATTGTAGGATGGGTAGAGGCTTTGCCGAAACCCATCAAAAAGTCGGAGTGATGGGTTTCACTGCGTTCTCGGCAGCCGCTCCCTGCGCTGCACTACCTCCTGCCTCCATGCAGTCGTACCCATCCTACGATTTATTGCACTACCAAATTGTTATCTATGCCCTCTTCAACTGGCATTAATAAAATCACTGCACCTTCAACGACAAGCTACTGCTCAGTTCATTATTTTCACGGGGCGGGTCAATTACGGTATCAAGCGTAAACACCCGTTCATTAGCGATGCCACCTTTTTGCACCAGATATTTAGCAATGACTTGCGCCCGTTCCGATGCCAGATTTTTCAGCCGTTGCGGTTCGGGTGGAATCAATTCGGATAATTTTTGCTTGGCGACGGCATAAAAATCATCTTTCGATGGAAAGAGTAATTTCGGGGTATCGCCGAATAGTGGTTTTTCAGCCAGATTCGGAAACTTTTCCATAAATTGCGCGATCATTAAGCGGCGATAATCTTCGTCACTTATCTCAACGTATTCTGGGCGGATTTTTCTGCCGCCTTCTTTAGCGATTTCCGCACTACGGATGTTTTTTAATTGATCGTACAAGGCATCATCCTGCATCGACGGCCAATCTTCTTGTTGAAATACCGCGCCTTTGATTTCCACCGACAATTCCGGTTTTTCGGTCAATGCTTTTGCCAAACCGGACAGCTTAGTTTGTTGCTCGGGTTTTAGCTCTGCACTGCCTGATTCAAAAGCAATTTGGCTAAGATCGGCATCAGATCCAACCAGTGACGCCAATGCCCGAAATGGTGAGGTAATTATCTTGCTGATGCTATTCACCAAGGCATCAACTACCAGATGAGAGATGCTGAATTGGGGGTCTTCCAGGCTGCCGGTGATGGGCACATCCAATTTAATTTTGCCGTCGCTATCTTTCATCAATGCCACGGCCAGCTCCAGCGGCAAAGATACGGCATCTGGGTTGTCGACTTTTTCGCCCAATTCAAATTGATCTATCAATATGGAGTTGGAAGCAGTCAACTGGCCTTGCTTGACGTTATATTTCAGGCCCAACGTTATTTTGCCTTTTTCGACTTTATAGCCGGCAAATTGCACCATGTAAGGCGAAATCAACGGCATGGGCATGCCGATAAAATTTAACTCGACATTGTAGTCACCCAGGTAAGGGCTAATCTCGCCCTTGACGTTAACGGGAGAAAGCTCGTAGGCATTGCCTTTTAATTCGACCTTTACGACCGCATTTTTTTCTGACGAAAAATTCTGCGCGCCACCGTCCAAGCTTTTAATGGGTGCTGCAAACGGCAAAATTAACGACAAATCGGCGAAATCAGAAGCGCCATCGACAATCTGCAATACATCCAACTTAAATAACGGCGGCTTTGCTGTCTGACCAACAGCCGCTTTGCTCACGGTTTTAGGGTTTTTGGGGGCTGGTTTATCTTCCAGCAAAATATCCGAGAAATTGCTGGTTTTATCTTTTCTAATCACCACCCGTGCATAAGGTTTGTTGATGAGCAGTTTTTTGGCCTTATAGGTATTGCCCAGCACATCGACATCAACGTCTTGCAGGGTCAAGTTGTCCCATTTCACAAAATCTTTATTTTTAAGCTGGTCTCGAGTCAGCAACTTGGCAATACCGGTGTTGCCGGTAAAGTTAATAGCTAATTTGTCTTGCTGCTGCTTAAGTGCGAGCTTGCCGGTGACGCCAAACTGTCCGGAAATAATGTCTAGCCGGGCGAATTTATCGACATACGGCTGAAATTTATCCAGCGCAATACCATCAACGGCCACCGCTGTCTGCACGGCAAAGGGTTGTAAGGTCGTGTTGCCATCCAGCTTTATTAAGCCGCCGTTATTAATACCGACACTGACTTGAAAAGGAATCGCCGTGCCGTCTTGATTGCTGACATTGCTCAGCTGCAAGTTGATCGGCTTGGCAGACATCGCGACCGGTTTTTTCAATGTTTTGTCGGTAAAGTCCAGGCCAAAGTTGCTTAACGCAATGGTGTTGACCTTGATGTTCCATGGCGACGATGCCGGTTCGGCGGCTGCTTGGGCGTTGCCGGCTTGAGGCTGCGGTTCGCCCGAGCTGCCTGCAAATAACGCTTGGTAGTTGATAACACCGTCGGCATTTAGCCAAGCTTGCGCATTGGCGCCGTCGGCGGTTAATGCATCAAGCAAAATATCGTGTTTTTTTAAATCCGCACTTAGGCCAGTCAGCGCCAGCGTGGGGATTGTTACCAACGGCTTACCGGCACCGGGTTCTGAAAACTGGAAGTCACGTAAGGCTAATTTGCCTTGCTCGACTCTAACATCGGGTTCGCCCTCACCTAGGTTAATTTCAGCGTTAGCTTGCAGTGTAATAGACGGTGTCTTCAGCAAGATTTTGCCGGGTTGCTCCGCACTCACCTGCACATCGCGCAACTCAATATTGCTTTGCTTGATTAAAAGCTGCAGATTTTTGTCGGCCTGGCTCAGCTGGTAGTCAGCTTCAATCAATTCAGATCCTTGAATATCAGCAGGCAATGTTAAACCTGCCAGCGCGATCACTCGCGCCAGCTTTACGCCGTCTAACTTAAGATGCCCCGCTGATTGCAGAGGTTGGAGTGCAAAATTGCCTTGCCATTCTAGGTTGCCGCCAGAACTTAATGCTAAAGATAATGACAGTTTTGCGGAGTTTTCTGGCTGCGTGCTGAAATTTTCAAGATTGAAATTCAGCGGGATAACGTCTTCTTTTTGATTGACATCTTCCCAGCTTAATTTGCCCTCAGCGATGGCCAGCTTGATGACGCTAACCGGTAAAGATTGGCTGTCACTGGGTTGTTGATCGGTGTCAGCTTTAACCAGATCGCTAAAGTTAAACTTGCCGTCCGCTTGCCGGGCCAATCGAACAAACGGCTTTTGCAACTGAATATCGTTAATTACCACCACCGATTGTTTGATGGATTCGACGGCATCAAGATCGACATAAAACTTGTCGAAGCTAACAAACGGCTGGCTGTTGCTCTCTTTAAGTTCAAAGCCTTGCAAACTGAATTGCAACTTAAAGGGATTGAACTGAATATCAGCAACTGCGGCGTCTCTGCCAATCGACTCGCGAATAAGTTGCGGCAGTTTTGCTTTTAATAGCGCCGGTGCGGCATAAAATCCCACCCCAGCATACACAAGTACAGCGCCGCCAATTATCAACACTGGTTTAACCAAATAAGACAATAAGCGCGGTTTTGTCATCAGAATTCCTGGCTGGTTTTAACGTTGGGCAGCATTGTAAACAAAAAAGGCGATATTTAACGTCGCCTTTTTGTTAGATAAACACTGAACGAGCTGCTTAAATTAACCAAAAGTTGAGCCATTCCAGCCCCAGAACTCAGCTGGGCAGTTGCTGAATTCGATATAAATCCGCTCGGCTGATAAGGATAACGAACTCGTTAGCAACTTGCTTAACGATGCCGATAGCGCCTTTGCTTGAGCCGAAGTTAAACCTATGCTTTTGCATTCAAGATAAGCCAGCGGCTGATTGCTGCCGCCGAATAACATGGCTTTGCCGCCAGTCACTTGCACCATCACATAACGTTCTGGTTTACCGGTTTCTTTGGCAAGTAATTGTGAAAGCTCCTTGAGTAATTGTTCGGATTGGCTTTGCTCAATAGCAACGTTGGTGCTGAGTTTTAAGAATGGCATGGCGGGTTCCCTAAATAAAGTAATGATTAAGCTGGAACGACTAACCGATCTCCAGATGAGAAAGAAAATGCATTTTACGGCTGCTAGTTTACAAACAACTTGGTTGATTGCGCTAATTAATAGAATTGCTGCCGATCTAAGAAAATCACAACATCACAAATTGACAATCAAACGCTTGATTGATAATGTCTAATTCAATCGTTTGATTTAATTTCTTATAAAAAAGTCCCCGAGGCGACATGGTCAATAACTTAAGTACCGACACAGAAACACTTGATGCGCGCAGTCGGCTTGTCATCTCGGCATTACGGCTATTTGCCGAAAAAGGTTTTGAGGCGGCCACCACCAGAGAAATCTGTGATGCGGCGGGGGCTAATATATCCGCCATTCGCTATTACTTCGGCGATAAGGCAGGGCTCTATCGAGCCGTGTTCAACGAGCCTATCGGCGAAACACAATGTCATACCAACATTACAGAATATGTAACCCTGCCGCTAGCCGATGCGCTGGGTAGGTTTTTCACCGAGTTTCTTGAGCCTTTGAAAAAAGGTGAAGAGATCAGACTGGTGATGAAATTGCACTTTAGGGAAATGATCGAGCCGACCGGGATTCGGCAACAGGCAATCGAGGCTGAAATTAAACCGCAACATGAAGCGCTGGTCTCTATGCTTAAAGAGCATCTTGGCTTGCAACGCGTTGACATGGATGTACATCGCCTTGCTTTTGCAATTATTGGTATGGCCGTGCATTTTTATGTCGGCCAAGATGTTGCATCGGTAATTGCCCCACAACTATTAAACACACCCAAAGCCATCGATACATTAGCCGAGCGGTTGGCCGGATATGCCTTGTCGATGATCGAGGGTGAAGCCCGGCGTCGCACTCAGGAGCCACATCATGCGCCATAAATTAAGTCCTCTTGCACTGTCTTTACTGTTGTCAGCCTGTGGCTCCGGCGGCTTGCTGACCACTGTCGGCCCTGATTACCAAATTGCGCCATTGCCGACTGCGGCTAAGTGGCAGGCGCCGCTGCCTGAAGTCGATGCCACTCCGGTTGCTCACCAAGGCGACCCTGACAATCTTAGCCGCTGGTGGCAGCGTTTTAACGATCCGGTGCTAAATCGGTTTTTAGTTGCGGCCCAGCAAGCAAGCCCTTCGGTTGCCGATGCCAGAGCACTCATCGAACAGTCCAGAGCCAATCTGGTCAGTGCTGATGCGGCTTTATTACCCAATATAGATTCGAGCGCAGGTGCCAAACGTTCTTCATCTTCCTTTGGGGGCGCTCCGTTCGTATGGAACCAAGTGCCATTTGGGCTGCAATCCAGCTGGGAAATCGATCTGTTCGGCGGCTTGGCGCGCCAAGAGGAAGCAGCGCTTAGTCAACTGGAATCAAAAAACGCCTCTTGGCACAATGCCCGCGTCGCGGTGGCGGTGGAAGTTGCCGATGCTTATTTGGCTTATCGTTATTGTGAGTCACAAGTAGACATAGTCCGGGCTGATACCGAATCACGTCGAGAATCAGCGCGACTGGCAGACATCGCCGGTCAGGCTGGATTCCGAGCCCCAGGCGATGTTGCGCTTGCCAATGCCAGCGCTGCCGAAGGCAATAGAATATTGTTACGACAACAAGCGCAGTGTGAGCGCTCGATAAAAAGCTTGGTCGCATTAACTGCACTGGAAGAAACGGCAGTGCGTAAGTTGTTAACCGAGCCGGCGGATCGGGTGGCGACGTTGCCCAACCCTCCCGCGTTTAAAATTGATTCCCTGCCTGCACATGTATTGCTGCAACGACCCGACCTGACCGCCGCCGAGCGTGATGTTGCGGAAGCCAGTGCCAAAATTGGCGTTGAGCAGGCCAAGCGTTTTCCAAAGTTAAGCTTGTCGGGCAACATCACGCCAACCTTGCAAAACATGAACGGAGCAGCGTTTTTTCTCGCAGAAACTTGGGCTATCGGGCCAACGCTCAGCTTGCCGCTGTTTGATGCCGGTAAGCGCGCAGCGGATGTGGACGCAGCGCGCGCTCAATATCAATCTGCCGAAATTAAGTTTCGCAGCAAGGTGCGCACCGCGGTAAAAGAAGTAGAAGAAGCCTTGGTGCAATTAGATAGCGCGAGCCAACGCCTACCCCAAGCCCGCAAGGCGGTCACCGGTTATCGAGCAAATTTTCTGGCTGTCCAAGAACTTTACCAAGTCGGTTTAGGTAATTTGATTGATGTTGAAACATCCCGGCGTAACGTTCTGACTTCTGAGCTAGCCCTTAAAGAAATAGAGCAGGAGCAAGTGAGTGCCTGGATCGCGCTCTACCGCGCAGCCGGCGGCAGTTGGGAAGGCGAAGAGGCAACAAACGCCATCCCCGGCAACAACGAAAATCAAAATCAATTATTAAACCATCAAGCCGATTTCACTGGAGGAAACTCATGACAAAAGGAAACATAGGCGCTTTCCTGAGCGCCTTAATTATATTGCTTGGCACTGGCATTATTGCCGGATGCGGTAACGAATCCGGCGCCGCGGACACGGCTTCCGCACCTAAACCTGCGCTCAGTGTGACGGTAATCCAGCCTGTCATGCGTGATATTCCTATGACACTGACCGCTAACGGTTCGATAGCGGCATGGCAGGAGGCCATTATTGGCGCTGAAGTCAGTGATCTGCATTTGACCGAGGTCAATGTACAAGTGGGCGAAGTGGTAAAGAAAGGCCAGGTATTGGCGGTTTTTTCGGATGAGAGCGTGTTAGCCGATGTCGCACAAAGCAAAGCCGTGCTGGCTGAAGCCGAAGCCAATCTAGCCGATGCGCGCGACAATGCCGATCGCGCTAAGCAAATCTCAGCGTCCGGTGCGCTAAGCAGCCAGCAAGTAAATCAATATCTAACCGGTCAAAAAACCGCTCAAGCCAAAGTGCAGCTAGCCAAAGCACAGTTAGATTCGCAATTATTGCGGCTGAAATATACCCGGGTAT
>Ga0207968_100524_pt1 | contig 14072 bp, 10 predicted proteins | sample LakWasMet21_HOW5_2_FD_183867 | JGI IMG/M metagenome (GOLD analysis project Ga0207968, IMG submission 183867) | Freshwater sediment methanotrophic microbial communities from Lake Washington under simulated oxygen tension - Sediment Metagenome... | ecosystem: Environmental > Aquatic > Freshwater >...
TTGCTGAAACTCTCAGCTCAACAGTATGGGAACGAATGGGTAAATTACAATCAACAACATTTTCGGATAAACATTCCAAAAAACGGCTTATACCGCATTGATTCCACCACATTGGTTAATGCAGGGGTTCCAATAAACGGCATGGATCCCCGAAATTTTCAATTATTTATAAAAGGACAGGAACAATATCTTTATATTAATGGTGAAAATGACGGTGTTTTTAACACAACAGATTATATAGAATTTTATGCAGAAAAAAATGATGGACGTTTTGATTCCTTGGCTTACACAAATATCACAAGATTACCAAATCCTTATGTTGCCTTATTTAATGATACCAGTTATGCCTTTTTGACCTGGAACACTTCTATCAGTAATAAACGTGTAACAGTAGAAACCGACCTTAATTTTTCCGGCTACACTCCAACAAATTATTTTTACAGCGAAAAAGTAATGGCCGGTAACAGCTATTATTCTTTAGGCGAAACTTTTACCAGTAATATTTCTGATCCCAGATATGTTACCGCCGAAGGCTATGGATTTGTAATGGCAAAAGGACAAACCATACAAACCAATTTTGGTAATCTAAATATTTATCAATCAAGTAGCTTACCGGTATATCTAAAAACAAGCTATTCCGGTACCTCTCAAAATTTTTTAAGTAATGGTTATGATCATCAATTAGTATTAGATTATCTCGATAACTCCAGTAGTTATACAACCCTCAACGATACCACATTTACAGGATACAAGCAATTTTCAATTGAAAAGCAGATCACTTCGGACAAACTACAAAATATTTCAACCGTAAGGCTCACAAGTGCTAATAATCCTTTTTTTAGCGCTATTAACAACTATACTAATCTTCATTACTTGTATTTAAAATATCCTGAATTACCTAACTTTTTAGGTGCTTCCGAAAAAATATTTTTCATTGATGACAACACCTCTTTGTCTAAAACATATATTGATATACAAAACGTAGGCGTTGGTGGCGGCTCAATTATTTTATATGACCTCACAAATCACAAATATATTTCAACTTCCGCAAGCGGAAGTAATATCAAAGCCCTAATCCCAAACAGTGGTGCACAAAAAAAATGTTTTTTAACTGTTAGCAGTAATACGATAAACGTTAGCTCTATGGCTCCTGTAAATCAAAATGGTTATTTCATCGATTATAAAACTTCCAATCCGGACTCAGCCTATTTGATCGTATCTCATAAAGGTTTGCAAACAGCGGCTACTGATTATAAAATTCATAGAGAGGGCATTGTTGGAGGTTCCAACCACGTGATTCTTGCATACATAGATGAATTATACGATCAGTTTGCTTATGGAAACAAAAAAAATCCTTTAGCAATTAAAAATTTTTGCAGATACTTAAGTGATAGTTTAATAGTTCCTCCAAAGTACTTATTACTATTAGGAAAATCTATTAAAAATGATCTTGTAAGAACAACCGTTACCTACTGGAATGCGAGCGAATTACCCACCATGGGAATTCCTGCGTCAGATAATTTATTAACAACCGGAATTCATGGTGCAAATTCGGCAACACCTTTTATTCCGGTAGGCCGTGTATCGGCTAAAAATAACACAGAAGCAGGCTGGTATCTCAACAAAGTTATTTCGCATGAAACCAATTTACCGAACCATGATGAGTGGAGAAAACGCGTACTGCATTTTTCGGGTGGTTATGATCAAGGGCAACAATTTTTATTTCAAACATATTTAAATTCCTATAAAGGAATTATAACCGATACATTGTATGGCGGCCAGGTCTTTACTTTCAAAAAAAATTCTACAGCTCCTATACAAATTAATGTGAGCGATTCTGTAAAACAACTAATAGATGAAGGAGCTTCTATCATTACCTTTTTTGGACACGCCTCTTTATACGGTTTTGATCAGGCCATTGATGATCCAACCGCTTATACCAATAAAGATAAATACCCATTATTAATTGCTAACTCGTGCTATTCAGGCGATGTTCACTCCTTGGGAGCCAACAGTACCTCTGAAGCTTTTACTTTAATTCAAGATAAAGGAACAATAGGCTTTATCGCCTCCTCCTCTACCGGACTTGTAAATACGCTTTATTTTTATTCCTCTGAATTGTACCGATCCATTGCTTATGAACGTTATTATTTAGGAATAGGTGATGCTATTAAAAATTCCTGTTACAAAAATTCATTATTTTCTAATCAATTACAGGAAATTACAGGATTAGAAATGACCTTAGAGGGTGACCCTTATATCAGGCTTAATGCTTTTGCAAAACCCGATTATGAAATTAAGAACACCAGTGTCAATTTCAATACCACTAATTATGTGGATTCTATTGGTATAAATATAAAAATAAAAAATTTAGGAAAAGCCATTGCTGACACTTTTGTAGTGAGGGTAGAACGTTATTTTCCGTCGGGAGATACGATCAATTTTTTAAAAAAGTTTAAAGCGCCGTATAATTCCGACACACTTAGTTTTTATATTTCAAAAGATTTTGAAAATGGCATAGGATTAAATCACTTTAAGGTTTTTATCGATTATTATAATGAGATCAGTGAATTATCAGAAAGCAATAACTCCACAGGAATTGTAGATCTATTTATTCCTGGCGGTGATGTAATACCTATATACCCATATAAATATGCTATAGTACCCAACACCTCTCAAATCACATTAAAAGCATCTACCGCTGATCCCTTTGCGCCAAGTGCTAATTATAAAATTCAATTAGACACAAACAATACCTTTGTTAGTCCAATAAATTCAACCATCGTAACAAGCTCTGGTGGTGTAATCGAGTGGACCGTCAATTTACCTTTTGCCGATAGCACTGTATATTTTTGGCGTATTACCAAAGATTCAGTATCTCCCACAGATATTACACGATGGAGAGAAAGTTCGTTTCAAGTAATTGGCGTAAAAACAGGTTGGGCACAAGCTCATTTTCATCAATTCAAAAATGATTCGTATCAATTTATTCAGTACCAAAAACCTCAACGTCAATTTCAATTCTTCAATGATTATTTATCACTCAAATGTCAAAATGGATTCTCCAATGTGTTAGCATTTTCGGACATTCAGTATTCGTTAAACAACAGTATAAAAGCGACATGGCATTTTGCTTTTAATGGTTGGACGATTGCCGTTTTTGACAACATTACCGGACAACCATGGACTACCAGAATTAATGGTGCTTCAGGTTATGCAAGCCCTTACAACAATTGTCTGGCTTTTGCAAATCAGGATTTTTGGGCCTATGATTTTGGGCCAAGCACCTATTGCGGAACACCAACTGCTACCTGGCAAACTGATTTAACCTACCTCATTAGTCAAGTCCCTGACAGTTCTTATATCTTAGCTTACAGCTCTGACGCTCATGGTGCCCAAACCTATAACACCGCCATGTATAATGCCTTCGAGAGCTTTGGTAGTGCTGCCATTCATACAACATTAGACACAGTGCCAATGATCATTTTCGGAAAAAAAGGGAGAGCTTCCGGAACGGCACAAGAAGTAATAGGTATCAATTCAAAATCAGTTATTAATTTAGAAGATAGTATGATCACCAGATGGAATAGTGGCCATATCCTATCTGAAATAATTGGCCCTTCCGCTAAATGGAATAGCTTACATTGGAAGTACACTAGTTTTTCAGGACTCAATAATGATACCGTTGTACTAAAAATTATTCGCATCAATCAAAATGGACAGGCAGACACTGTACCTACTATTGCTCTAACTAACACTACGTTTGATCTATATAATCTTGATACACACATCGATGCTAATACCTATCCATATATTCAATTGGTAGCATTAATGAAAGATAATGTAACACACAACGCCCCACAACTTAAAAAATGGCAAGTGATATATGAACCGGCTCCTGAATGTGCCATTAATCCATTGAAAGGTTATGCACTTACTAATGATAGTCTTTCTGAAGGAGATAAATTAAATATTAAACTTCCTATTGAAAATATTGGAACAGTGCCATTTACGGATAGTTTATTGGTTACTTATTGGATAGAAGATAATTCAGGTATTCCACATCAATTGCCTCAAAAATTAAAGTTAAAACCATTTGTTCCGTCTCAGGTAATTATGGATACGATTAGTTTTAATAGTTACCAATATCCCGGTTTAAATTATCTATGGGTAGATGTTAATCCTCCCGGACATATCAAATATCAAAATGAACAGTATCATTTCAATAATATTGCACGCATCCCATTTAAAGTAAGCTCTGATAAAATTAATCCACTGCTCGATGTGACTTTTGATGGTACACACATTTTAAATGGTGATATTATTTCGGCTAAACCACATGTGTTGGTGACTCTTAAAGACGAAAATAAATTCCTTGCGTTAAATGACACTTCTAACTTTGCAGTATTTATAAAATACCCCGATCAAGCTGCTGAAAAACGTTTGTATTTTGCAAATGCCCTTCAATTCACTCCTGCTCAGCTCCCCAACAACTCTTGTAAAATTGAATGGAAACCTGAACTTGCTATTAACGGTAAATATACTATGATCGTTCAGGCAACTGATAGATCTAAAAACGTATCAGGTTCAGTAGACTATTCCATTCAGTTCGAAATTGAAACTAAACAAACCATTACTGAAGTTTTAAATTACCCAAACCCCTTTAGTACCTCTACCCGGTTTGTATTTACACTAACCGGAAGCGAAGTGCCCGATGTATTCATTATACAGATCATGACCATTACCGGAAAGGTAGTACGAGAAATAACTAAAAATGAGCTGGGTAACATCAGGATAGGTAGAAACATCACGCAATACGCTTGGGATGGCAAAGATGAATTTGGTGATAAGTTAGGTAATGGCGTTTATCTATATAGAGTGATTACACGTCACAATGGCGAAGCTATTGAAAAGAGACAAACAGATGCCGATTCATTTTTTAAAAAAGGAATTGGAAAATTAGTAATTATGCGGTAGAATTTATTTTATCACTAAAGTATCCAAGATTTTATCTTTTAAAATAAAGATTTTAACTGTTTCTGAGACCTGTTTCAAGATCTTCTCTTCAAAATCTTTATCTAAGCCTAATAATGTATGTGATTTTTCTTTAGCCTGTTGCTCATTGTAATCGGATGTTTTAACAATAGCTTCGGTTAAAGCCATAACTCGTAAACCACTATCTTTTAATTTACCCAGTTCATTAATTAACCAACTTAAAGCAAAAAAAGAATCATGGTCAAATTCTATAACAGCAATGTTTTTTGGTTTAGCCGAAAGTTTATTATAAGGTGATTTTAGAATGTCTTTAGTAAAATAATTTATTTGATACTTACTTTTTTTAGTAGTTCTCTTCAATTGGATCAACCCATTCAAAGCTTGGGCATAAATGCCTAACCAGCGCAATTTACGACGAACCTCATGCACTTGTTTTTCAAATTGAGTAAAAGAATAATCTGTTTTTTGGATAAAGATCAGGATGCTTTCTATATCAGCTTTAATGGCCAGTTTTAATTCGTTCAAATATTCTTTATTGTATACAACAGTATATTCATTTAAGCCTTCATGAAACTCAGTTAATTTGTCTACCAGCCATTCTTTTTTTAATAAACGGTTATCCAACTTCTCCAACTTATTTTTAGCTTTTTGAGTAAAATAAGCAACCGTTATTTTGTCAATTTTTTTATTTTTTTTAAATTCTTTTTCCAATGCCAAATAATAATCGATTTCTCCGAAGGCATCTTCCATTTTTTTGAATCGTTTATGCCATTTTGAAAATATTTTTTCATCAAAAGCCCTATCATGAATACGTGTTAATCCCTCCAATAAAAAAAAAGACGAACGAACATTATTCTGATGTAACCAAAACGAAGGATTTTTTTGCACCGACGCTTCTGTCAAAAGTTCTTGTAATTTAATACTGTGTACTAAAAACGGATTAAAAAATGATGTTACCATGATTGTAATTATTAAATAGGATCTGATTTATTTGTTTATGCACACTCTTCAATTTTTGAAAAGTACAACTTAGACCTTTAAACTCTGGCGTAATAATATCATTGAAGATACCAAAAAAAATTAATTTTTTGGCATTAAGTTTTTTTAAATCCTAATTTTTTCAAATCCAATGCTCCATAATACACTATAGCTTTCCAATAACTTGGCCCGTAACTAACGTATAATTCTTCGCCTGATTTAATATTTCTCTTGGCAATAACAAATAGTCTACCTCGTGCTACAACAATAGAAGCATTATTTTTCAAATTAGGCACTTTTGTTAAGCCTTTAGCATCATTTATATAAGTTGCAATACAATTTTTATCTTTTAAGGAATCTAAGCTATACGTTTTATTAAGGTAAAGTATAGAATGTGATTGCTTTAAAATAAATCTCGCAGCCCCAACTGTATGAGAGATCTTCTCACCTGTAAATTCAGTAATAATAGATTCCTTTTCTATACTCACTTTTGTAAACACACCTTTACCAGCTCCCGGAATAAGTGACCTTTTGATCACAAGATCATCTTCCATAAAACTCATTCTTTTTACTAAAGGCTTTGGCATCTTATTTAAATTACGTATTGTTAAAATCAAGAAAAATCATATTTTTACATTAAAAAAATATAATCTTATAAAATTATGAAACTAAGCGACATCTTCAGAAAAAAAAGCACAATTTCAAAAGCAGACAAAGCGATTGTAAAAATTGACAAAAAACAACTGGCTAAAATAACCGGTGGTGCAACTTTATTGGAAACTAATGTAGGAGCGGTAGTTACAGATAACAAACATCCTGAAGGAAGATATTAATTATTTATACATTCATTATCAAAAAAACAATTATAAAATCATGAAACTATCTGACATCTTTAAAAAGAAAACCGTTATTTCTAAAACAGAATCACTAATTGTGAAAATTGACAAGAAAAAACTTGAACAATTAACCGGTGGCATTACTTACGAAGTTGATCCACGTAAATTTAGTGATGCCTCAGCGGGTCAAGGAGCAAAAGATTAATTTCAACTATTAATTGCGATATAACGCTATATATTAAAAAAGGCCGAGTTTTCGGTCTTTTTTCGTTTAAATATACCCTTTTTAGAGTAAATATTATATAGTATCTTTGCCCTCTATGGAAAAAAGAGTAAGATTACGTTTTGCCCCTAGCCCAACAGGTGGCTTACACATGGGCGGAGTTCGTACCGCATTATTTAGTTATTTATTTGCCAAAAAACATGGCGGTGATTTTGTATTACGTATTGAAGATACCGACCAAACACGTTATGTAAAAGGTGCCGAAGAATATATCATTAATGCTTTAAAATGGTGTGGTATTGAACCAAACGAAGGTGTTGGTTTTGGCGACGGGCCTTATGCTCCTTATCGCCAAAGCGAAAGAAAAGAATTAGGTATTTACAAAAAATACGCCGATCAATTAATTGCATCAGGTCATGCCTACTATGCTTTTGATACATCTGAAGAATTAGATGAAATGCGTAAACGTTTAGAAGCGGCTAAAGTAGTGGCCCCTCAATACAATGCCATCACGCGTCAAAACATGCGCAACTCATTAACCTTACCGGAAGATGAAGTGAAGAAATTAATTGACGGCGGTACGCCTTATGTTATTCGCTTAAAAGTACCTCGTAACGAAGAAATTCGTTTTCATGATATCATTCGTGGATGGGTAACTGTAAACTCTTCGCAAGTGGACGATAAAGTATTATTAAAATCAGATGGGATGCCAACTTATCATTTGGCGCATATTGTAGATGATATTGAAATGAAGATCTCTCATGCTGTACGTGGCGAAGAGTGGTTACCAAGTGCTCCCTCTCATATTTTGATTTACCGTTATTTAGGTTTAGAAGCAGATATGCCTCAATTAGCACATTTACCATTGATCTTAAAACCAGATGGTAATGGAAAATTATCTAAACGTGATAAATCGGGGTTGCCAATGTTTCCGATCAATTGGCATGACGAACGCACCGGCGAAAGTTATGTAGGTTATCGTGAATCAGGCTTTACACCGGATGCTTTCATTAATATGTTAGCTTTATTAGGATGGAATCCTGGCGATAACCGTGAGATCATGAGCAAAGAAGAATTAATTGAAAGTTTTTCTTTTGAACGCGTTAATAAATCAGGTGCAAAATTTGATCCTGAAAAAACAAAATGGTTCAACCAACAATACTTGCGTATGCAAACAGATGAGCAATTAGCCGCATCTGTAATGCCTATTTTAGAAGCAAAAGGAATTAAAAAAGATAAAGCATTTGTAACTGAATTTTGCCGTTTAATAAAAGAGAAAGCTCATTTTATAACAGAGTTTTATGATCTAGGGTCTTACTTTTTTGTAGCACCAACAACATACGATGAAAAAGTAATGACTAAAAAATGGAATGAGAATTCTAAAGCTACTTATACTAAATTAACTGAAAAACTAGCCGCCTTAGATACTTGGACCATCACTTCTATTCATGATCTGTTTGCCTCTGTTGAACCTGAATTAGGAAAAATTGATATGCAACTGGTTCGTGTATTAACTACGGGTGTAGCCGGTGGTGCGCAGTTGTTTGATATGTTAGCCTTGTTAGGAAAAGATGAAGTGATTAATAGATTAAATATTGCTTTAAGTCTACAAAAATAATGTCACATCGAGCGTAGTCGAGATGCTCAATATAAATCTGTTCTCGACTTCGCTTGGACTGACATGAAAAACAATATGGAATTATACTCTGACGAATACTTCATGAATGAAGCTTTGAAAGAAGCGCGAAAAGCCTTGGAAGCTGACGAAGTTCCTGTTGGAGCTGTTATTGTAGCAGATAATAAAATTATTGCCAGAGCACACAATTATACCGAGCGATTAAATGATGTTACCGCACATGCCGAAATGCAAGCTATTACTTCAGCTGCTAATGCCATAGGCGGAAAGTATTTAAACGATTGTACGTTGTATGTTACTTTAGAACCTTGCGTGATGTGTGCAGGCGCTTTACATTGGACACATATAACAAAAATTGTGTTTGGCGCCAAAGACGAAAAAAAGGGGTATTCGAAGATTGATCAACTAGTATTACATCCAAAAACAGTTGTTGTAAATGGTATTTTAGAAAACGAATGTTCTAAAATTATTAAAAATTTTTTTGCAGCAAAGAGAAAATAAATATTACAACACAGAGGTTTTGAGAACACAAAGTACACAGAGATTTAATAAGAATAAATAAAAAACTCAGTGAACTCCTCTACTCAGTTTCTCTGTGTTAAAATCAAAAATATAACTATGAATTTAGACTTAAAAAATAAACAAGCCATCGTTTGCGGAAGCACACAAGGCATAGGCAAAGCCATTGCTTTAGAATTGGCTGATTTAGGCGCTAGTGTAACATTAGTAGCTCGCAACGAAGAGAGTTTAAAAAAAACCAAGCAAGAGTTAAGTACAACTAACGGTCAGCTGCACTCCTATTTATGTGTAGATTTTTCGAAGCCTGAAGAACTAAAAACAATCGTTGATGCGTATTTACAACGTCAACCCATCGTACATATTTTAGTTAACAATACTGGCGGCCCACCAGCTGGCCCAGCTCATTTGGCCAAAACAGAAGAATTTTTATCAGCCTTTAATAATCATTTGATCTGTAATCATATTTTAGTACAAGCATGTATTGAAGGAATGAAAAATGCCAAATACGGTCGAGTGATCAATATTATTTCTACATCCGTGAAACAGCCTTTAGCAAATCTTGGTGTATCTAATACGATCAGAGCTGCTGTTGCTAATTGGAGTAAAACCTTAGCTAATGAGTTAGGTCAATTTAATATCACTGTAAATAATGTATTGCCTGGTGCTACAGCTACCGGACGTTTGCAAAGTATCATTGAAAACAAATCAACCAAAACAGGTCATGGTTTAGATGCTATTACCAATGAAATGATTGCAGAAATACCAATGAAACGATTTGCAGAACCATCAGAAGTTGCTAATGCGGTAGCATTTTTAGCGTCCCCAGCCGCTGCTTACATTAACGGCATCAATTTACCTGTAGATGGTGGCAGAACCGGATGCTTATAACACATCCTTTTTCTTCAAACTAATTAACTATTCAACGTTAATTCTTTCTATTATTTTAACGGAGATTGGCCTTTAAATTTGGCAAAATCTCCGTTTTTTAATATTATATTTGTTTCTATTTATCTCTTATTTTGACTTTTTTATGAAGATTATTATACCAATGGCGGGCAAAGGTAAACGTATGCGTCCGCACACTTTAACAGTTCCCAAGCCATTGATCAATGTCGCCGGAAAACCAATCGTTCAACGATTAGTAGAAGACATCACAAAAGTATGTGGTGAAAAAGTAGATGAGATCGCTTTTATCATTGGTCCTGATTTTGGAAAAGAAGTAGAAGAACATTTGATAAAGATCGCACAAGAACAAGGAGCCAAAGGAACCATCTGTTATCAGGAAAAAGCCTTAGGCACTGCCCATGCCATTATGTGTGCCAAAGCATCCATTACAGGCAAAACGGTTGTAGCATTTGCCGACACTTTATTTAAAGCCGACTTTGTGATGGATACCAATCAGGAAGGAGTGATATGGGTACAAGGAATTGAAGATCCTCGTCAGTTTGGTGTAGTGAAATTAAATGATGCCGGAGTGATTACTGATTTTGTTGAAAAACCAGAAACGTTCGTAAGTAACCTAGCCATTATCGGCATCTACTATTTTAAAGATGGTGATAATTTGAAAAAAGAATTACAATATCTTTTAGATAATAATATTACTGAAAAAGGAGAATTCCAATTAACCAATGCTTTAGAAAACATGAAACACAAAGGTATTGCATTTACTCCGGGTAAAGTAACTGAATGGTTGGATTGTGGCAACAAAGATGCAACCGTTTATACTAACCAACGCGTGTTAGAATTTGATAAAGACAAAGCAACCTTAAAAGGAAAAAACATTATTACTGAAAATAGTTTAATTATTGAACCTTGTTATATTGGCGACAATGTAGTGATCAAGAATTCCATAGTTGGCCCTCATGTTTCTATAGGGCAAGGCTCTTCAGTAACAGATGCCTTGGTAAGAAATAGTATTATACAAACTAACACTAAACTGAGTAACACGGTTGTTGCTAACAGTATGATCGGTGAAGGTGCTGAAGTAAAAGGTAAAGCATTAGATCTTAGCATGAGTGATTACACAACGTTATCACTTTAAAACTTGTCACGCTGAGCGGAGTCGAAGCGTATTTAAAATTTCAGTTGAAAAACAAAAAAAACAAAATATCCTTATCTATTTTAATGTTAGTAATAACATTAGGTGTTTTTTCCTGTAAATCAACCAAGCAAACTCAAACCACTTCTCAAACCGACAATCCTTCTAAAACGAAAGGACTTTCGGAACAAGAACAGATCAAATTTGCATTTTATTTTGTTGATGGCTGTAAAGAACGCATGAAAGGCAACATTGAAATTGCCGAAAATTTATTTAAAGAATGTTTAAAATTAGATCCTAATTCCACCGCTGTAAAATATGAACTTGGAAACATTTATCGTTTTAATGGCTTATATGACAATGCCCTAAAATACGGGAAAGAATGTGCTGCTGCGGAACCTAAAAACGAATGGTACCAATTACTCCTGATCGAGTGTTTACACAATAAACGTCAATATGCACAAGCAGCCGATGTGTATGCGCGATTAATTAAAAACTATCCTAGTCGTCCTGATTTTTACGAAGGCTTAGCGGCCGAATATATGTATAGTGGCAATTACGAAAAATCATTCAAAACCTACGAAGAGTTAGAAAAAAAATTTGGACAAAATGAAGCCTTCACCTTAAATAAGATCAAACTGCTTAAGCAATTAAAAAAAATAGCAGAAGCTGAAGAAGAATTAAAAAAACTAATCCAATCTAATCCAAAAGAAGCGCGTTATTACACCTATTTAGCGGAGTTTTACCAAGAAAATAAACAGGAAGAAAAAGCCTTACAAACTTATAAAGAAATTTTAGCCATTGATCCCAACAATGCGATGGTTCATTTAGCGTTGGCTGATTACTATAAATCCAAAAACGACAAGGAAAATTTTTATCAAGAAATAAAAATTGCATTTCAAAATCCGGATCTGGATGTTGATACCAAATTAAAAATACTGGTTTCTTATTATCAGTTATCTGAAGAAAATTCTCAATACCAAAAGCAAGCAGATGAGCTGTGCCAGATCATGCTGCAACTGCACCCGAATTCGCCAGAATCGCACAGCATTTATGCCGATTACTTATACCGAGAAAAAAAAGTAAAAGAGGCTAGAGACGAATATGCAAAAGCAGCAGCGTTAGATAAAAGTCGCTTTGCTATATGGAACCAATTGATGTTCATTGAGTCTGAATTAAATGATTATGTATCCATGGAAATACATAGTTCAGAAGCAATAGAATTATTTCCTAACCAATCATCACCTTATTTTTTTAATGGTGTTGCCAATATTCAATTAAAAAATTATAGCAAAGCCATTCAATCTTTAAAAGATGGGATTGAATTTGTATATGACAATAACCCTTTATTAATTCAGTTTTATGCCAATTTGGGTGATGCTTATAATTACTTAAAGGATTATGAAAAATCTGACAAAGCCTTTGATGATGCCTTAAAAGTAGATCCTGACAATACTTACATATTAAACAACTATGCTTATTTTTTATCCTTACGAAAAAAGACTTTAGAAAAAGCTGAAAAATATTCTAAACGTAGTAATGAATTAGCACCAAACAACCGTTCATATATTGACACTTACGGCTGGATCTTATACCAATTGGGACGATTCAAAGAAGCGGAGGAATGGTTAGGGAGAGCGGCTAAAATGGGGAATAAAAGTGCCGTGATCTTAGAACATTACGGAGATACTTTATACAAATTAGATAGAAAAGAAGAAGCATTAAATTACTGGAAAGAAGCGAAATCAGCAGGGCAAGGCTCTGAATTATTAGATAAAAAAATTGCAGATAAAAAATTACATGAGTAAACTGTTCTATAAAAAATATTATTCTTTACCTTGCTTTACTATCATTGCTATATTTTCCCTCATGCTTTCCTGTAAAGGAAAAAAACATGTACAGCAAACTACTACAGAAGTAATATCAGAAGATACACTACAAGGGAAATGTCGCTTAACATTTAAAACCGCCAAAGTTTTATCTAAACACATTCATGAAAATGAATTGAACTATGCCTGGATTCAGGCAAAAGCCGATGTGGAAACAATTATAGATGGCGAAGAACATAATTTGGACATTAGAGTAAAAGGCCGAAAAGATAGCGCCATTTGGATCTCGATCCAAGCAGTTGGATTGATTGATGTTGCCAAACTATTAATTACCCGTGATTCGGTAAAAATGGTAGTTTATGTTAAAAAGCAATATTTTAAGGGCGATTTCAATTACATCAACCAACTCTTGAATGCTGATCTGGATTTTGATATGGTACAAGCCGCTTTATTTGGTAATAGCGCCGATTTTGATGATGACGATAGTAAAATGAAGCCGGTGATCGATCGTGAAAATTGCAATTATTTGTTAAGTACCGAACGAAAACGCAAATTGCGCCGTATAACCAGTGGCCAGGATTCATTGAGGCGCTCATTACAAACCATGCGATTGAACACTGAAACTTATAAAATTATCAGTAATGATTTTGAAGATGCAACCACAAACAGAAGTTTTCATGCAAAATATGATAAATTTCTTGCCAAAGACAGTGTTTTTGCACCACACGATGTTAATATTGAGATACGAGCTGAGAAGAAAATCAACCTTAAAATTAACTATGTTCGCATAGAAATAGATCAGCCACAAAAACTGACCTTGAACATACCGAAAAATTATGACCCAATTCCAATTAACAAAGAAAAACCTGAGTAAATTTATTTACATCATTTTCTTGTTTTTTGGCTTAAGCTTCATCTCCTTTTCTCAAACAAAAGGAACCCCATCTCAAAAAGAATTACTCAATAAAAAAAATAAGTTGAATGATGATATCAAGCAACTTAATTCTCAATTAAGCCG
>Ga0207968_100525_pt1 | contig 14042 bp, 9 predicted proteins | sample LakWasMet21_HOW5_2_FD_183867 | JGI IMG/M metagenome (GOLD analysis project Ga0207968, IMG submission 183867) | Freshwater sediment methanotrophic microbial communities from Lake Washington under simulated oxygen tension - Sediment Metagenome... | ecosystem: Environmental > Aquatic > Freshwater >...
GCGACTTGGTCCATCCGCAACCCTATTCCGTCGATATTACTGTTCATCCTGTTGAGCATTGCCGGGATTCGCGGCTTTCAGCAACTATCTATCCAGAGCATGCCCGATCTGGAGCTACCCACCATCACGGTTAAACTAACACAACCCGGTGCAGCTCCGGCCCAGCTGGAAACCGAAGTCGCGCGCAAGGTAGAAGATTCCATCGCCAGCGTGGCGGGCATCAAACATATCCGTACCGCTATTCGAGATGGATTGGTAACCATCACCGTCGAATTCGTACTCGAAAAAGCCGTTTCCGACGCGCTGATCGAAACCAAGGATGCCGTCGACCGGGTCCGCTCCAATCTACCAATGAGCCTGCAGCAACCCGTCGTCAGCGCGGTCAATGTCAATGGCGCCCCCATGCTGACCTATGCCGTCTCGTCCACCAGCATGAATGAAGAAGCGCTGTCTTGGTTTGTTGACAATGAACTGGCGAAAGCCATCATGGCAGTCCCCGGTGTGGGCCGTTACGAACGACTAGGGGGCGTAACGCGCGAGGTCCGAGTAGAAGTCGATCCGGTACGTTTGGCTTCTTTAGGCGTGACAGCCACAGACGTTTCGCATGCGCTGCGTCAGGTACAGCAAGAATCGTCCGGCGGACGCGGCAATCTTGGGCAAAATGAACAGTCGGTGCGCACGCTGGCCACTGTCCATCAAGCAGCGGAATTGGCGTCATTGCCCATTGCCCTGAACAATGGCCGCAATTTGCGTTTAGATCAACTCGCCACAGTGCGCGATACCATAGCGGAACGCACCCAAGCGGCACTGCTGGACGGCAAAGAGGCCGTCGGTTTTAGCGTATATCGCGCCAAAGGCGCTGATGAAATTCTGATTGCCGCACATATAGAAGAAACGCTGAAAAAGTTACAACAAGCCGATCCCACCCTCGGCTTTACCCTGATTGCCGGCACCGTGCAGTACACCCATGATCAGTTTGAAGGTTCCATGGACATGCTTTATGAAGGCTCACTGCTGGCGGTACTTGTCGTCTGGTGGTTCCTGCGCGACTGGCGAGCGACGTTGGTATCAGCCTCAGCGCTGCCCTTGTCGATACTGCCGACTTTCGCCGTCATGAACTGGCTGGGCTTCTCTCTGAACATCCTTACCTTGCTGGCTTTAGCGATCGTCGTCGGTATTTTGGTGGACGATGCCATCGTTGAAATCGAAAACATTGCCCGCCACGCGCGCATGGGAAAATCGATCCGCCAGGCGGCAGGCGATGCCGTCACGGAAATTGCTCTAGCAGTCATTGCCACCACGTTAGCGCTGGTTGCGGTATTTTTTCCTACCGCCGCGATGAGTGGGATTCCCGGATTGTTTTTCCGTCAGTTCGGCTGGACGGCCGTGGTCGCAGTATTGGCATCTTTGCTGGTTGCACGTTTATTGACACCGATGCTGGCGGTATTTTTTCTTAAATCCCATGCGCATGATGAGGCTCCTGAAGGCAAGTACATGACGCGGTACATCAAAACAGTCCGCTGGACTCTTGCCCACAGGCGCACCACCCTGATATTGAGCACCGCATTCTTCATCGCCAGTTGCGGCCTGCTACCGTTCATTAACACCGGCTTCATGCCCGCTTCAGACCGCGGTTACACCTCGCTCAACTTCGAATTGCCACCCGGCAGCACACTGCAAGACACCGTTACTGTCGCCGAAGCCATCCGCACGACATTAGGTCAGGCTGAAGGCATCGTCCATACTTTCGCCTCGGTCGGCAATGCCCAGACTGCTGGCGGCGTCCGCAAAGGCTCAGTGTTGTTAAGCCTTGCCGACCGCGATCAGCGCCCGCCGCAAGCCGAAATAGAACGCGTAGCTCGACAGGCATTGCAAACAGTGCCGGGAGCGCGCTTCAACATCAGCACGGGTGGACCTGGCGGCAGATTTTCTTTAATTCTTGCCAGTGATAACGATACTGCGCTCAAATCTTCTGCTCAAGCGGTAGAGCGAGAGTTACGTAACGTCGGCACCCTGAGCAATATCAATTCCACGGCCGACCTGGAAAGCCCAGAAATCATCATTCGCCCTGATTGGCAACGCGCCGCGGATTTGGGTATTACCGCCGAACTGATTGGGGAAACTGTGCGCATTGCTACCAGCGGCGATTTCGATACCCAGCTGGCAAAATTGAACCTTGATAATCGCCAGCTGGACATTCGGGTGCGCATGGCAGATGCGGCACGCCAGGATCTGGAAACTATCGCCAATTTGCGCATTCGTTCCCGCAATGACCTAGTTCCGCTCGCCAATGTCGCCAAACTAAGCCTGGAAAGCGGCTCCACGCAAATCGACCGTTTTGACCGCCAGCGCTTTGTAACCATCAACGCCGAATTAACCGGCATGCCGCTGGGCCAAGCGATGAAAGCAGCACAAGCGCTGCCTTCCGTTACCAATATGCCGTCCAGCGTACATCTAATCCAGACCGGCGATGCTGAAATCATGAAAGAGCTGGTTGGCGGTTTCGGGATTGCAATGCTCACCGGCATCGTTTGTGTGTTCTGTGTGCTGGTGCTGTTGTTCAAGGATTTCTTCCAGCCCATCACCATCCTTTCCGCCATTCCTTTGTCTCTGGGCGGTGCCTTTATCGCGTTGCTGGTCAGTGGCAGTGAGCTGGATATGTCATCGATGATCGGCGTCATCATGCTGATGGGTATCGTCACCAAGAACTCGATTTTATTGGTGGAATACGCCATCGTCGGCATGCATGACCGAAACCTAAGCCGAATCGAGGCCCTGATCGACGCCTGCCACAAACGCGCTCGGCCCATTGTAATGACCACCGTGGCAATGATTGCCGGCATGCTGCCGATTGCGATGGGCATCGGCACCGACAGCGGTTTCCGCCAGCCCATGGCCACCGCAGTAATCGGCGGCCTGATCTGCTCAACCTTTCTATGTTTATTGGTAGTGCCGGTAGTGTTTACTTATGTAAATGACGTAGAGCAATGGCTAAAGTCCCGGTTTACCAGCAAAAAACCAAAGCATATCAACATCGAAATCGCAGAAACAGCCATCGAAGCTGATCGTGCTTGACGGTTAAATATCGTAAACAGCCACGTCAACAGATTGATCAATACTCAAACAGGCAGGCTGGATAATTCAAGATTTTAACCAACTTAACCTGGGTGCAGCTCAAGGCATTGCGGTGCGTGAATATCCCACGAACACAGGCCCTGTAGATTATGTGCTGCTTGTTAAACGCAAGGCGGTCGGCGTTTCGAGGCCAAGCGTGATATTGATCAGACACGGCTATCGAATCAAAGACCTGCTAGAGCAGTTCGACGTCAAACCAACGGAGATCAAAGCGTTATTCAGGAATAGCCTAAACACTACTCGGGTGGCTGAACTACGCTAGCAGTTTCTGACAGCAGGAATGTGAGTTCACTAAGGTGGAATGCAAGTCGGCACCGATAAATACAAGTCCATTTGCATTTAATTCGAGCTCAAAACAGCGTTAAATGCGAGCCCGGTGGATTTAAATCGCGAGCCGTTAACAAATATAGGCAAGGTTGCGTTTAACTTAACTAGCATTGATTTATTCACCTGGGCGTATCGCTTCAAAAAATCTTCAACAACAATCGATAACAGCGGCACTGATGATTTATTTTGCGTAGGTTCAGATTTGAGATGACGAATGAAATTTTTCGTCGGTTGATTAGTTCCGTGAATATTTTTCGAATCTTCATTTGCTTGTTTAAGAATCTGCAAATGATTTGTTCGTAATCAGCCCGGCCCGATTTTTAATCGGGCAAGTTATTGGGATGCTTGCGGCCAATCTTAAAGCTATCGGTAAGCTTCAGCTCGACTTTCAATTTTTAGACTTTGGATTATTTCACGAACTTTAAACGATGCTTTAAGTTCAACGGGAATAACAGGACGAAAATAATAAATATTTTTATGCCTAAAAAGATATGGAATTCTAGCCATAAAAAAAGCCTTTTTGTAACAGCGCTTTGTAGCAAAACACTGTTTAAAAAGGCTTTCTTTCTTTAAAAATCTATTAATCAATAGACTTACACATCGTGGCGGAGAGAGAGGGATTCGAACCCTCGATGGGAGTTAAAGCCCATACTCCCTTAGCAGGGGAGCGCCTTCAGCCTCTCGGCCATCCCTCCAAATTGGAATACTATTTTCGCTTAATTTTATTTTTTTTGCTAGATTTAAATTCGTTATTTAAATTTTATTGTATAAATAAAATTAATTTAGATATATAAATCTTAATATTTTATTCTTGAATATCGGATAATCCGGATTGTTCTTTTTTGATTCTTTCATATATTTCTTCTCTATGAACAGAAACGTCTTTTGGTGCATTAACACCTATGCGAACCTGATTCCCTTTGACACCAAGAACAGTGACGGTAACTTCATCACCGATCATTAAAGTCTCCCCCACCCTACGAGTCAATATAAGCATGGTAACTCCCTATTATTTATTAAACACCGGCCCACATTATAAGTCGGCACACAACTAAGATTGGCAATTATAACAGCTTTGTTTGATAAAAAAACTTATACGTTTGCTTCTTTATCCAAGTTAAATGCTGAATGTAGAACCCTGACCGCCAACTCTAAATATTTTTCATCAACAACGACGGATATTTTAATTTCCGATGTTGCAATCATTCTGATATTAATTCTTTCATCCGCCAGTGCCTTGAACATGGTACTGGCAATACCGGCGTGAGAGCGCATACCAACCCCGACAATAGAAACTTTTACGATACTGTCATCACCAGTTACTTTTCTAGCGCCTAATTCAGTACAGATATTTTCCAGTAAGGCCTTAGCTTTTTGATAATCGTTACGATGCACGGTAAATGTAAAATCTGTTGTTTCATCATCAGCAATATTCTGCACAATCATATCAACTTCGATATTAGCATCAGCAATAGGTCCCAAAATTTTGAAGGCAATGCCCGGCAAATCAGGTACACCAGTAATGGTCAACTTCGCTTCATCGCGATTAAAAGCTATTCCAGATATTAAAGCACTTTCCATTTGTGATTCCTCATAGGTAATGAGCGTGCCCTTACCTTCTGTAAATGATGACAAAACTCTCAAAGCAACATTATATTTACCGGCAAACTCGACCGATCTGATTTGCAAAACTTTAGAGCCTAAACTGGCCAACTCCAACATTTCTTCAAAAGTAATTTTATCAAGCTTGCGTGCTCTCGGCTCAACTCGAGGATCAGTAGTGTAAACACCATCAACGTCAGTGTAGATATGACACTCGTCAGCCTTTAAGGCTGCAGCTAATGCGACTGCTGTGGTATCAGACCCGCCTCTGCCCAGAGTAGTAATATTGCCTAATTCGTCAACGCCTTGAAATCCAGCGACCACAACGACCTTGCCGGCATTGAGATCTGCATGCACTTTGGCGCTTTCAATGTCACGAATTCTGGCTTTGGTGAAGCTACTGTCGGTAAGAATTTTGACCTGAGAACCCGTATAGGAGCTAGCATCGCAGCCCAAGCTATGTAGTGCCATGCATAACAAAGCAATAGTGACCTGTTCGCCGGTAGATAGCAGCACATCCAATTCCCGATCGGTCGGTTGCGTCTGCATTTCTTTCGCCAAAGCCACCAATCGATTGGTTTCTCCGCTCATTGCTGAAACTACAACCACAATTTGATCACCCGCATCGTGGGCTTTTTTGACTTTCTCAGCGACTACTTTAATTCGTTCGACCGTACCGACCGAAGTGCCGCCAAATTTATAAACGTACAATGCCATGTTTTTTTAACCTTCTTTGGCCTTTATTAACCTAATTGTTCTTTTACCCAACCAGACACTTGCTCCAATGCTGCTGAAAGCCCTGACGGATCATTACCACCAGCTTGTGCTAAATCAGGCCTGCCACCGCCTTTACCGCCGACTTTAGTGGCTACAAAGTTAACCAGATCACCTGCTTTAACTCGCCCCATCACATCTTTGGAAACACCGGCTGTCAAACTGACTTTGTCACCCTCAACTACAGCCAACACAACCGCAGAACTACCTAATTTATTCTTCAGCTGATCGACCAAGTCGCGTAACGATTTGCTGTCGACATCATCCAGCTTAACAGCCAATACTTTTATGCCATCGACATCAACAGCTTTGCCAACCAGTTCGCCACCCGCTGCACTTGCCAGTTTTGCTTGTAATCGTTCCAGTTGTTTTTCGAGTAATTTGTTTTTTTCTAACAGTTGCTCGACTTTTTCCGGTGCTTTATCTGGAGAACTTTTCACCAAGCCAGCGATACTAGCGAGAGCCTGATCGCGGCTTTCCAACCATTCGATACAAGCACCACCGGTCACTGCTTCAATTCGGCGTACTCCAGCGGCCACACCGGTTTCGCTAATTATTTTAAAGCTACCGATGTCACCAGCCCGAGCAACATGCGTCCCCCCGCAAAGCTCAGTAGAGAATTCGCCGATTTTCAAGACTCTAACTTCATCACCGTATTTTTCGCCGAATAGCGCCATTGCCCCGGCTTTGACAGCGTCCTCTTTAGCCATGACTTGTGCCGCCACCGGATTATTCAAACGAACCTGCTCGTTAACCACGCGCTCGATCGTCGCAATTTCCGAAGCTGTTACCGGTTCGAAGTGAGCAAAGTCAAAACGCAAGCGTTCAGGATTCACTAATGAACCCTTTTGAGTGACATGGTCGCCCAATAGTTGTCTTAAAGCCGCATGCAACAGATGGGTTGCGGAATGGTTTAACTCGGTGGCCTTTCTGTCTTCAGCATTGACATGCGCGACAACAGATTGATCTGGCTGCAAGCTGCCGGACACCAATTTGCCTTTGTGCAAAAACAGGTTGCCGCCCTGTTTTTGGGTATCTGATACTTTAAATACGGCCCCATCAGCTTCGATAGTGCCGTTATCGCCCGCCTGGCCGCCCGATTCACCATAGAATGGGGTTTTGTCCAGAACGACAATACCTTCATCGCCATCATGCAACCTATCGACTGGCTGGCCTTTTTTAAATAAGCCGACGATCTTGGCTTGATCCTGCAAATAGTCGTAGCCGGTAAATTCGGTTTGGCTGTCCAGCTTTATATCTTGATCATAATCAGCACCAAAACTGCTGGCTGAGCGTGCACGTTCACGCTGTAAGGACATGGCAGTTTCAAAGCCCGCATGATCGACAGTTAAATGATTTTCCCGAGCTACATCAGCAGTCAAATCGACTGGAAAACCATAGGTGTCATACAACTGAAACACAACCTCACCTGGAATAACAGAATCGTCCAATTTGGCAATGCAAGCTTCCAGAATCTTCATGCCTTGCTCGAGAGTTTCGGCAAAACGCTCTTCTTCTTTTTTCAACACACGTTCAACTTGGGCTTGAGCTTGTTTTAACTCGGGATAAGCCTCCCCCATTTCCTGGACAAGTGGCTCAACCAGCTTGTAGAAGAAGGTTTCACGAACACCTAATTGATAGCCGTGACGAATGGCTCGGCGAATAATACGACGCACCACATAGCCGCGACCTTCGTTGGAAGGCAAGACACCGTCGGCAATCAGGAATGCGCAGGAACGGATATGGTCAGCAATAACTCGTAATGAGCTTAGTGTAGTATCGTCGGTGCCGACCAAAGCAGCCGCAGCCTTCAATAAATTTTGGAATAAGTCGATTTCGTAATTACTATGAACTCCTTGCAACACAGCGGCAATACGCTCCAAGCCCATGCCGGTATCCACAGAAGGTTTGGGCAATGGCGTTAACGTACCATCAGCGGAACGGTCGTATTGCATGAATACTAAGTTCCAGATTTCAATGTAACGATCACCATCTTCTTCGGGTGAGCCCGGAGGCCCGCCTGCTATTTCCGGACCATGATCATAAAATATTTCGGTACAGGGGCCGCAAGGACCGACATCGCCCATGGACCAGAAATTATCTTTGGCGCCGATTCTGGAAAACCGGGTTTTATCAGCACCGACATCTTCCAGCCAAATTTTTTCGGCTTCCAAATCTTCATCAAAAACGGTAATCCATAATTTTTCGGCAGGGATTTCCAGCTCTTTGGTTAAAAAGTCCCAAGCAAAATGAATGGCTTCTTTTTTAAAATAATCACCAAAACTGAAGTTACCCAGCATTTCAAAAAAGGTGTGATGCCTTGCGGTATAGCCGACATTTTCCAGATCATTGTGTTTGCCGCCCGCTCTGACACAACGTTGGCTGGTGACAGCCTTGTTATAATCGCGATGTTCTCTACCTAAAAATACATCCTTAAACTGCACCATACCGGCATTGGTAAACAGCAGTGTTGGATCGTCGCCAGGTATCAATGAGCTTGAGGGTTGTATGGAATGGCCGCGCTCACGAAAAAATTCTAAAAATGCGGCGCGCAGCTGAGCGCTGGTCATGTTCTTCATAGTGTTTAGTGATTTTTTAAAACAATGTTATAAAAATTTAATCTGCAGCTGATCAAATAAGGCATTAATCATTTCGAAGGAAAAGCCACGCTGTACCAGGAATCGGCTACGTTTTGCCCATTCGCTGCGACTTAACAACCTATCTTCCTGATATTTTTTGTCATACACCTGTTCAAGCAAACTCATCCAGCTGCCGGCAACGGTTTGAACAATGTGATCGAGAGTGTTTATTTCAACGCCATTTTGTTTCAGTTCATAAGCTACGTGAACCGGTCCGTAGCCTTTCATAATACGAGAGCGGGCATAACTTTCGGCATATCTGATGTCGCTTTGCCAACCTTTATCGGCTAGATCTTCAACAACTGGCTGCACGTCTTCCTTGGTAAATCCTCTTAGCGCTAATTTATCCAGCAATTCCTTTTGGCTATGTTCTCTTTGCGTCAGCAAACGCAAACAAACGTCCTCTATTTGCTTAGCCCTTTCCTCCACAAGCCTTGCCAATCCTTAGTCGACGTCGTCCAGTTCTTCAATCTGGGTAATGACCGGAGGTTTGCTAAATGCCTCGGCTCTGATCTTGGCTTCAATTTCCTTAGCTTTATCAGGATGTTCTTTAAGAAAGAGTTTAACGTTGTCCTTGCCTTGACCGATTTTTTCATCGCCATAGCTGTACCAAGAACCTGCTTTTTGAATAAAACCGTAACTGACACCCAAATCTACCAGCTCGCCATAAAAAGAGATGCCTTCGCCGTATAAAATCTCAAACTCGGCTTGTCTAAAAGGTGGGGCGACTTTATTTTTTACGACTTTTACCCGGGTTTCGTTGCCAATGACTTCATCGCCTTTTTTCACCGAACCGATGCGGCGAATATCAAGACGTACCGAGGCATAGAACTTAAGTGCGTTACCACCGGTTGTGGTTTCCGGACTGCCGAACATCACGCCGATTTTCATCCGAATTTGATTGATAAAAATAACCAGCGTATTTGAACGTTTGATATTACCTGTCAACTTTCTTAGCGCTTGCGACATTAGCCTTGCTTGCAGGCCCATGTGCGAATCGCCCATATCGCCTTCAATTTCCGCTTTAGGCGTTAAGGCCGCCACGGAGTCAACGACAACCACGTCTACTGCACCGGAGCGCACCAACATATCAGTAATCTCAAGCGCCTGTTCGCCGGTATCAGGCTGGGAAACCAGCAAATCATCAACATTAACGCCAATTTTTTCGGCATAACCGGGGTCCAATGCATGTTCGGCATCAACGAATGCGGCAGTGCCACCTAGCTTTTGCATTTCTGCGATCACTTGCAAAGTCAGTGTGGTTTTACCTGAAGACTCAGGACCATAAATTTCAATGACGCGACCACGCGGCAGTCCACCAACGCCCAGTGCAATATCCAAGCCTAACGAACCGGTAGAAACTACGTCTATATCACGAGAAGCGGTAACGTCACCCATGCGCATGACGGAACCTTTGCCGAACTGCTTTTCGATCTGCATCAACGCAGCGCCTAAAGCTTTCTTTTTATTTTCATCCATAATTTTTGACCGGTAAGTTAACGTGGGAAAAGTGTCATTTCTATCTTTTTATTATCACATAGAGCCCAATATTTCGGGTAGCTTTGATTTTCCTTGCAAACAAGCCCACATTATCCTTATTGCAACATTTCCAAAGCCAGTTCCGCCATATTTTTCGAACCACCACCCTGCCCTAATAGCTGCTTAACCTGGCTTAAGTTTTCACGCATTTGTGCGGCATATTGAACGTCCGACAGAATGCGCTGCACTTCTACAGCTAGATTTTTCGGAGTAGCTTCATGCTGAATAAGCTCCTTGACGATTGCTTTACCGGCGACAATATTAGGCAAACCAATAAAAGGAATATTTACCAGCCAACGCCCTAACCAATAGGTAATTGGTGCCAATTTGTAGACAATTACCATAGGCACAGTCAACAAAGAAATTTCCAGCGTCGCAGTGCCGGAAGTCGTCATTACCGCGTCGCAGCAGTGAATAACATCATAAGGCTGATTTTTAACTACGGTGACGTTAATGCTTGATGACTTTAAATAAGCCTGAAGTAAAGCATCCGAAATTGAATCAGCTTGCGGTAAAACAAACTGAATCCCTGGAAAACTAACCTGCAATTGTTCAGCGGCCGCCAGCATAACAGGCAACATCCGTTTGATCTCGTTAGCGCGACTGCCCGGCAATAAGCCCACAATAGGGTTATTCTGATTTAACTTATAGCTAACCAAGTCTTCGGTTTTGGTATGAAGTGGACGCACCTTATCCACCGAAGGATGCCCGACATAGCGTACCGGTACATTTTCGGCATCATAATAAGCCGTCTCAAATGGAAAGATGACAGCCATCATGTCGATCACTTCCCCATAAGCTTTTACTCGTCCCGGCCGCCAGGCCCACACTTGCGGACTAACGTAAAACAGCACTTTTATGCCGATACTCTTGGCATATTTAGCTAATTTAAAATTAAATTCTTTGTAATCGACACACACCAACAAATCAGGCCGTTGCTCAGCAAGCAGCTGCTTCATCGCCGTCAAAGCCCGGCGAATTTCACCGTAATGTTTGAGTACCTCAACCACACCGATGACAGCAATATTTGCCGAGTCATAACGAATTTCAATCCCTGCCCGAGCCATCTTGGCACCGCCCATGCCAATACCTTTAATGTTCGGACATTGCTTTTTTAGCTCCAGAAACATATTGGCAGCATGCTGTTCACCGGAGGACTCTCCAGCACTGAACATAACAGTTAAGGGGTTGTGATCGACCAAAACAAAAGCCTTTAAAAAGGGAACCAAACAAAAGGCCGACGTAAAGTCGGCCTTAATGACATCACCGCAAATTGATTTACGCTGTCAAAACACCGCGAATAACAGCAACGATTTCTCTGATGGTGTCATCTTCAAGATACGGACAAATAGGTAATGAGAAACACTTGGCGGCAACGGCTTCTGTTACCGGCAAACTTACGCCTGCGCATTCTTGTTTAAATACATTTTGTTGATGCAGTGGCACAGGATAATAGATCGCACAGCCGATTTGCTTGTCTTGCAGGGCTTTTAATACCTCGTCCCGGCGATCACACAACAACGTGTATTGGTGATAAACGTGTTCGCCTAAGCCATCTTCATAAGGCGTAGTCAGGGGTAAATCGGCCATCAGTTGTGAATACAAATGTCCAACATGACGACGCTTTTGATTGTATTGATCAATACGCTTTAATTTAGCTCTTAATATTACCGCCTGCATCTCATCAAGGCGACTGTTGTAACCAATCACATCATGGTAGTACCGGACATCGGAGCCATGATTACGCAATTGCTTAATCTTTGCTGCGCTTTCATCTGAATTGGTAGTGACTAGACCGCCATCACCAAATGCTCCCAGATTTTTGCTGGGAAAAAAACTGAAGCCACTGGCATGCCCAATCGCGCCGGTTTGCTTGCCATTAATAGTGGCACCGAAAGACTGGCAGCAATCTTCGATTAACTTAAGATTATGTTGCTCACACAGTTGAGCAATTTTTGTCATGTCAGCCGGTTGTCCAAATAAATGCACAGGCATCACCGCTTTGGTTTTTGGCGTTATGGCTTTGGCAATTGCTTCCGGCGAAATATTAAAGGTCTTAGGATCAATATCGACAAAGACAGGAATTGCGCCCACATATTTAATCGCTTCTGCGGTAGCAATAAAGGTAAACGCAGTGGTGATCACTTCATCACCAGCACCAATACCTTCAGCAATTAATGCCAAATGCAGTGCATCAGTACCTGAAGCTACGCCGATAGCATGTTTAACACCTAAATAGCTTGCCGCTTCTTTTTCAAACGCCTGGACATTGGGACCTAAAATAAACGAGCAATTCTCAATTGTTTCAGCCAGTCCGCGCTCAACTTCGTCTTTAATCTCAGCGTATTGAGCCTTAAGGTTTACCATCGGTATCATGCTTTTATTGCCTTTATATAAATCAAAAAAATAGGGATGAATTAGGCTTTATCGCCTAATAATCGAGTAATCTGAATTGCGGTTTCCAATGCTCTTTTCCCTGCTTCGCCGGAAACAAGAGGATTTTTTCCGGTATGGATACTCAACGAAATGTTTAATTTCTTCCAACAATGCATCTCCGCTTTCAAAAACTGATTCTTCCGTTTCAATTTCTGGAATCCCTGGGAACATTTCTTTCTTGCCCGTGCGGTGTTTAACCAATACACGATTTTGAAAATCCACAGAAACATAAGAGTTTGGTTTGAACATGCGCATTTTTCGCTCCATCTTCAAACTGATTCTGCTTGCAGTGACGTTGGCTACGCAGCCATTTTTAAACGTTATCCTGGCATTGGCAATGTCTGTGCCCTGAGTCAAAACAGGGGTACCGCTGGCATCAATGCGTTCAACTTCAGAATCCACCAGCGCCAGGATGATATCGATGTCATGAATCATTAAATCCAATACGACACTGACGTCATTGGCCCGTGGATTAAACGGTGACAAGCGATGTGATTCGATAAACAAAGGTTTTTCTTCTTTGTCTAAACCCAACACGGCCGGGTTAAATCTTTCCAGATGCCCAACCTGTAAAATCAAATTTTTCTCTTTGGCAATCGCGATCAGTTCATCGGCTTCTGCAACAGTCACTGTTATTGGTTTTTCAACTAACACATGCGCACCGGCATTTAGAAAGTCTCTGGAAACCACATGATGCAGAGTTGTCGGCACAACAATGCTGACGGCGTCGACTTTACCTAACAAGGACTTGTAATCGGTCAACGCTTGCGCGCCAAATTTTTCAGCAACGGTTTTCGCTGCGATTTCATTGGTATCAACTACCGCGACCAATTCACAATCAGGTAATGAGGCGTATTTTTCCGCGTGAAATTTACCCAGATACCCCGTACCGATAACAGCGCATTTTAATTTTTTCATCTGCTCACTTTACGATTAGTTCACAAAACAACCCAACAAAAAAGTAGGATAAAAGCCCCATATTTTCTGCTCTGTCGTGGTTATAGCCGTGCATTGTAATCCATCCAACACTATTCAGAAACTTTTGCATTTCTCTGCCCTGGTTAATATATGTTCTGGCTTTGTTGAATCAATATCCTGGCTTAACTATACTTGCCGGTCTCTATTCGTCTCGCCTTTAAGTTTTTGTAAGTTTTTAAAGGCTAGCCAAATCGGCAAAAGCAATAAAAAATATTAAAAATTCTGCACGATAATTCTCGGAATTTATATGGCTATTGATTAAGCTTTGCGATGCCAATGCAAGATGATAGTAGCGTAAATTTACAATAAGCAGATTAAGGTAACGTAATGACTGATAATGACAGGGACGCTTTGGAAAAAATACGTAGCGCAGCCCGTTCCATTCTTAAGCAGGAAATTAATTACCTACAATTAGTGCCTTCTGTTGCCGTCAAATTACTTAAACTCACACATGACGACAATGCTAGAGCAGAAGATTTAACACGTATTATTGAAACAGAACCTACGCTAGCCGCAAGAATTCTGCGTAATGTTAATTCTGCAGCCTATTACATCCCCAATAAAACCACATCAATTAAACGCGCAGTCAATATCCTAGGGTTTTCTGCTGTT
>Ga0207968_100526_pt1 | contig 14041 bp, 17 predicted proteins | sample LakWasMet21_HOW5_2_FD_183867 | JGI IMG/M metagenome (GOLD analysis project Ga0207968, IMG submission 183867) | Freshwater sediment methanotrophic microbial communities from Lake Washington under simulated oxygen tension - Sediment Metagenome... | ecosystem: Environmental > Aquatic > Freshwater >...
CAACAATGTCCAAATCTTACAAGCCCGATTACAAATGCCCTCACCCGCTTTGATTAAAGATAACTCTTATCCTGTTTTATACAGCTTTCGCCGCTGTCCTTACGCCATGCGAGCACGATTGGCGATAACGACCGCGCAAATAACGGTGGAATTGCGGGAAATCGAATTAAGCAATAAACCTGAAGCCCTGTTATTGGCATCACCCAAGGGAACTGTACCGGTGTTACAACTTCAGAACACTGATGTCATAGATGAGAGCCTAGACATTATGTTCTGGGCCTTGCAGCAACACGATCCCGAACACTGGCTAAAAAACAGCAAAATTCAACAGGCTAAGGAACTGATCCTCTGGAATGACGGAGAGTTTAAATATTATCTGGATCGCTATAAATATGCAGATCGTTATCCAGAACGTTGCGAATTGGAATACCGGCAGCAAGGGCAGCTGTTTCTAGGAGAGCTGGAGCGACGATTGAATCAACAGTCATTTCTGTGCGGCAATCATTTTGCATTGGCTGATGCCGCCATACTGCCGTTTATTCGCCAGTTTGCGGCTGTAGACAGTGTGTGGTTTGAGGAGTCGCCTTATCCAGCGCTTCAACAATGGCTGAATCGATTTCTATCCAGTCATCTCTTCGACAAAGTCATGACCAAATACCCCATTTGGAAACCAGATGGTCAGGCACAATTTTTCGGGAAAGAGTAGAGTCCAAGACTCGCCGTACAGCAAAAATGATTGAACGTTATAAGGTTATGACAAACGAGACTGTCGCTCAGTGATTGGGATGGCAGGAGGAAATTGTTGAACTGTTTGAAAGGCAGGCAGCAAGCAGATTCATTTTTAAACTGGCGTTTCCACGAATCGTTCTAATCTTCAAGTACCAACCTTCAACGCCCATTCTTGCCGCTAAAAACCTTCCTGCAAAATAAAAACCAATATACACAAACCTATCTTGCCTTTCACTGACGCGGGGTAGCGTCAGTGCCACTCTGATTTATTGCCGCGTAACAGCGGCTTTTTTATGCATGAAATGTTGGCAAGTGTTGGTGGCGTTTTTTTCAAAGTGCATCAGGATAAAATTCGGGCAATAAAAAAGGGCTTGGTATTAACCTAAGCCCTTGTTTTACATGGTGGCGATAGGTGGATTTGAACCACCGACCCCGGGGTTGTGAATGCTAGATTTACAAGCCCGAGACTACCTGCTTAGCTTCGAAACACGCTGAAACTATCCATAGTTTCAATAGGATAGCATAAAAGACCCCGTGGTCAATAAATTTCAGCGTGTTTCAAATAAGCTTGGTTTTGTTTCGCGTGGTGCCCTATAAAGTGCCCTCTGTCTCTATAAAAACCCGCGGTCTGAGTTAAATATTAACGCTTGCGTTTTTGCCTAAAATAACCAATTAGGTTAATATTACCACATGGAAAAGCAAACTCCCCATTGCAAGCTATCGGTTATCAAAACCATGATCTCAGCCGGAAAAGTGAGAACGACCCGGACAGCCAGAGAAGGCGCAACGGCATTGGGGTTTGATTTTGACGGCATGCTTACCGTTGTAATGGCGCTCACTCAGGCTGACTTCTATAAAAGCATGACAACTCATGCAGACCATAGAGTTTGGCAGGATGTTTACCGTCCAATGACTTCAACAGGTGAAGTTTATTTAAAACTCACTGTCGTTGATGATGTTCTCATCGTATCGTTTAAGGAACTGTGATTATGAAATGCCCATCCTGTGCGACGGCCGAATTGATGCATGACACCCGCGACCTGCCCTACACCTACAAAGGCGAATCAACCATCATCCCGGATGTAACCGGCGATTTTTGCCCAGCCTGCGATGAAGTGATCACTAATGCGGAAGAATCAAAACGAACAATGGCGCTGATGCTTGAGTTTAACAAACAGGTCAACGCCTCGATTGTCGACCCGAGCTTTATAGCCAGCGTTCGCAAAAAACTGGCACTTGACCAGCGGGAAGCCTCTGAAATTTTCGGCGGCGGCATCAATGCATTTTCACGATATGAGAATGGCAAAACCAAACCGCCTTTGGCATTGGTGAAACTGCTTAAGGTTTTAGATCGTCACCCTGATTTGCTGGATGAAGTGAGAGCGGCCTAATCTCTCAAGATTAGGCTAGATATTTTAGGCAATAATAAACCCGCCGAAGCGGGTTTATTAGTTATAAGGCTTCTAAGTAACAGACTATCAAGCCACCAGCGGCCCGCCAATTGTGCGATAACCAACGTTTTGCGAAGCTCGCACAGGCCCGCGCGTTTGTGCCGGCGCCACTCGCATACCTGCAGGCGAGTTGTCGAAGCTCACTTTTACATCAACACTGCCCCGATCACGACTGAGTATGTTGCTTTGCTTTTGGAAGCCGGGCGGTCTCATGCCGTTGGCTTGGGTTTTGTCGGCTTCATCAAAAAATCCGCTCAAGCTGGGCGCAAGATTCTTTATCGACTCTAAGCTAGTTTTAAAAAAGTTGATAAAGACATTAAATTTGTCAGTAATCCAGTTAATAGACGTCTCGAAGCTGGATTTTATATAGCCGGTGATTTTATCCCAATTCGCATAGATAAGCGGGGCAGCAATAAGCAAGCCCTGAATTAACAGCATCCAAGGATTTAGCTTCATGGTGCCGTTAAGTATTTTCATCGCGGTACTAGCAAAGCCGACGGCCTTGGTTAAAGCCAACATGCCCACTTTCATCAATACCACGCCACCCGCAAGTAAAATTGCCGATTTAACAGCTGTGGGATTTTGCACTATAAAATCAGTCAAGCCAGCCGCCAAATTATTAATGCTGTCCAAAGCAGACTTTAGTTGTGGTGCATAAGTATTGGCAAACACGGCCATTGTGCCTTGAAATGTACCTGTAGCAGAATCCAAAATATTTGTCAGCGTGCCAAGCGATTGTTGTACACGCTGATTAAGGTCGCCTTGCTCTTTAAATTTATTAACCATGTCGGCATAGCCACCACTAGCAATTATCATTGCCTTAGATGCGTGCTCTTTACCGAACAATTTCTCAAACGTAGCGATAAGTTTGGCCGGGTTGAGTTTATTCATTTTCTCAAGGTCTTTGACAAGATTCTCAACTGAGGTGAATTTACCCGCCGACGCCGCCTCCGAGATCAAAGTGCGAAGCCCAGTACCCGCTTCGCTTGGATCAACCCCGGCTTGCGTCAATAAGGCAACAAGCGGAGCCATTGCATTAGCCACACCCAAACCTTGCTGATGTAGTGCCTTCAAAGGCCCACCAGCTTTAGACATTGCCGAAGTAAAGTCGCCAATACTAACGCCGACATTAACGACGCGCTGCATGGAATCGGCAAGACTAACAAAATCACTATCCGCCACGCCAAAGACATTACTTATCTTCGCAATGCCAACCGCGGCCGTTTGATAGGTTTCGCCCAGGTCTTTAGTAGCAACGCCCAAATAGGCGGCCGCCTTTAGGCCGTCATTAATTAGCGTATTGGTGCCAATACTATTGGCCTTCATGGTTGTCGCCATGTTTTGAAAGTCTGCCGTTGAGCCTGGTAGTATGTTGCCCAGTTCGGTGGCTATTTTGTTGAGTTTTTCAAATCCCGGTGATAACCCATCCTTGGTCATCAACGTGTTTTTGAGTTGGACAGAGGCGCTTTCCATATCCATAAATGCCTTGGCTGGAAATGCCAGCGCAGCAGTAAACCCCGCCGCCAGTGGTATGGCGCCACGACCTACGCCTGTTGATCGAAGCTGCCGTTTAAAGATCTCGATATTCTTGCCAACACCCTTTAAGGTTGGAGAAATCCGATCAACCGCTATCAGCAGTGCTTTTAATTGAAAATCTTTTGAGGACATTATTGCGGCTCCCGATAAAGACCACTAAAGCGGTCGTGTTGAGTTTGAAACCAAGGCGGGTTTTCTCCTATTGCAGACTTAAAGTAAAACTGCCCCTTGTCTTTAAAAAACTGCACCACCCAAAACTTAATATCAGGATGGTAGGATTGAAGCGTTTTTTTAGTCTCAGCAGCAGCAGCCAATTTTTTGGCTGAAACGCTGTTTAAAATACCTTTTTCAAAACCGGCATCGAGAACCAGTTTATCCGGTGGTTCTTTTTTAATTTCATACCGAGACAAGAAGTGACCCTCAGATGTTGCGACGGTAAATCCCAAGCTTTTCATAATTTCTCCTTTATGCAGAATGGCCAGCGGCCCGGAAAGGCCACTGGCTGTGTTCACGATTAATCAGCTTTTCTGATGATGACCGGGGAGTCAATTGATAACTCACTTTCAATACTTTGACCGGGAGAGAGTAAGAATGCTGGATTTACTCCTTCTTCAATTTCCGCGGTTTCACCAGACGTATTGGTAATGATTATTTTGATTTTTAAATTGCTCACTTGTTTTTCCTCATAGTTGGATTAAAAAATTTAGTGTTTGCCTTTTTAAGCAGCGGCCCGCTCCCGAACAATAATTGAAGACAATAAGTCCACCCCTAATTCGATAGTTTTACCGGCCTTTAATACGATGACGGGGTTTGTGCCACGCTCGATTTCTGCCAGTAACTTTGATTTGTTTTCAATGACGACGTTATTTGAAGCCTCCGTGTACCCTCGAATAATAACCGGCGTATTGAGTTCTATTTCCAACTCCAGTGACCGCTCCGGCGACAGTGTTATAGCCGATTGGATGCCATGCTCGATGCAGACTACAGATGCTGACAGGCCGGTGTTTTTAATATCGATTTTCATAGTTAACTCGTGGTTGATTAAAATAATTTATGATGTTGAGTCAGGGACATTGCTTGGCCTGTTTTCAGCGATTTTTTAAAGTTGCGCGTTCTCCAGCCAGAGCCAGGGAGACCTCGCATCTATCCTCTTCAGGCGCTTTGACGTTACCGAATTTGTCGAGTGTTGGCGGGTGCATTTTCAATTTTGCCAGCGACGCTTTCAGCGTGTCGCTTAAACCCTGTAGGCTTTGGGTTACCTCGTTATAGGTAGCAGCAGATAATTGCAGGTCATTTAATGCCGTCACTGCATTTTTAAGGTTGTCGGTAGCCGATACAACATCATCAACATTCGAACGCGGGATAATCGCTGCATTTCCTCTCCAATCTGATGCACCATGTTCGATCCAGTACTCCATATTGACCCGAGCCCGACCAAGGAGGTTATTGATCTCGAAGCGGTAATCAGCAATCCTATGATCGGCACCGATAACAAGTTCACGTTTTATTGCTATTTCACGCCCACCCATTTGCTGCTCAAGGCCAGCAACCTGCATCCAGGCCATCTGGCGGCCTTCTTTAGCCGCGTAGAATTCCGCTTCTGCCAAATCGAACCGTTTAACGGCGGCAACCGCTGCTCTTTCCGCTAACGCTTTGGCTTTGGCGAACTGCGCAGGGAGCCCTTTCAGTTCCTGGATAAGGGTTTTACGCTCAGTAATTCGCTCGATTTCGTCGGCATTGAGTACCGCCTGCACTTCCGGGCGGTTTAATATCCGATCGAACTCGGCCCGGTCTGCTTTAGGCAACTTCAGCCCTTGAAATAGTTTGTTGATAACGGCGTTACTCATAGAAGATCCTGGATGGGTGGAAAAAAATGCGCTCTAGCAGAATTACCAGTGTGTCGCTTTGATGATTATGTTAACGGGGGGGAAATTCCCCCGGAAGGTATTTTTTTAAATAAAAAAACCAGTAAATTCAAGGCCTCTGGCCGGGGGAATGGTTTTTTATTGGGGGGCCCCTGTTATATATCTACCCCCCCCCATTTTTGCGCCGACCGGTAATGCCTTTCAGTGCGTCTTTTTTGATAGTCTCCCAAAGTAGGAACTTTCCTTGCGGCCCTCTGATTTCTCGACGAGCCAGTTCGCCCTCTACATACTGTGCAATTCTCACGACACTAGGTCTTTTGTCAGTTTTTAACCCCTGTTCTTCCATCCACTTTTCACCAATCTCCCGGGCGGTAGCTATCCAGGGGTGCGGCTTTGGTGACTCATCTACCAGGTGTTTTATTGACGGTGCCTGGTTGCTGACCTGCGCGGATTCGGCCGCTTCGACATATCCCCACGGCCAATCAGTAGAGATAAAACATAAACCGGCCATTTCCCATTGCAACAACTCTGCCCGAAGATGTGAGAGCTTTTCTTCTTTGCGCTCAAATTGACCAAAGTCCAACACGGGCAATGATTTGATCTGGGCAATCTGCTTTTCCACATATCGCCATTCCAGAACGGCGCGCTCTTTTAGTTGCTCACGTGCCAGCCATCGATCTTCCCGAGTCATTTTGGCAAGATCCAATGGGGCGAAAAGGAAGTAGGGTTGTTCAAGATCTTCATTGGTCATGATTTGATTCCTCTGTAGTGGGTTTTGTTTGTAAATATGAGTTGTGGTGAAATTAAAAACTTGGATCAACCGGAGAAACTGCAAGGTGTTCAATCATCGACCCCATACCAAGAAAGCCAATTGCTAACCACGACAGTGGGCTTTTTGTATTCAAAAAATCCTCAATAAAAATTTATCGGGCTATCCGATCATAAGGAAAGTGAACCATGAAACTACCACCACTAACCCCATATTGGGGTATACCCCCCTCCCGAAACTCCCGCGCCTAAACGTAAGTAATTGCAATCGGTCTAGAAGGCAATCGGTCAGGGATTTCGGCCCCCTACCCCCCATCCTATAACCTCCGCACCTGCATTCAAGTAATTGCAATCGATTAAGGATGGCAACACCACAAGCCCTATTCACATTGGTCATGAAGAGAAATGGCGTGGCATTGTGGACAGGATGTAAGTTGCTTTTGATCATGGCTTCATCATCATAAATATATTTATTTACTCCGGAAATTAGGGAACATGGGAAATTAGTTTTAAATCAATAGGTTACGCCGGTAACTTTGCAGGAAAATAGCAGGAAGTTTGGTTTTAACAATCCATTTAAAAACCAAACTTACCGCCTAAGTTTCCGCTAACTTTCCAGCTATAAGCCTTGGTAACTCTCTAACTTCCTATATTCCCTAATTTCCCTTTATGGTCTTAAGCGGTTTGCTAACCCAGAACACCGATGACCCACGCCCTGGTTTTCCATCTGACCTTGCTAACTGTTCCTGACGGATTAAAGGTGGCGCAGAATTCAATAGATGATTCAGCACGCCGGTAACTTGTGGGCCGGTCATCCGATGTTTGAATGCAGTTGTTATCACTGATCGAGGACAGCGTGGGTTCTGGCTAATAAACTCCAACACCTCGGCAGCGGTATCATTCAATCGCTCAGCCTCGGCTTTGGCGCTCAAAGTCTGGAAAATGTAACTGACCGAATCCCTCCAGTAATTCACCCAAGCCAGCGCCGCACGAATATGCTGTGGTTCGATCACCGAAGAACGATCCAGCAAGGCGAAGATCATCGCAAACATCCGGCAATAGATTTCCACCCGCACCAGTAATGAACCGGTAATACCCGGTTGCTCAGCGGTTAGCGCTGGATATTCGGCAGTCCATAAGGTATCAGCGGCTTGTGTGTGCGCCATCCACTTGCTGTTTGTGGCAGTGAGACTCACCCCAATGGCAAGCCTTACCGATTCAGCCACTTGTGAAGCCAAGTGCTCAATGTCCTCCTTTGGCGTTGGCTTAGGTAAAGGGACCAGCTTGGCGCGGACAATATGCAAGATAACAAATCGATTCAAAAAACCAGACTGTGCATCCACATCGGTCATACGGTCGATCAGTTCAGAAGCGGTGATGTGCCCAACCGTAACTACATGCGGCTTAGACGCGCACCAGACGGCATTCTTCACCAAAGGTGAAATATCTTTACCATCCCAACAGGTGCGTATTGTTGCGCTAAGCGTGTTTTTCTCACGTGAGGCTGCGGCCATAGCCCCGGCAAACTCAGCTTCTACAACCAACATGCGCTTATCTTCGGTACCGCCAGTATCGTCGTCATCCATTTTGTCGCGTATTGCCCAGCCCAAGCCCTCGCCGGTACTAAGGCCACCTTCGTGGCGCTTCATACGTGGATAGTCATCGACTGTAATTTGCTCAACTGCGTCGAAGATCCTCCGAACCGTGAACTCACTGGTTCCTTTGCGGGCCTTACCGGTACGACCGACCAGCAGAATGAAAGGCCGAGCGTGGCACACGCCATCACCAATATGCTGAAAAGGCCCACGGCCGACCATAGCACTAAACGTCGCCAGGAAATTGGCCGCCACTGCTACCGGTGATGCTTCAGAGGTTCGACAAGCCACCTTTACCACGTCATACAAAATACCGTGATAAGCCTCTTTGGCCAGTGTGGGTGGTGGGTTTAATAGATCGTCTTTATCGTCTTTATCGTTTTTATCGGCCTCACTGGGCATAGGCGGCACCATATCGTTAGCCGTCGCCAATTGGCCTTCGATCAGCGCTTTAGCGGCTGGCAATCCTTCAGCAACATGAACATCATTCCAATCCGGCATCATGCAGACACCTCGCGCGGAGGAAATACCGCTCGACCACCCACAGCAAGCGCAGCGGTGATTGCCTTGGCACGACCTGGATTTTGCGGATTATAAAAGTCATCATCGCCGAAAATGATGATTTTGGCCTGCGGATACTTAGTGCGAATGGACAGGGCTACCGGTTCCAGGTTCCCAGCATCGAAAGCTACAAATACCGGCATTTGCCCGGCCATGTGACAAGAAATAGCCGTCGCGTAACCTTCGGCAACACCGATAAAGCCAGTTGGATCAATAACTTCGCCAATCGGACAGCACCGACCTTTTTTAGCTGTGCCGGTCAAAAACCGCTTATTGCCATCGCTATCAATGAACTGTAAGCCGTGCAGCTTGCCGTCCAGGTCCAACACCGGCAACACCAAGCTACCGCGCGAAAAACGGACGCCTAGACAAGCAATCCGCTTTCGTTGGGCATATTTACTATGGCCTTCAGTATTACAGCTACTCCAAATCCTCAACGCCTTATCGGCCGCTTGCTGCGACTCGGCTTGGCGTTGCTGGTCAGCCATGCGCCGTTTTTCCGCCTGCTCCCCGTCAAACCGCAGCCGCTCTGCTTGGGATAAGGACACGCCAGACTTAACGTGGGGACTAAATTCAAACGACTCGGCACCAACAAACCAGCCGAAGGCGCCTGCGGCCATGGTCTCCCCATTATCCAGACGAAACGGATAAACGACATACCAGGCGCGATTTTTACTTTTAACCGGTTCCCAATCTGGTCGAAACCGGTGCAGGCTACCATCTGCCACCAGCTCAACAGACGTCAAACCTGTTAAGCCTGTATTCGCCATCTGATCGATTACAAACTGTCTAACATCAATCATGACTCAGACCTCTTAAACCAGCGTGTGATGAAGGATATTTTGCGATACAAAATACACTGCCCACATAAGCCATCTTGAAGCTGATGAATGCTTGAGTGACAGCCACAGGCGCTACAATTTGCAATCGGTTGGGGTATTTTTTTGTAAAAATTGGAAAGGTTCATTTTGTCAAAATCCTAAAAATTATCATTTGCCATCGGTCCGACTCACCGCCAATCCAAGCGGCATGCTGATTGAGTCGATTTGATTGAAAAAAATTAGGCTTTTTGACTGGCGAACCACCGCGTAAACGCCAGCTCATCGATATAGAACTTCCGAGCTGACAAGATCACCGCACCAGATTCTGCCAGGCCATTGCGCTCACGATTACGCATGAACCACGTCAATTGGCCGCTAGTGAACTTGTCAGAGTGTTTTTTCTGGAAGTTTTCCAGATATAAGATGCTATCCAGCGTTGCCGCTGGCATTTCGATGGTGGCTTGATTTGTTTGCATAAATGCCTCACTGTTTAAAAGAAACTCCACGCGTCTTGGCGTGTGTGGGCATTATGCGAGAGGGTAGGTCGTAAATCAGAAAGATAACCTGTTCGTTTTATATGATTATCTTTTTTATATATTTCAATAGGTTACAGCTTGTTTTTCTTGATTTTATATTGCCACGAAAAACCTATAACTTATTGATTTTATTGGTATATACCATGTGCATTTCGGTGCCGACTTGAGTCAAGTTGCAGTTTTTACCGCTCTTTTTTGGCGTTTATCTTTTTTTGCTCTTGAGCGAATTTATCAGCGGTACTATCCTTTTTTGGCGTCCAATTGGCCCAGATATAGCTCGTGGAATTTATTCCTGGAAACGGATGATTAAATAATTTGTCGAAAGTTGCCGGGCTAAGGGTTCTAATTTTTTCCGGTAATACCCCAACTTCAACTAGGCGAATCAGGATGCCAGCAAAACCCCTTACAAAAAAAGCAGCGTTCCAGTTATCACCAACAGACTTCTTTCGCTTGGTCTCCACCGAATCGCGATAAGTTGAATTATTGCCAAAACCATCAACTACTTGTTGCCCATAAGCAAGAATCAAACTTTCCATCATTGGCAGTGGAAACTCAGTGTCATAATGAGCCCCAACATCGTCAATAAATGCCTGGAATTTTTGCGCCAAAACCCCATCGGATGTGTCATAAGCAACCCAATCAGCCCATTTGCTAATGGGATCAGGTAACGAGTTTGATTGAATATCGACAGCGCCTTGTAGTAGTGCAGAATAAACCGAAGTTTGCGAGCTACCAACCCACCGAGCATCCCCAAGTATTGCAAGTTTATTGACAAGTTCAACAATCTCCTGGGTTTTCTGACTTATTTGTTCTCTATACTCATCGGCTTTTTCACTACGTGAACAGCCAATTGCAAGGGCAGATGTGCCTCTTTCATGCGCATCGTCTTCTTTACCGTCTCCCCAAATCATCCATGCTCGATGTAAACAGAAAGAAAAAATCATCATCTGTTCCTCTGTTTCCAAAAGCTCACAAATTTTATGCAGCGGCGCGACGCAATGATTTTTTGCTGCGATAAACTGATTGATTATTTCAAGGTGCCCGCCTTCAACCACATGATATGTGTCAAGCTCTCTAACGATGGCGTAAGCTTTACGGAAATTGCGAAAATCAGGATTTCCGAACCCTGAAAACGGAAACCGAAACAATCTGCCCGCCCTGGGCGGCAACCCTTGTTTCGCAACCCACTTGTCAATATCAGCTTCAGTCATACTGACTATATTCACATCAACACCTCTCAAGTGCCACTCTCACAAAAGGGAAACCAAGCCAGGCGGGTGAGACATCCGCTTTTCGCTCCGTCGAGCTAGGCTTGGTTAATTCATGCCGTTCGTTACCGATCGGCCTTGAGTCACCCGGAATGATTCCGGACTGCCTTAAACTTTGAACAGCTTCAGCAAGATCAAATACAGTTGTCTTGATGAAGCACTAGGCCGCGTTCGGTCTGCCAATGGGTTTGACTTCGGGCCTAGGCTTTTGCCTAGCCTGCCATAAATCATATTCGGCTTGCATGCGCACCCAGCTTTCGGCGGTGGGGCCGTTCATCCAGGCTTCCAAACGAATCGCCATGTCGGCACTGATAGCCGCTCGACCGTTGATAACACGCGACAAGGCCACGCGCGACACACCCAGCTGTGCAGCGGCTTCGGTGACGCCGATACCCAGTTCGGGTAATACATCGTCTTTCAAGAGGCTGCCGGGGTGAGGAGGGTTAAACATAGTCATTTTATTTACCTGCTAGTGATCGTCTTGGTAATCAACCAGAATGGCGTCTTCACCTTCGAGCCTGAGGGTAAGACGCCAGTTACCGTTAACTCTGACCGCCCAATGTTCGGCCAAATCGCCTTTGAGTGGATGGAGTTTCCAGCCGACGACAGCCATTTCTTGCGGACCTTTGGCGGCATTGAGCAACATCAATTGCCGGGCCAGTTTTGGCGCGTGCTCTGCTGCAATGCCGCCTTTAGATCCGGTTTCAAAAAACTGCTGAATGCCTTTGTGACGGAAACTCTTTATCATGGTTAAGTGTATCGTTATGCTTTACGTGTTACAAGCGGGTTATTGATCGATACCGCTTGAGGCGTCCCGCGGCGCGCCTATACCATCCAGCTCTTCTTTGTAATAGTCAACCAATGCCAATGCATCCAGCACTTCGTAGCGGATCGTCTGGGCGGCGGCATAAACATCAACTTTATTCTGCTGATCATCTTCGCCCATCATTTTCAGCAAATCAGCAATGGCAGAGGCCCGCATCAGAGAATCATTAATTGCAGCGACAAAGCTTAAATCATGGGTTCTGTGAACAAATATATTCTGAGTGATTTTTTTCATTGTTATCTCCTACCTGGTTGAATAGCTGCAGTCATGACTTTATCCACTAAGCGGGATTTATGGTCGGTTGATAAATGGCTGTAACGCATAGTGGTTTGGGCGCAGCGATGCCCTAACACCTGCCCCACTTCATATAAGCTGGCTCCGCCCATCGCTAATAGGCTGGCGGCGGTGTGCCGTAAGTCATGCCAACGAAAATTTTCAATGCCGGCATCGGCCATTGCCTTAAACCAATGTTTTTTAAACTCAAAGGGTTTTTCAGAATCAGTGGTGCTGGGAAACAATAAGCTGTTGCCGATTCGCCGCATTGGCCGTAATTGGACCATGACAAACTCTGGAATAGGACAGTTACGCGCTTCGCCGTTTTTGGTATCAGCCAAAAAGGCCAGGTTGCGGTCGAAATCCATATCAGACCAGCGCAACCACATTAGTTCCGATTTCCGCATACCCGAGGTCATGGCCATCAATACCAGTAAACGTAAATGTCGCCATTCGGACACCTCACAAGCTTTTAATAAGCTTTCGCGCTCGAAGTCTTTGAGATAACGAGTGCGTTGGTTGCTGACTTTGCGCGCAGGTACTTTGTTGACCGGGTTTTGTGTGACGATGCCTTCACCCATGGCATATTTGAAAACCGCACTCAGTACCGCCCTTAGCCGATTAACGGTTGCTGGGCTGCGAGTTTTTTTCAGTCGTTGGGTTTTACCTTTACCATCGCCACGGAGACATTGACCGGACTCAAACGCTTTTAACTCTTTCCGAATCATGTCGGCGTTAATGTCGATAAGCTTGTAATGCCCGAAGCAATCGTTCCAATAAGCCGCCCGGGGTAACTGCCTGGGACACTTTCCAGACCATTGCGCGGCATATTCATTGACCAGCTCGGAAAACTTCAACCCGGCACCACGCGACCCCAGCGCCTCAATGGCGTCTTGATCGGCTTCAATGCGCTTTGCCCAAGCAACGGCATCGGTCTTACGGTCAAACGTTTTGGACTTGAGGGCAACACCCCGTTGTTTGATTATCGCTTTATAGACGACGCCTGACTGGCGTTCAATTTTGCGGATGGTGGCCATTATGCTGCCCTCTCTTCTGAGTAATCCTCCCGAAATTGCGGCAAGGAATACCCCAAAAGACCAGCAGCGCGGGCGACATGGGGAAGCTCTTCTCGTGGCGGTGTCGGTAATTTGAGTAGATTAACTAACAGGCGACGGCTAAGATCAAGGTCATCTATCATCTCTTGTCGATTTTCATCGTCGCAATCAATAGATTCTTCATTGAAGTCAACCATCCCCTCCCATAACTGGTAACCATTTTCCGACGCCATGCCAAAAAATCCGGCAAATTGCCGAGCTTCTCCAGGCGTAGAGAATTTAGGCGATGCAGGTTGGCGGCTCCGCCAGTCCATCAGGTAAAAAATAGGAATGTCGCCGTGACCTTGGCTTTTACCACAGGTGTGGCAAACCCAAAAAGGGCAATTGGAAAGGGCTGTTCGAACTAATTCAGTGGCCGAGCCACAATGTGCACAGTTCTGATGAGGTTCGCTGGGTTGGAGTTTTAAGCAGGTATCAGCGGATGATGCTGAAAGATTTTCTTGAGATGATGAAGTCATAATGACAGCCTCTGATTGAGCACGGGGCACATTAAGTACCCATTGAAAAATTCACAGGTGCCCTATAAGGTGCCCTGTGCCGTTTTTTTCAGCGTGTTTAACCGATGGCGTTTGATTAAAAATCCTTTTTAATCAAGGTCTTACATGGTGGCGATAGGTGGATTTGAACCACCGACCCCGGGGTTATGAATCCCGTGCTCTAACCAACTGAGCTATATCGCCTTAATCTGTCTGCATCA
>Ga0207968_100527_pt1 | contig 14004 bp, 16 predicted proteins | sample LakWasMet21_HOW5_2_FD_183867 | JGI IMG/M metagenome (GOLD analysis project Ga0207968, IMG submission 183867) | Freshwater sediment methanotrophic microbial communities from Lake Washington under simulated oxygen tension - Sediment Metagenome... | ecosystem: Environmental > Aquatic > Freshwater >...
GCTTTCCGAAACGGCGTTATCCCAGCAATTGCCCTTACGACTCATGCTTTGCCGGATGCCATGCTGTGTTAACAGCGCCCGATGACTTTCCGACGCATATTGGCTGCCTCGATCGGTATGCCACATCAGTCCCTTCTCTGGCTTTCGCTTCCAAATTGCCATCAATAAGGCGTCGTTTACCAGCTTGGCCCGCATATGCTCAGCCATTGACCAGCCGACCACTTGCCGGGAATAGAGATCAATCACCACGGCCAAATACAGCCAGCCTTCCTGAGTAGGAATATAGGTGATATCGCCGGCATAGACCTGATTGGGCCGATCCACGTTAAACTGCCGATCCAGATGGTTAGGCGCAATCGGCTGATCATGCTTGGAGTTCGTCGTGGCTTTGAATTTGCGCTTGGTTTTGCAGGCTAACCCGGCTTCTCGCATCAGACGGCCTATTCGCCGGCGACTCACCGTCCGATCTCGGCCTAATAAGGCGACCTTGATGCGGCGAGTACCATAGGTTGCCCGGCTTTTATTGAATTCGCTTTGCAGAATACTCGTAAGATCGGCATCGTCTTTTTCGCCGATAGTGGGAACGCGATGCAGCCAATCATAATAGGCGCTTCGCGATACCCGCAGAAACCGACACATCGAGCCTACCGCAAATTCCGTTGCATGCTGTTGGACCCAGGAGTACTTCACCGTTGCTCCTTGGCAAAGTCCGCGGCCGCCTTCCTAAGAAACACTCTCAACTTCGTGCAATTCAAAGCCAAATTCGGCGGCTCGACGGTGCAGTTGTTTGATGACGCGCTCGCGGTATTTTTGCTCATAGTGATCGGCGCCTGGATCGCTATAGTTCAGACCAAAGCGCATGGTATTGTAGAACAGCACCGCTATTTTTCGTGCTGTTGCAGTCACGGCTTTCGCCTTGCCAATTCGAGCTGCGAGTCGACGGTAAAAAGCGTCGAGTGCGGTATTGGTTTTACCTACCGTGACGGCGGCTAGCCGTAGGTGGCGGTGAGTCGGTTATTGGATTTGCGCGAATGGGCCGACAACACTTTGCCACCACTAATTTTGCAACCCGGTGATAAGGTCAGCCACGAGGTAAAGTGCTTAGCGGTACGCCACTTGCTTAAATCAGTGCCACATTCTGCGATCAAGCGTAATGCCAGAAATGGCCCAATGCCATGAATCTGCGTTAAGTCAGTATCCACCAGCTGATAAAGTGCGGTTCGCACATCAAAGTTAATGGCGTTTGGCTGCTTTGTGCGATGACGGGCTTTGGGTATCGGTTGATCCGGTACAGGCTTATCAGCATTCAGTACCACTAAAGCCTGCGCAATTTGTTCATCACATTCGTCAATGCGAACCTGATAGAAATCATACAAAGCTAAAGACTGGGTGAGTGCAAACACATGCTCAGGTTGGTAGTTGCCCACCAATGCGCCACGAATAATTTCGGTACTGGCTTTGCAGCGGCTATCCCTGAACTCGGCAAGCACATCGGGATTTCTCTCTCCTCTGACAATGGCCCGGATGATCTTCATGCCCGTTGCCCCCGTAATGTCCTGAACGACATGATGCAATTGTAAATTCATCAACGTCAGCGCTTTCTGCATGTGCTGGATATGAGCGGCCGTATAATCCAGTAGCCGTTCTCGATGGCGAAGGTAAGCGCGCAGAGCCGCGATATCCCGGCCAGGGCGAAAGCTGGCCCGTAACAAACCGCAAGCATGCAGGCGCTGCAACCATTGGGCATCATTAATGTCACTTTTGCGTCCCGGTACGGACCGCGTCTCGCGCGCATTGGCAACGATGACCTCGAGGCCGGCGCTTTCGAGCACTTCAAAGACCGGCACCCAATAAACACCGGTTGACTCCATAACGACGGTCTCAACCCCTAGCGATAGCAACCAATTCGCCATTCGCTGAATATCAGCAGTAAACGCCTGGAACGTTTGCACAGGCTCATCAGTTAGATCGGTGGGCACCGCAACAACGTGAAATCGGGAGCCAATGTCGACTCCGGCGGCACGTTGATGAATAACCGGTAAACCGTTAGTTGATTGGATTGCTTTAGACATGTTCATCTCCCAGAGAATTGAACGCGTCGGACAGGGACTCGGATCAGTTCACCTTCCTAAACGGGGTCACTCGACGGGCCGCCACAGTTGGGTCCGCAGCTTCCCATCGGCCAGGTTTTTTGACGGGGATTTAACCTCCAAAAAGCAGACGGCCAGTGTCCGCGCTGAATCAGTGTAAGGGCAACCTGTTTCTTTGCATAGGGAGTCGGCGAGCCGAGAAGGCGGTTTTTTAATAAATCGCGCTCCTCGGTCAGGCGGGCGACTTCTTTCTTAAGGCGTTTGAGTTCGTCGTAAAGGTGCGCGTCGGTTCGTAGCGTTTTATCGTTCTCTTTGGGACGACTGTATTTGCTGATCCAGGTGTGCAGGGTATTAACGTTAATCCCGAGATCTTTGGCTACCTGAGTGATGGGTTTATCTGATTCATTCGCCAGCTTGACGGCTGAAGCTCTGAATTCGGCTGTATAAATATTAGGTTTTTCTGGATTCATTGGGGTTCACTCTTGTTTGAGAATATTTTAAAGAGTGTGTCCGGTTTAGTGTAGCCACTTCATTATCAAAAGTTCAAAGGCGGGAAAAGGGGCTGTAATTTTCTTAATTATTGGGCGTAGATTTTTGGGAATTATGTGGTGCCTCAGGATTCGATCTTCTTAAGAATCTGTTTGGAAATTCCTTCTTCACAACATCAGGCGCTTCATGGCGATATAAATCCAAGTTTCGCTTGTGCGGGTAGGGCGCTCATAGCTTTTGCTGAGGCGGCGCGAGTGGTTCAGCCAGCCGAAGGTGTTTTCGACCACCCAAAGGCGGGGAAACAGCACGAATTTCTTCGTCTGTTTGGGCCGAGAACTTGAATCGTCTGGCTCTCCACTCCACCAGACGACCGCCATGTTCGATTTCACTAGCATTATTTGCTAAAAATTACTTGATGATCTGCGATCCTTGGCACTATCTGCCGGTGCTGGAGAAAAAGCCCGGTGCGCTCAGGCATAGTGTACCCTTTCAGACCAGGGACTTGCCGGTTCCGATCAAGGTGGTGCGAGATCGCATTCTCAAGAAGGATCAGGGGGATCGCGCCTTTGTCGATTTGCTACTGATGGCGAAAGACTTGGGAGATAACGGACTGGATGCCTTGGAAGTGGCTTGCGACTTGACTTTACAGACTGGCGTCATCAGCGCCGCTATCGTACTGAATGAAATGCGCCGTTTAACCGACTTGTGTTGCGTTGTAAAACTCAAGATTGGGGTTCCACACGCAACAGTTCGAAATGTAATCTAAATTCGCATAATGAGGCGGCCTTATGTAACAAAGCCCCGGCGGATAATGGCTCAGCCCGTCGGGGCTTTTTTGCATAAGGCGCATTATGCGATGGCTCAAGAAATACTTGCCTGTTTCTGTGGGCCGTAGTAGTTTAAAGAAACATCCCTGGTGCCCATTTGCCGGCGTTAGACGCTTAGTCTAGCCGGCATGGGCACCGGGGGGAATGTCCCCCTATACTAACAGGGGGGTAACTGCGGATTCTTCCTTGATTCCTGCATCAACAATCAAACATCTTCCTCTTTTTTCCTACCGCACTCGTTGCGCTCGATCTTGCGCTTTTTTAAGCTCGTGCTATCATTGATTTCTGATAGCAACAATCAAAAAGGGCTTATTCTATGCGGGGCGGAAAACGAGCAGGGGCAGGGCGCAAACCCAGCGAACCGACTAAAATGATTCGGGTTCCGGTTTCGTTGATTCCAGACATTCAGGCGCTGATCACACATCGGCGAGCGGCTTTGAATGCTGATGCAGAAATCAAACCGGCCATTGTGGAACCGTCTTTGATTCCTGAAACAGAAATCAATTCGGGTGGTGCGACAGTGCCTTTGATTGATGAATCTGAAATCAAACAGGCGGATACGTCGGCGCCTTTCGATAAAGATGCTTTACGGCATTTGGAACGTGTACCGAAAGACGTGCAGCGTCAGCTTAAGGCGGACTATGGCTCATTGACCAATGCCGTTAAGGCGGGTATTCGGGCGCAACGCTATGATGGCAAATGGCGGGCTGTGCTGCCTGGGTAAGCCGGTTTCGTGCGGTGGCGTTTGGGCTGCCCACGCGAGACAGGAAGTCGAGCATCCGACCGGTGCTTTTTCCGGTCGGATATAGCCGGAAAAGATTCTTGATCGAAGCCTGGAATGCTGAACCCGGCGTAACAATGGACTTCAGGCTTTTCTGACTGAGATAGACCGCTTTTTATTATCAACCGCTTTTATAGACCTTGCGGGGGTGCCTGCCGTAATGCCTACAGGCGCAAGGCGCTTAAAGGTCGATTCTTTCAGCGGTATCCTAGACTTCGTATTCTTAGTACTTTAGGAAGTGTTGCGTGATCTCTTTGCAGCGCAAATTGAGGGCAACTTTCATTTTTTTTGGTTATTCTGTTGCTCCGGACTTTTCTCAGGAATTGTTGCGCCGATTACCCCACCCATACGCAACAGGGAGAAGGAGTTTTAGGCCCAAAATGTCCCCTCCAAGTCGAGCGAGTGTTGCGCAGGTTCTCTGGTTGAGCTGCCTACCGAAGAAGACGCCGACATCAACGCAGGCATTGCCGCCGACTTCGACAGCCCCGGAATGGACAGAAAAAGACTTTGACCGCGCCCGTCCGGCTTCTGAAGTTTGATCTTAGATTTTCGGGGCGGAAGCGGTTTGAGCTGCCATGACGGCCACTTTTCGATTTTAATGCGAATTAAGAGCATATAGCCAGTACACAGGAAGCTTAAACTATTCAGGAAGACATGGCTGAGCTTCTGGCTGCGTCCGCATCGCGGTATTTATCAAGCCAAATTGCCGCTCTATTTGAGCTTTTTTGAATAACGCATCATCTGAATTAATGGAACCAACGGAAATAGCGAAAGACTAAAAATCTGTGTATTAACCATTGTGTGTTAGTGGTTTGTCCCATAAAAAATCGTCCACTATGCAGGGAGGTTCTGTATGCGCTCCCCCAAAGCCAGATGTCTGGCTGCTTTATTATTGTTGCTGTTGTCTTGCCAATTGGACGCTTTTGCACAAGGCATTGTCGTGTGGGATTATCCCTATTCTTATAAAGATCCTTGGGTAGCCACGTCGACAGTGGCCTTGATGGAGGGCAACGAAACGATACCCTCCGTCACGATCAAGGACCTTCAAATCAGCATCATTAACGGCCGTGATCGTATCTACCTTCTGGAAGGAGAAGGGAAGTTGCGCTATCGGTTTTATCAACAAGAAAGGCCGGCGCCGCTGATATTCATCATACCGGGGTTCGGCAGTTCGGCTTATTCCGGGTCGGCGAGATATTTGGCGGAACTTTTGGCCGGAGAGGGATTTCATGTGCTCGTCTTACCTTCCCCATTCAGTTGGAATTTTACCTTGGCGGCAAGCCGATCCGGCACGCCCGGGCTGACTCGGGAAGACGCCAAGGATCTCTATGAGGCGATGCAACTCACCTTAAACGCAATCAAAGAGCAAGAAGGCGCTACTATCGGTAAGATCGGTTTGCTGGGGTTCAGCGAGGGGGCGCTTGATGCGGGCTATATCGCTAAACTGGATTCGGCACAAAGGAAAATCGGCATCGATACCTATTTGTTGATCAATCCATCGGTCGATGCGCTGAAAGCGGTCAACCGAATAGACGCCATGATCGATGTGGAAAAAAAATATGGCGACAGGCAACGAAGCTATCTGGAAGCTTATGCTGTCGGGGTAGTGGCTGACGCTCTCCATAATGACCCCAACGACCCGGGTTTTTTTGCTGATTGGGATAGCCGAACCCAGCTCACAGACAGGCAATTCGAATATCTGATCGGAAACGAATTCCAAAAATCGCTCGGTGATGTGATTTACACGAGTAATCTTATTTTTAACCCAGGTATTTTGAAAACCCCCGTGACTCGATCATTCCGCAATGCCAGGCTTAACGAGGCCCGTTCTTATACCCTGATGGGCTATATCAAGACATTTCTTATTCCCAGAAGCAGGCAACTAGGCGATAAAGGGATGAGTATTGAGAAGCTGAATGCGCAAAATTCCCTCAAAGCGATCGAAACGACACTGGAGAATAATCAGCAAATTTTTTTGATGCATAACCTCGATGATCTCCTGGTTTCCGGAGAGGATATCGCTTTCCTGAAAAAAGTTTTTGGCGATCGCGCAAAATTTTATCCTCACGGCGGTCATCTCGGTAATCTTTGGTATCCGGTAAACAAAAATGATATTCTGAATATTTTCAAACCTCTATTGGTGAGTTCACCGGAATTTGTAAAGCAATGAAATAACACGGGTGATTTTATGTATGTTAATACTCATTCACTGCTCTCTCTGATTGCTGGAACTCTGATACTGATTCGTCCTGCTTTGCTGAATTACATCATCGCCATTTATCTAATCGTCATTGGTGTATTGGGCATGGTCAGATAGCGATCCGAGTTGTCAATAAAGCAATGAATTTCCCGTACCGGTTTCGCTTGCCGGCGAACCCCCTTAAGCTGATTGAAAGCCTCGTTTTTACGCTGATCCTGACCGCCTGTACGCCGATGATGCAATTCGTTCTGCGGGGCGGCGAAGAATCAAAACAAAATTTAATCCGAGCACATCGCTCGGGTCCTTATATGCTGATCTTCGCGATGGATGGGGTCGGCCATGACCAAATGATGGAAGCGTTGCAATCGGGTGCTACGCCGTGGTTGTCCACTTTGCTCGGTGCCAGGCAACGGAATGGGGGGTTCGAGCACGCCTATTCGGTCAGCAACGCCCAGCATCTTACCCTCCAACACGATTCCAGGGTGGTCGTCGATCTTTACCGGAAAAGGTCCGGCGTACAATGGCATTTCCGGCAATGAGTTCTTTGTGCGCGAAACGATGCAGTTCCTGGCGCCCATACCGGTGTCGGTTGAGGAGACCGATGACGTACGCCGGGCAATCACCGAAGATCTCGTCGGGAAAGTCCTCAAAACTCAGACGCTCTTCGATACAATGGACGGGCCAGCCTTCGTTTCGCTGAACTATGTGCACCGTGGAGCCGACCTCTTCACTGCCGACGCTCCCAGCCGACTTACAGCTTTACCGGCGGAAGATCATCTTCAGCTTTATATACGCGAGACATTGGATCTGTTTCCGCTCGCGATTTTTTTCAGCCCCATTCTGACGGAGCCTAATTCCTCCTCTCCCATTGGGAGAGGACCGGGATGAGGGGGCGTCAAGATGCCTGCATTCAGAGCGGCTCAAGCGGTCATGCAACTCATCGCGTCTCTTCATCAAAAATTACGTCTATATTTTTTAGCCGTGACGCTTTTAAGTTATGGGTTTTATCCTCCTGCCGAGGCGGCTGAAGTCGTCATTCCTTTGACCATTCCCTTTGATTTCTTGAATACCGGCATGGCCAAGAAATTGGATTCCTTGCCTGAAGAAAGGATGATCATGCGCTATCACGACAAGGAAGAGTGCCGTCATCTTTCACTGGATCATCCGCAATTTGGCAGGCAAGGGAAATTCGTCCGCTTTGTCAGTCATGGTGCAGGGAGCGCGGGTGTCGAAATGTTTGGCTCGTGTGTCAATCCCATCAACTGGCGGGGCTATATCGAAATTCTGGCAACGCCTTCCGTGACGGCGGACTGGCAGCTGCATTTGAGTCTTGATCATTCCAGCCTGTACGATGAAGCCTGGCAGAAGGGACTGCTGACGGGGCCCATCTGGGATGCGGCGCAAGATCTCGTGCTTCCCTCCCTGACCGAATTTACTGTCGACCTCACGCCGCCGCGCGATGAGGCTCTGGCGTTGCTGCGTACCTTTGTTCCTCCTACGCAGATCATGCAAGCCGATGCCATTTTCCGAAGCGCGGAAGCGAAAGCCATTCAGGTGGATGATTACGGCATCAATGTGGACTTGTCCCTGATGTTGCCCGATAATTTTCAACGACAGGGGCTTGCCCGCCCCGGGCCCGTTAGCCCACTGAGCTCGGATGAAATCAAGGCTGTGCAGCAGGCACTGGAGCGCTGGGATGCCTTTCTGGTCTTTGTGATCAAAGATATCGGAGGCAACAACGTCGATCCCTCCCTCCGCGAGCAGCTTTTCGATCTGCTACTGGCCAGCCGCTACGAGGTGTTGCCGATACTGGCCGGAGAGAACAGCACAATCACAGGCGATCCGGTGCGCGCACTCTTCGTCGAAACCTGGAACCGTCTCCAGGACATCATCCGGACTGCCGAGCAGAAGGGAATAAAACTGAACAATGCCTTGCGCTACGCGGTTTTCATTCGCGCTGGCAATGTGCTGTTGACCATTGACCGCGCGGCGCCGGGATTCGGCCTGGAAATTTCTGCCGACGGACTGCGCCGTTTAGCGCGTATTTTGCAGCCGGAATTAAAGGCGGATCCTTTACTTTACAATCTGGAAGCGGACCCGGAGTTGCGCAAGCTGTTCGGGTTTCCCGCGCGCTTGCCGGAGGAAGAGCCGCTGGAGCCGATTCCGGACGAGAAGGATCCGCTAGGCAGGCTCCCAGGACTGATCAGCAATGCTCATGCCGAAGAGAGGGGGGAAAGCGGTGACCTTGCGGCATTGAAACAACGGCTCGATCGCTGGGTCCCAGAGGCTTCGGAGTTCGGCGAATACAAAGCATTGATGAACCAACTCTTGCTGCTGACCTCAGACCAGGAGCTGCAAAACTCCCTGTTAGCCGACTCGCACAGACCGGTATTCCGCAATCTGGTGCGCGCCACCGCGTTGAAGGAGAGCTGCTGGCGTCAGTTTGTGCGCAAAAGTGAAAAAATCACCTATCTGCATTCTTCGTCCGGAAGCATTGGGTTGATGCAGGTCAATCCCTACGTGTGGCGTGGCTTTTATAGCCTGAATCAGTTGAAATGGAGCACCCATTACAACGCAGGCGCCGGCGCGGAGATTCTCCTGCATTACTGGCAGCAATATGCAGTCCAGGCGGCCAACTCCATCGACAATATCGTCCGCTCCACCTACGCGATCTATAACGCCGGTCCAGCCGCCGCCGGTCGCTATCGCGAAAAAAGCAGTTCCCGGCACGAACGGAAAATCGATAGCCGCTTTTGGGAAATCTACCGAGGATTCAAGGTAAATGCGAAAGTGGATTTATTTTACTGCATAGTCAGTGCCGGCTGAAATGCAAAATTCTTGAGCAAGGCTCGGGCTTACGCAACCGCCAACGTCGCGAACCCTTCCAATTCACTGATTGCGCTCGCCGCGCGCCGAATCATTTCAAGATTTGGCTTCTGTCTCCATCATGCCGTCATAACCAGCGTCACCACCATCGCTTCGAACGGGTAGGACAGCTGCGCACTGTAGCGCTACCAAAGGCCGATCGTAAGTGTAAGGTAGGGCAGGAGGAAACGATCGATTGGTCAAAAAACAATACCCAAGTGTATCTCCAACGACACACTTTACGCCCCGCACACTACCTCATAATGTGAGCCGGACTGGATTTCAATGGCAATTAGACGTTGTTTATCCCGATTTATACTGGCACCGCTTCAGCAAGAACAATCGCCCGGAACTTCTCCGGCAGCGCCTTCGGTGTCAGCACGTCCACCGGCACACCGAGCAGTTGCAACAGCTCGTGCCGGCTCGCGCCAACGTCGAACAGCGTCGTTTCCGGCGTCGGGTCAATCAGAATGTCCAGGTCACTGTCCTCGGTGTCATTGCCATGCACGACGGAGCCGAAGACGCGAGCGTTGCCGGCGTGATGGGATTCCACCACGCGCCGGATTTCAGCGCGGTGTCTATTCAAGGCTTGCGATGGCTTCATTTTTTGCTTCTCATCAAGCTAAGTATTATTGCTCAACGAAAAGCAGAGCTTCCACAGCTCGATCAGGTACTGCACATCCACGGCAGCTCGATGTCGCCCGCCCACGATCGCTCTGGCCTGCAGCTTCAGGTTTTCATAGATCCGCCAAAGCTTAGCTGGATCTCGCTCTATCTTTGTGAGCAGGGGAACCATCACTGCATCGGTGTGGACAACCCGAAACGGAGCTTGATCGAAAGCAGGGCTCACGCTAAAAAGCACATCAATCCAGCTTTCGTCAAAGCCGCCGCCATCGGCATAGAGGATCTCGCCGGCTGGGACTGACTTACTCATACGCTGGCAAAGCCATTCAGGGTGAACACCTTCCTCACGGCATTGCTTCCGGCTGAGGCCGTGGACTTGCTGTGAGTTGTAATCCCAGTCGGTCCATTCCACGATAGCATATGGATTAATCAGGTGGCTCTCGATGTTGCCTTCCGGATCCGACCAGGCAATCTCGATCGGATAGCTGTCCATACTGAGCGAGCTGGCCTCGATGTCCAGAAAGCGTGGCGGAGGAAGGGGAGGGCATATTAACTCTCGATGTTCGGCTTTGCTGGCTTCAAGCTGAGTAATGGACTCCTGCAATCGCTTGGCGTTATTTTCGGAGCTAAGGAGATAGTCGGTTTCATTCATGCGGCACCTACATATTTATATAAGGTAGTTCTCGATACGCCATACCGCTTGGCTACCGTTGAAACCGCAATCAAGGGGTCCCGAAGCAGTGCTTTAATTTCCTTGATTTGCTTGGCATCAAGTTTGGGCTTTCTTCCGCCGTTTCGTCCTCGGGCTCGGGCGGCGGCGAGGCCTGCCTGGGTTCGTTCGCGGATCAGGTTTCTTTCGAATTCCGAGAGGGCGGCGAAGACATGAAAAACCAGCTTGCCGGTCGCACTCGCGGTTTCGATTTTTTCAGTGAGGCTTTCAAAACCGATGCCTGCCAGCTCCAGCTCGGCAATGATCTTAACCAGATCGGGCAGGGAACGTCCCAGTCGGTCCAGGCGCCAAACCACCAGTGTATCACCCGCCCGCAAGGCCTTTAAACAATTCTCCAACTCAACCCGGTTGGCATTCTTGCCGCTGGCTTTTTCCTCATAGAGGAGCGAGCAGCCCGCTTTCTGAAGCGCGTCCCGTTGCAGGTCTAAATGTTGGTCGTCTGTCGAGACGCGGGCATAGCCGATACGTTGATTCATGGACATTTTCCTAACATAGATAAATTGACGGCTATATTAACAGTTTTTGAATCCTAAAAGCGGATTCAAGCGCTGCTTTTTGAACTGTCCAGAAAACGACCGTTTGTTGAACACAATGCCAAACTCGGTCGGTTCATATCGCGGGTCAGGCTGAAGGCACGGATTTGCTGGGACGGGCCCCGCATCGGATAGGTAGGTTTAGGCCGCGGGTCAGGCTGAAGATCCTGGATTACTGTTGGGGCGAACGTTGATGTCAGCCCGTAGAATGTGACACAGTTATGTCAATTTGAACACTCTTCAATTCAGGCGCTTAAAATCCTGAAGCCCGTTGCCTACCTAGACGCGCGGGATCCGGACCGCAATATTCACCGCGCCAATTCGATCGCCTACGGACAAGACCTCTTCGGCAACTGGATTGTGGAAATCACTTTCGGACGCATCGGCGGCAAAGGGCGAACCATCGTCACTGTAGTAGACAATGAAGAGGAGGCCATCAATCATGCGCAAAAAGCACTGAAACGCCGGAAATCCGCCCCGAAGAGAATCGGGGTGGGTTATTCGGCTTGTGCTGCGCTTTGATCAATCTTACAATTTGATCGTTATACCCTGCTAGTTCCGCGAGGCGCCCCTTGGCTACGGTCTTGGGGGGCTTTATTGTCCGATTGTTCTGGGTTATCCACAAATTTTGTGGATAATCTGGCACAAAACCCGCATGTGACCGCCGTAACCTCTTGCCGGCTATGAGTTTTAGTCGGTTTGGTTAAAAATTGATCAATCCCCTCTGTTTCTTTTATACCGGCACGGTGTTGTTGTGCAACATTTTTAAATTTTGTTGCACAACGCGTTCAATAATTGCCCCGAGCGCTCATCGATTTTTTTTCGCGTAGTGCTCGATTAAGTCAGACATGCCTTTTGTTGCTTCATCTCCCCCGGAAAACTCAACGAGCAATTGCCCGTTGTCTTTCTTGAAAGTTAGATCCATCACTGGCGGCATCCCGTTTTTTTCGACATCCCATTTGATGAGGTCTTTTAGGCCAACGATCAGCCGGAGCAACCTCTTCTCGATGTCATCAATCGGAGCCGCCACCGCCCAGTCTTTCCCGATGGCTTTGGATTTGCCCTTATGTTTCACGCATAGAGTTGAGAGATAACCGCCGTGATCCCTTTTTACGCCGGGCGCCCCGCAGACTTCACAGATCTGGAATGACAGACGCTCGGCCATGCTTACTACCCCAAATACTTAAAATACTTATTTGCTATAGCCTGTATGATAAAAACGCAGGCCTCCGAATTTCTCTTTCACCTGCTCGGCTTGAATCTTGGTGTCATGTTGGCTAAGCAGTGTCGAGACGCTGTGGATCAGTTCAAACCAGCCATCGCCACATTGAACTCCCCAGTACGTCAAAGGGGTTTTCGGTTTGCTTCCATAGCGTTCCATGAATCTGCATTATCCTTCTCGCTGTTTATGGGCAAGTCGAACACGATCGGGGCATAAACAGGGACGTAGCGGCCATTACAGATACAGGCATTGATAAACGTGGTGCCGTTTTGCTCCACTACGCCCCGGTCTTCATGGATATGGCCGAACACATGAATTTTCGGTTTGACCCGCTGTAGCGCGCGGCGCAGATCCTCGCAGCCCACATGCTCGCCGGTATTGATACGGTCCAGGATCCCGTAAGGCGGGGTGTGTGTCACCAGCACATCAGTGTCATGGGGAATCTGCGCCCAAATTTCGGCGAGCTGCGGGCCTCGGGGTAAATTGAACGCCCAGTTGAAAAACTCGGGTTGCCATGGCGATCCCCAGAATTTCACGCCCTTGATTTCCATGCCGCTATTTTCGAGATAGGTCGCGTTTTTGAGCAAGGCCCGGGCTTCTTTTGTAGAGACTTTCGCGAAGGGGAAGTCGTGATTGCCGGCCACAAACAGTTTGTGCCTATGCGGCAGCCGTTCCAGAAAGGCGTCGAAAGAGGCCAATTCATTGTCATTCCCACTCAAGCATACATCGCCGGCAACGATCAACATATCCCCATCGGGAACATCGATAGCGTCAGTTCGGCAATGGGTGTCGGACAGGCAAACTATTCGCATGCTTTTCCTGGTCGTTATTCCAATTTTTAACATCGGGCATCAAATAATCATCCCTATGGCCTCAAATTTCAAGGGGCATATATGGTCCGCTCCGTATTGCAAGAAAAAATTCACATGAAACATGAAGAAATAATGCGTCCATATGTCCGGCTTTATGTAAACCTTAATTCGTGACAAAATGACAGTAAGTAAATGTAAATCATGACTTAATAGGACATAGTGAATTATGTTTCCGGGCCTTCGGCCGGAAATTTCCGATCAGGTTTCCAAACGCGGCAGCAAGGTGTCCTGCCTCGCCACCTTTTATAAATGAAATGGGCGAAGCGGAACGGCCTGGTCGCCGACGACCCGGTATACCAGATCGAGAAACCCAAACGCCCGCGGCGGATGCCGGTCTGGCTCAAAGTCGAGTAGCAAAATGCGCTGCAGAAAGCCACGCGCAATTACGACGACATCCCCGACAAGGTGTTCGGCCGTAGCCGCGAATCGGCGCTGAAGGTCAGGCAGCGTATCGCCACGACGCAAATCTACACTCATGCGGGACAGGAACGTCTGAGTAAACTGGTCGCTGACATATAGAGGAGCTATGGAGCCGATCTAGCTCAAACGCCATATGGAAAAAATCGCTGGTTCTATAAAACGGCCGTTTTTGAGAGGCAGCAACTGGTAACGTCGACCCGAACCAGCCTATCATTTTTAATACTTCAAGGTCGGTCGATTGGCCTATTTTTGTTAAACGGCTTTAAATATTTTCCACTGAACAGTCAATCCGTAATGTTACAAAGCCATTCCATAACAAGTGCTTGGGTTGTTGTGTGGAAAAATTTAGAC
>Ga0207968_100528_pt1 | contig 14000 bp, 14 predicted proteins | sample LakWasMet21_HOW5_2_FD_183867 | JGI IMG/M metagenome (GOLD analysis project Ga0207968, IMG submission 183867) | Freshwater sediment methanotrophic microbial communities from Lake Washington under simulated oxygen tension - Sediment Metagenome... | ecosystem: Environmental > Aquatic > Freshwater >...
GTCGTCCGTAAACAGTTGTCGCGGCATTGATTGCTTGCTCTATGATTGAAAAAACAATCCTTGCGGCGGAATACCAGAATTTCAAGGGCCGGTTTCCAAAATGGCAACAGCCCCTAACGCTGTTTTAGCCAGCCATCGGCTGAAAGACTCAGGTTGGCAACGCGCTCTTGCCCAAGGCTTGCAGTGCCAAAGGCACCCACTGATCCAAATCTTCCCAGTTGATGCTGCCGCCGTTGGCTTCGCGCTGTCGATAGGCTTCGACCAATCCACGGCATACCTGCATTGCCGCTTGTTCCTTTTTCAGTTGTTGTACCGAGTAGTCGGGAGCCGGCCATCGTTCGACGGCCACGCATTCCCAAACCAACCTCTCATCACCCGAGTCCTGGTAATCGTCGGCCAATAACGGCATGGCCGCGGTATCATCCCAGATCGTGGCCTCATTGAATGCCTGTTCGGCGATCTGTTGGGCGGCTTCGGGACTCTCCGCTTCAATACCCACCGAGACACGATGGACATAATCGATTTCATACGAGACGACAAAGTGTTGTGTCATGGCTATTCTCCACGATGATCAACGGCAAGCCTTTCTCCCTCCAATGGGACAAAGGTTCCCGCCAGGTTAATGTGCAATGTCTTCGCTGTGCAGCGGAACGATTTCTTTATGACATCCCGGGCAGCGATCATTACAAGCGCAGTCCCATTCATCCTGCCAATCGAGCAGGCAATCCGGGCAGCGGTAATCATTGCGGTACTTGGATATCGTGTCATCAGCCATTGCTTGGCTGATAGGAATACGGGATTGGGACATGAGAGATCTCCAAAAGAATGTGGCAGAAAACCCATCCGTCAGGATGGCGGCTCCGGCCGGATTATTGAAGCGGACAAGACCAAAAACAGCCTGCCCAGCCCGCTTGATTTTGCATAAAAAACGGATTATGGTAGCTATCTTTCACGAATGAACGGGAAATAAGCCATGTTTGAGCCGATTTTGCGCATTTTTGATTTTCTCAGTCCTAACCGGACAGGGGCTCGACATCAGCCACAAAAACCGATGGCAATTCCGGTCGATGAGCGACTCAAAACCGTTCAACAGTGCGAACACCTTTTCAAAAAACTCGATGCGGTCGAAGCCGAGGTGTTGAGCCGAATCGACAACCCGGAGCCAGCCTGGCCCTTTTTATGTCGAATCCGGCAACTCAGACGCGAGACCCAGAGCGACCTGTTATCGCTGTTGCCGGAAGGCAGTTGGGTCTTTAGCGCTGACTCCCCTGCCCTCGATAACCCGTTTCGTGCGGCTAACACGCGAACCGGCGCACCCTTGCAGGTGTTCAATGGCGGGCGGGCTGATTCTTAGGTGGCGCCGTTCCGCCACCCTTCAAGGCTTCCCTGAGTTGAAAAACCTGCTGGGCGGTTTTGGATGAAGGGTCATCGGTGACCGTGACCGCCTGAGCCGGCTGGGTTTTAGCTTTGCGGCGTTTTTTGACTTCCGGTTCGGGACTCACGTCCACCGGTTTGATCTTGTGTAATTCCCGCTCCAGTTTGGCGATTTCAATTTCCGCCTCATACAACTTGATGGTTTTCTGTTTGGCTTGATATTGAAGCTCCAGACGATCCAGTTCATTACCTGAACCGCTGTTGCGCCTTTGTATTTCCCGACGCACCGTTTCCGACATCGCCTCCCAATCGACCTCTTGGCTGATTCGAGGCAAAACGACCGGCACGGCCTTTCGGGCTGACCACCCCGCAGTGTGGCGGCGGATGGCGGATAAACCGTTTTTAACGATCACGAGTAATTGCAAGGCCGTTGCCCAGATCACCCGCAGCGCGAGAATGAACATCGCCATAATGATGATGCCAAAGATAAAGTTCATTGAAGTTCTCCTGTTTGATTGTTAAACACCTGTCTTCGAATGAACCGTCGCCCGGCGGGCGATGATCGCCCGAAGCGGGGTTGAGTGGAATACAGCTTGTGGTTGCAAAATGCGCTTGAACATCGGGCTTAACGCACCCGACCCGCACAGATGATTCTATGCGCCGCCTGTAGACGGTACGCCGGCCAACGCCGGATTCAGCATTCGTAAATGAATGCATGAAGTTGATATTTTTCCGATGCTCTCATTCTGTCCGAGAGCATGGGAAAAAGGTACTGGCCAATCGGCTACCCATAGCCACAATCCCTAAACTGATGCTCAGGGATTGGGCTACGGATAACGGCTTGGTATTTAGGCCGCCGCTAACAGCACCGCTTTCGAGAGCGCGAACAATTGCGATCTGAGCTCCCTCAGTTCGTTGATCCTGATCGCTACCGGAAACAGATGGCTGACATCAAGGCCCAAGCCCACGCCCACGGTCTCAATCCCGCTATTGCGGCACCGCTGCAAAATCTCCAGCGTACTCAGGATGTCGTTGGGCTGACCGTCGGTCATCACCAGCAACACCTTGCGCGGTTCCCGGCAACGGAGCAGTGCCGCGGCGGCAAACCAAACAGCTTCCGTCATCGGCGTCGTGCCGCCGGCTCGTAACGAAAACGCCGCCGAATGGGCGCGAACGCGTTCGCCGTGTTCCAGCAGACGAAACACCGACGTGTCATCCTTCCCGGGAAAAGCCGTCATGCCAGGATTAACGCCCGCTATACCCTCGAATGCCAAGGCCAGTGCCATGGATGCTTCCAAGGCGATCGATAACCGGTTTGCCACCGACTGATTCTTATCGCCCCACACCGGTTCATTCATGCTCTCGGACTTGTCCAGCAGCAGATGGATGGCCGTATTCGGCGAGGGTTTGACGACACGCCGCGCAAATACCCGGGTATCGCCCAGAGCAAGTTGAGGAAGCCGCCGACCGATTACTCGCCGACCCCGACATGCGGGATGGCTTCGAGCAAGGCTTTGCGATTGCACCCAGCCTTGCAAAGCGGCACGAATTTTTACCGATTCGCTTTGTACCTGCTTGATCAGGCTCAGACCTGCCGCCGCATTACCCAGCGGCTTGAGCCCGACCGGCATCACCGTCTCAGGCGCATCCCGATCATCCAATGCCAAAGCGGACTTGACCACATCAAACACGTCGCGGTCGAAATCTGCATCCGAAGCCGATTGCAGCGTTGCCATCAAGGACTGATAGTCCATTCCGTCTGTTTGCCCGGCCAATTCCTTGTCAGACATCTGCCCTGGCATGAAATCGTTGCCGGCCGTATCATCGCGATCGGCGGCTTCGTCTGGGCCGGAATATCCCGCTGAAGAGTCAGCATCATCCGTGTTTGTACCCGAATGATCGTGATCATCGTCAGGCTCCATATCGCCCTTGCTCATGCCCCCTTCGGTATCGGCATTTCCCTGATCCACCTGGTTTTGCTGCTGCGTGTCTTCCTGTGCGGGCTTCTCACATTCCTGTTCAATTAGAGTCAGGATGCGATCCGCCAGGTGCAGACAATCGGATTCCGATGTCAGGCTGTCCGGGACTTCGGATAGCAGCCCTTTCAGTCGTATCACCGCGCCGGCCGGAAAATGCGATTTCAGCACCTGCTCGCTGATTTCGACCAAGGGATCCAGAGCCGTCTGACCGAGCACGCGTGCCCTCAGGCTTTTCAGCACATAGCCGTACAACACGTTGGCCGGATGATCGTCCTGATTGGCGGCGACAAAGCCGCCGCTCGCGATCATTTTTTCGATCACCGTGCGCAATGTGAGTCGGGTACCGGGAAAGTCCTTGGCCAGCTCGTATTCGATGCGGACATCTTCAATGGCGCCACACAGCCGCCGTCGCAATACCGACGACCCATAGGCAAGGGTGAAGCCGGAATAGCGAAGATGCGCGGCTTCGTGCGCCAACAATCCCCAGGCATAATCCTGATAATCCGGATCACTGCCGTTGTAAGCCGGCAATTGAATCAGCTTGCCGTCGGTATAGGCTTGATCGCCGCCGACTTTGACCTGGATGCCGAAGCGGTTACCGATGGCGGCCGCCACAATCGGAAAAGCATGGTGTAAGGTGTTATCTCTCATGGCTTGCTCCTAAAAGTGAGGGGCAAGCCACCGCCCCAATGGGACGATGAACTGCCCCCGTTGGGTATCAAATAAATGAACGCTATTCGTTAAAACCAATAATCGGGGTCTGTATCCGTCTCATCATTATCAATGTCTACCGACATCACCGTTTCCGGTTCAGCATTAGACGATGTTGATGCGTCCGGATAAGACGCCTCAATGGTTACAGTTTCATGAGCGGTTGGGTCTGACCGCTGGCCAATGCTCTCGGCCAGATGGGTGAGTTCATCCCAACTCTCCGTTTGAAGATCGTCGAATTCCATATCCCTTGCCCCCTCGTCCTCGAAAATGCCGTCGAACAACCCGGAGAACAGATCGCTGTCCGGACTGGTTTCGGAATTTTCTCGGGAAGCAATTGTGATACCACCTTCCTCGGTCTCGACCGCTGTAGATGGATCATCCTGTCCGTAAGCCACATCGTTGTCACAGTCAGACAGAACTGACGGTGATAAAAGCGGTAACGGTAAAGACTGATCCGCCGTTGCCCGCAAATCAGGGGTTTCGGCAAGATCATCCTCCGCTTCCGTTCCATCATCCTCCATCACATGACTTTGCTCGGCCAGCAGCCCTTCGCCGTGGCGCCGGGTTTTGTCCGGATCGGCCAACAGCATGGCGGTGGCGAGAATCTCCTGCAGGATACTGCCCGTAATCGCACCTTTGCCAGGAATCCTTGCCAATAGCGCATCGATGGTGCCGATTACGGGCGCCACCCGGTAATCGAGAAAACTCAAGCCATCGAGTTTGTCGCGCATGCGGCGGATCGGCCGGAGCGCATTGCGCGTGACCTGATCCTTACCCAATAGCGATTGCTCGATCAAGTGATTGGCCTCTACCGAGATTTCATAGAACATCTGCTCGCTCAAGGCACCGATTTTGGTTTCCAGGCGTGTAATGTCTTCCGCTGGCAACGCTTCCGGCACGCCGACGGTAACAATCAAAAAGTCAAACGACAAACGCGTCGAGACGAACTCCACCGAATCCACCGATTGCTCGATAATACCGGCAAATTCCGGATGGCGAACCACCCAATCCGTCACCGCGGCATCGTAGCCGGCCAAAAACTCCGCTTTGGCGCGGGCAAAGTCCTGGGCAATCCGTTCGAGTTCGAGGGTAATGCCGGCGGCCGATTCGCTGGGAATCGCAAAACCGCCCAAAAACCGGGTGCCGACCTGCAAACAGATGCGCTCGGCTTCCTTTTTCAGGCGATTGAACACCGTCAAACGGTCCGGATCGAGCAACCGCTTGGAACCCAGACTGGCCAAATCCTCGGGCGGCAATTTGCTGCCGTCGGCGAGCACCAGGTCTTCCTTTTTCAGTTTTTTGCGGGCACCGTAAATGTTGGCTTCGACTTTCACCAACACGACACGGTCTAAAATGATATTGGCTGCTTGGGTCATAAAAACCTCCTTGGGAGAAAGAGGCGCAGCCGGCCCGGATGGGCAGACACGCCCCTTCCGGGTTAAAGTAAAAATGAACGGGATTAAACTTCTAAAACCAACAATCGTCTGTATCGGACAACACCGAGGCCAGATTCAACCGGGGTTTCAGTAAACCTAATGTTTCAGCCGTTCCTCTGATTCGGTCGAGATCCGTGCCGAAAAAATCCAACACGTCCTGTTCGGCTTTCAAGTCGGCTGAAATCTCGCGGCTGTTTTCGGTGGCCATACCGATCTCAACGCCGGCAAAGCTTTGCTGTTTCAATGCCATCAAAAACAACCAGGGCAGAACGCCATGGGCGGGTCTGATCTGGCCGCTTTGTGAAAACGGCTCGTCGCCCAGTGCCAGATCGCTCAATCGCTGCCACCCTTCCCGGATGGGATTAGGCATGACGGCATGGTCCGACAAGGATTGAATCGCATCGATCAGACGCCTGATTTCGCTGGCCAAGGCCAGACAGACTTCCTGCTTAGCTCGGCAATCGATATGCCAATACAAGGCTCCACCCAGAGTAGCCGGTGGATCAGGCTTGGCTGGATCAGGAAAAAGCACGTGCCCTTCGCTGTCGATCTCCACCTCGGCGACGAACACATAGCCTTTGGCCTGTTTTTGCTTTTCGATGTCGAATTGGCTCACACCCCTTCGGGTACTTACCCCAGGCAGACGCGTTGCAGTTCTGCCCCAGCGCGTCGTGATCGTACCGTCCGCGTTCACTCTGACCGCCCAGTCTTTCGAGCGGCCATCGCTGTGGCGGTAACGGTATAAACGCCAGACCGCCATGACTACACCTGCCAGTCATCGCCGAACACGTCCTTGGCTATGCGATGAATCGCTTCGCGTTCCGATGCTTCCGCCCGGAACGTCAAGGCTCTGTCCAGGGAATAGGCCAAGGCATTGGGGGCACTTTTAAAGGTCGCTACCAAGGTCGCCCACCGCACTAAACCGCGGGTCGACAGCGTCACCGACAACATCCCGGCGCCATCCTGACCTCCAATGAAGACCTTGCGGATCTGATTGGCGACTTTGATCATGCTTTCGCGCAGCGTTTCCGGCATGTTCGGCACGACGTCGGCCAGGAGTTTCATTTCGTCTTCAGGCTCGGGATACCCCACTTCCATCAAACGAAACCGGTCCAGAAAAGCCAGGTTCTGCCTCAACACGCCCTGATACAAACCCGACTGATCGCCTGCACCCTGGCTGTTGCCGGTGGCGACCAAACGAAACTTGGGATGCGGCAGGATCACGTCCCCGGTCTGCGGAATCGTCAACGGCTTGCCTTCGACGACTTCGTTCAAACCGATCAATTCGGCCGGATCAACCGCATCGATTTCATTGATCAACAAAATATGTCCGAGACGAACCGCCCGCGTCAACGGACCGTCGATCCATTTCATGGCGCCGCCATCGACCAACATGTACTGGCCGAGCAAATCGTTCAGCTCCAGGCGTCCATGTCCGGTGACGGAATGGACGCCCCAATGCAGCCTGGCGGCCACTTGTTCCAAGAGCGAGGTTTTACCGGAGCCGGTGGGACCGGTCAGATACAAGCCATCGCCATTGGCCGAGCCTAGAAACGCCAGGACATCGCGCAGATGATCCTTGCGAAACACATAGGACTTTTTAATCGGCACATACGGATTATGCGCCGGGCTAAAACCTTCAACTTTCATCGAAGCGGGTGCGGCAATGCCGAAGGTGTCGGCAATAGAATACTGTTGCATCATGGTGAACTCCTTATGTTGGGGTTGAAACCCGAAACCGGAGACACACCATGCCCCTGAAGGGTGTTGTGTCCCCTTCGGGTGAGTAGACTCCCTGGCAGTCCAGGGGATGAATGATGTGTAAAGGTAAAGAAATCGAAATCAGTGGGCCAAGGACAAGCGCATGACGTTCGCCAGTTCGGCACGGGCGACCATCTCTTCGTCCATAAAGCGCAAGATCCGGCGAATGTCGGCTTTCAAGTCGCGGTCGTGGCTTTCACCCAGCAGTTGCCGCACGGTTTGCTGTTTGGCGCTGATCTCTTCCAGACTGGCCGTTTCCAGCCAGGCATACAAAGTTTTCCAAAAGTCTTTGTTCATGAGGGACCTCCTCTAATTAAAACAAGGGGCCACCATGACCCGGCGGGGCGATGAACCCCGACGGGACGACAACATCAGGCTTGACGCACCTGATACAGGAGAGGGTTAACCTTTCCTGCCGCTCAACAGCGGAACGCCGGCAATCGCCGGATTCGGGATTTCTCGAAAGAAATGCCTGAATGTTCTGGCTTTTCCTCTGGCCTTGGCGCACAAGGACAGAGGAAAAACCGGAAAAACGGGCCGATCAGGCTGACATCCTTGCCGATGCCGGACCCGTAAATGGATCAGGACGCCCCGCAGGCCCAATAGGCCATGCAGGGGTCCTCCAGTACTATCAAAGACAACCTTCAGAACCAGTAATCGACACCGGCCAGGTCTTTCAACGCTTCCGCATCGAAAGGTACTTCCGCGCGCTTGCCGTCGTCATCGCGGCAGGTGATGCGAACCCGCTCGGCCGGTTTTTTTCGGTAGGATTCCAGTGCCGACTCCTGCACCTCCGGCAGCATGGCGTTAAGGACCGCTTTGTAATCAATGCTCCCCTGCACCTGAAAGCGACTGATCCGCAATCCGGAGTGCTCGGCCGCCAGGAAGGGCCCCATCAAACCGACCAACGTGTGTTCGATCGTGGCTTGCTGCAATTCCATCGCTTTGAGCTGAGCTTTGATATCGTCGATCTTCTCCGCATTCTGGCGATAGTCAGCGGCCAACCGTTGCCACTGTTGTTCGTCATCCCCTTGGGGCAGATAAAGATCGCGTTCCGGATCTTTTTTCGGCTCCCGTCCGGTTTTGACGGCCGACCAGAACTCCATGGCCGTTTCGATCAGTTGCATGAGAAAGGCTTCGTCACGCTCGATCACGAACTCCACGTCTTGCCCCTGGTGATAAAAAAACAAAAACCCGCGTGCGGCTTCGGCGACCAGAAGCTGTTGTTGCACCTGACACCAATACAATTGATAGGCCGCCGATTGCTCGCGGTTTAACAGCACATCCAGAAAAATGCTTTCATGCGGACATTTCACTTCCACGGGCTCATGGCTTTCGGACAAGCCATCAAACGATGCCCGCATCAGGGGATAGCCCTCCGATTCACCGCAGAGCGGCAATAACAGCACCTCGTGCTTATCCTCAAAGCGTTGCAGCGCGTGCGGCTCGTATTCGAGTCCCACACGAATCAACGGATTATTTTCCAGCGATTGCTCCAGCACGAGTCCTTTCTTCTCCGCCCATAACCGCCAGGGCGTCTTGTACGGCGAGCGGTTCATGATGATCGCCGCCTCACTGGCGCTGATGCCTTGTGAGCGCCACACCCGCCATTCGGGCGAGCGCTGCGAAACATTGATGACTTTCATCACTCCATCCCATGCAATTGGATGTAGCACCCCCAACGCTGCGTCGGTTGACCGAGCTTGACGAGTTGCGCATTACAACGGCGAGTCCAGTGATAGTCATCAAAGATCAGTAGAATGGAGTCAGCTGTCGTCACACAGTGACCGCCATAGCTTTCGACCAGGCTGTGAAGCTGATTTTTTGATAATCTAGCGGTATTTTTGACTGACCCTTCCGGTTTCCAAGCCCGTTCCAAAAAACTGCGGCCATGGCGGCGGATCACCGTGGGCGAATCGTAGCGTTGCCAGTCCGTATGGCAGGGTATTCGATTGAATGATTGATCGATGGCGTTCATGACATCTCCTTTTAATACAGGACGTCATAAAATTCACCCCGAGGGCGAAACATGACGCCCTGGAAGGGTGGATAACGACCGGCTGAGCAGCCGGCGTAAAAAGGAAAGGCTTGACCTCAATTAGCGTAACGAACCCAAGGTCTCACGGGCCTTATGCAAGGCTTCTGAGGCGACCGTGGAAACGGGCGGCATCGAGGCTTCGTCGATGGCCTGATTTCCAGGATCGATGGCGTTGGATGCAGCTTTCGCCGCCTGCGACGCCTTGTCCAGTTCGGTAATGGCATAGGTTAATTCCAGCCCCGCGAACTTGTTGTTGGCGTAGTCGTAGGCGGCTTTCCAGGCACCGGCCATGGCCGTACGCCTGACCAGTTCCGCGACCGCTTTCTGGACCTTGGGGCTGATCATCGACAGATCGATCACACGGGGGCCGGTGTCGGCATCAGTGTCGCCATCGACCGCATCGAGTCGGCTGGCACTGCCGTTTATCACGGTCCCGTCGTTCAGCTCGTCAAGGCTTTTGCCGTCCATTTCCTCGGCGGCATAACCGCATTCCTCCGGAAAGGCGGCGCGCAGCGAGGCGGCTTTACCGCATTTCCCTAACTGGCCCTTGGGTCGCTTGATCCACATGGCCGTCGGCAGCTGGGAGTTTTTACCGCCCGCGGTGCTGTAGGCCTCTATCCAGTACACTTCCTCGGTAAAGGCGCAGCGGCGCCCGCCGACCAAACGGTAAACCGTCACCGCCACCCACTCGGGAAAGGTCACGGTGACCGTGCTTTCCTGCCAGGTATCGGTATCGTCTTTGAATTTGCCGGTAAAGGTGTGAGTCACATCGGGCCCCCAGACCGGCCGATCCATGCCCGCCCAAAGCCCGGTCCGGGTTGCCGTGGTCTGTATTTCCATAATAGAGGGCCAGACGGTTTCCACATTGCGCCCCAGGGCGGTGCTCCACATCGGCACGATATGCACGGGTTTTTTGAAAATATCGAGCTTGCGGGCCCTGCAGTAATCCAGCGCCATCATGATTGCTTCCGGGGTTTTGGCCGTCGGAAAGGTCACTTCGGTGAGAACTTTCCACGATTGCTCCGAAAGCCCGTAAACCTGATGCGCATCGACCGGCATCGGCAGGTTCCGGGTTTTTGGCGGCGTGTTTTTGGATGGATAGCTCATTGCGTTTCTCCTTAATAAAGCGAGGACGCAATGCCCCAATCGGGGAATGGCGTCCCCATGGGGTTAAAAAATACCGAAACAGCGAGAACTGCAACGGCAGGATTAATGAATACTCGAGTTGAAGAACTTTTTTCTGTGCGTTGAAGAATTAACTCACCTATGGATCATCGCCCCTCTCATCCGCGTCGAGCCGATGAGTTCGAGCGGTGTTGCCGAGGTTTGGCGAAATTCTGCTTATCGCTGTTCCCGACAGCCGCCTCGTGACCGTTTGCCCGATCCAGGACTTGCAGATCGTTGGCGACCACTTCGGTGGTCGTGCGTTCCTCACCCTCTTTCTCCCATTGCTGGGTTCGCAAACTGCCTTCGATGTAGATCTTGCTGCCTTTCCTCAGTAACTCACCGGCGATTTCAGCCAGGTGGCGATAAAACACCACCTGGTGCCATTCGGTGCGCTCCTGCGGAGTGCCGTGTTGATCTTTCCAGACTTCACCCGTTGCCAGACGAATCACCGTGACCCGGTCGCCATTGGCTAAAAACCGGATATCGGGATTGGCGCCCAAGTTGCCGACCAGAATGACTTTGTTAACACCTCGATTTGCCATACTGCTAACCTCCTCCGTCCGTGCCCGGATCAAGACTTGATTTAAAACCCACCGGCACGGCTGTGAGTTTGATGCTTAGGAGGCGAATCACCCCGACCGGGGAATTGGCTTTCCCAGAACAGGATTAACAAATGCACACTGCATTCACATCATCGGGCTTAACGCACCCGACCCGTCGATGAAAATCATCCACGCCGCCTGCAGGCGGAACGCCGACAAAGAGTCGGTCCACAGCGTCTCGTAAGACGGCAGGAAATGTTATGTCTCCATTTGATCAGCAAAAAAGTACTCATGGAAAAAGCCAGGCTGATTTAAAAACGAAAGTCAGCGCCATTGCCGGACATTGAAGCGGATAATCCCCCATCACAATCAGCAATAAATCGTTAGATCGGCCATTTTTTGCCGGATTGGTCAGAACAAAGCAACTTACTATCGGGCGAGATACGGCTTTTATTCAGAGGAAAAGACATGGCAGACACGACAGCACCAGAGAAGACCGTTCGCCCGGCCATCAGTCGTCCGGTTTTTGAACGTACCCTCAAAATCCAGAGCGAACAAGCGATCCGGGTGATTCGCCGGAGCTATGGCCGCTTGATTCGCTCGCTGTATGCGATTGATGTCACCTTGCGAATCGTCGGCGCGGAACAGGCGATCGATGATATCGAGGAGATCGTCAGTAACATGATCGGTGATTGTGCGCTGCAACTGCAGCAGGAAAAAGCGCGGCTCGACAAACTCTGCGCCGATAACGGCATTGCCGAAGCGCCGCGCTATACCCACCCCACGGATTTCAAAGCCCGCATTACCTCACCACAAATCGCTCAGTTTGTGGAGTTGATCCGCTTGTTGGATCAGCTGATGATCGCCATGGACACGCTATGGCTTTGCCAGATATTAACCAGCAAGCAATGTTCAACTGCACGGTACCAATGGCAACAACGGTTACACCGATTAGCCCGGCGCATCGTCTCAATAGAACAGAGGGCACATCAGGCGGCTTATGCTCAGGGCAAAGGTGATGAAGTGCGTTCAGCCAGAGAAGAATCGGGGCTAATGGCGGAACCGGAGACAATCTCAGAAAACGACAACGAAAGTGAATCCGACCAAAGAAATGTTGAATACTGACGGGGCTCAACTTACCGTATGAATTCCGGCATGATTTCGTGCCTGGATAACGGATTCAACCCTGGAAAATTAGCCTATAACCCGCTCAAATTCTGATGTGAAACATTATTCCCCGCTGTATTGGGTTGGTATGTCGTATCAAAGACTGTATCGGTCAGCCAGCGTTTAAAGTTCGGATTGTCGCTGAACTGTTTGAACAGCTCGGTGTGATCGGCCAATAACTCAAGAAGCACTCGGTTCAGCGCCTTGTCATGCTCAAGACGGGCATTCTGTTTGTCGGAGTGCTGCACGGCATTTTGATAGGCTTTATCCTGAGAAACCCGATTCGGAATTTCCTCGGCAATCACCTTACGAATCTTGTCGGCGTCTTTCCATTCGATGTTACCGAACAGGTCATTGAAGGCTTTGATGATGTTGGATAGCTTATCGATTTCGGTAGACTTACCTCCGCCCCCCGCACTGGTCGGCGCCGGTTCCACCGCGCCGTCCTCATCCTCCATGCCCATACTCAACGCGGCTTTCACCTCCGGCCGATAGCTGTCCATGTCGATGGCGTCGAGCACGCCTTTGGACAGATCTTCTTCCTTCGGCGCCGGCAGCTTCGGGATCAGGAAATTCAGGAAGATCGCCAACTTTTCCCACGCCGGATGGCCGTAGGTCAGAATCGCACCGAGGAAGCCATAGCTGCGCACGAAAGCCTTGGCTTTGCCCTTAAATTCGACCTGGCTGTCTTCATCCAGATGGTTCACGTACACTTCGACGCAAACGTCCAGAATCGGATCGAGCTTGTCGCGCTCCGCGCCTTTGACGTACAGAGATACCAAGTCTTCCACCTGCTGCCAGGCATACACCTGATGACCGTCCAGATCGTTTTTCAGGTCGTGCAGCTTGTTCGGGTCGGTTTCGCCAACCTGCACCGTGGCACGGTAATATTCCTGAAACGCCGCCTTCACCGTTTCGGCGTTGTCGGCAAAATCCAGTACGAAGGTATCGTGTTTTTGCGGATGCGCTCGATTCAATCGTGACAGCGTTTGCACGGCCAGCACGCCGGCCAGCGGCTTATCGACATACATCGTGTGCAGCAAGGGTTCGTCGAAGCCGGTGACGAACTTGTTCGCGACAATCAAAAGCCGATACGGATCCTGTTTCAGCCTGGCCGGAATGTCCTTGCTGGGAAAGCCGTTCATATCGGCCTCGGTCACGTTCTTTCCACCTGCCTCATGTTCGCCGGAAAACGCCACGATGGCCTTGTACGGGCTTTTGATTTCCCGCAAGTAATCGCTGATCTCGCGGTGATAATCGAGGGCCCGCGCGATGCCGTTGCAGACCACCATCGCCCTCGCCTGCCCGCCGATCTTGCGTTTGCCGATCACCTGCGCCGTAAAATGGTCGATCATGATTTCGGCCTTGCGGCGTATGGCCTTGTCATGCGATTCGACGTAATGACGGATTTTCTTCAGCGCCTTGACCTTGTCAAAATCCGGGTCGTCTTCCACGGTCTTGGCGACACGGTAAAAGCTGTCCACCGGCGTGTAGTTCTTGATCACATCCAGAATGAAACCTTCCTGAATCGCCTGTTTGGTCGTGTAGGTCAATTCCGGCGGCGAACGAAAATGTACTTCGTCGCCTTCCTGGTAACGCTCGCCGAATAACTCCAGGGTTTTGTTTTTCGGCGTCGCGGTAAAGGCAAAGTAACTGGCGTTGGTCAGCATCTTGCGCGACTCGATCAGTTTGTTCACCGCGTCCTCGACCGACTCTTCGTCGTCCTCGTCGTCGCCGGGCGCGGCGGACAAGGCGATGTGCATCTTGGCGGTGGTTTTGCCGCCCTGGCTGGAATGGGCCTCGTCGATCAGCAACGCAAAAC